>JACCDP010401170.1_pt1 | contig 13802 bp, 9 predicted proteins | sample 7445841 | NCBI WGS metagenome assembly JACCDP01 (sample SAMN15323441, study PRJNA562643) | freshwater metagenome | isolation source: river surface water | place: USA:Blue River Watershed | collected 2017-08-17
CGGAACAAGGCAAACTGTTACTGTTGTTAACACGCTTCCGCAAAACACAGATAGTTTTATAAATAGTAATGTAGCGCATCAGATTGGAAGTTATGGTTCTGACTACCTCAACGGCTACCTAACAGAAGTCAACTTCATCGATGGTCAGGCACTGACACCATCCTCATTCGGCATGACCGACCCTGTAACGGGTGTATGGGAGCCATTGAAGTATTCAGGTGCATACGGCACAAACGGGTTCTACTTGAACTTCAAGGATGCCACTAGCACGACCACGCTAGGTCTGGACTACTCTGGCAACTCAAACACGTGGACAACCAATAACTTCTCTGTAACGGCGGGTGCGGGTAACGACTCCATGACCGATGTGCCTACCCCGTGGATCGTGTACAACACCACAGGCGATATAGGCGGGGTGGTTAGGGGGAATTACTGTACGTTGAACCCAATTTCTGGCGACGCTGCTTCTTATGGTTACTTAAATACATTGACTGACGGAAACCTTAAAGCAACCGCACCAGCCACAAGTGCAGGGTCATCAGGAACAATTTTTGTAAATTCTGGCAAATGGTATTTTGAATCCACTATTGCTCTTGTAAGTGCCGCTGGAGTGCAGTTTTCCGGCATTGGTGTTGTTCCATATAATGGAACATATCTTCGTGCGTACGCTCAGGATGGAAATTATTACAACGGAACTTCTTGGGTTGCTTACGGAGCAACCTACACTACCAACGACATTATTGGGTGTGCGTTTGATTTAGATAATCAAACCATTACGTTTTATAAAAACGGCGTAAGTCAAGGGCAAAAAACCTCTATTGGGTTATCTGGAATAACCCTTACTCCGATTGTCTATAATTATACCAGTAGTTCATCACAGGTTCTCAACTTCGGTCAACGCCCATTCGCCTATACGCCGCCATCCGGGTTCTTGTCGCTATGCACGACTAACTTGCCAGCATCGACTATTGTGGCTGGGAATCAGTATTTTGATGCTACGCTGTATACGGGCGCAGGAGCCGTGCAGTCAGTCACAAATAGCGGTTCAATGCAACCTGACTTAGTTTGGTTGAAGTCGCGATCAAATGCATATTCGCACTATCTTTATGATGCGATTCGCGGCGTTGGTAATTCAATTTCTAGTGACTCAACTGGTGCAGAGCAATCGTTTGCAAATTCATTGACCGCTTTTAACTCAAACGGTTTTTCTCTTGGGAACATTGGTGGTGCCATTAACCAATCTGGTTCAACTTTTGTGGCATGGCAATGGAAAGCCAACGGTGCTGGCGTAACAAATACTGCTGGTAGCATTACCTCAACCGTAAGCGCAAACACTACCTCTGGCTTCTCAATTGTGACGTATACGGGAACTGGTGCTCTTGCAACTGTTGGTCATGGATTAGGCGTAACGCCAAGTATGATTATTGTGAAGCGCAGAGATTCAACCGGAGACTGGGGTGTTTATCACAGTAGTGTTTCTGGTGGCGCTAACAACCAATTGCTTTTGAATTCCACCGCTGCCGCACCCGGTTCTTCAACCTTTTGGGGCAACTTGCCAACGTCTACGGTTTTCTCTGTTTGGACAAGCGCAACCACAAACGCAAACACAGGAACCTACGTTGCCTACTGCTTCGCCGCCATCTCTGGCTTCTCTGCGTTTGGATCGTACACAGGTAACGCAAGCACAGACGGCCCGTTTGTTTACCTTGGGTTTAGGCCGAGGTTTGTTATGTGGAAAAATACAACGACTGCGGGATACAACTGGGAAATAATTGACACGGCTCGTGATACTTATAACGTCATGTTAAATGTGCTTGGCCCAAATAGTAGTGCTGCTGAAAGTGCATTTGCTGGCCCACCGTATCTTGATGCTGTCTCAAATGGTTTTAAAATTCGTACTGGTTCTGCATCTTCTGGTTACCAGAATATCAATAATAATAACGACACATACATCTACGCCGCCTTTGCCGAAAACCCATTTAAAAATGCTTTAGCCCGATAACTTTTCAAGGAGTAATAATTATGTTCGCAGTCGTTCAAAACGGGGAGGTCAAACAGGTTATACAGCCTAACGTAGCCTTCACCATTGGCGAGAAGCAGTACTCTGCAAGGTTCTTTAGCACCACAACCGAGGCAGAGCGCAAGGCTATTGGGGTCTACGAGATCATCCAAGGTGAGCAAAAAGACCAACGCTTTTACTGGGTAAGCGGCCCCGGCTATCAGATCAACGAGGGCAACAAGACGGTCACAGCCATCTATACCGCTATCCCCAAGGCCATTGAGGACAAAGAAGAGTCAGACGAGCAGGGCAATCCCCTCTATGTGCAAGAGTACGATCCGGCTGCAAACAACGGTCAAGGTGCAATGGTCAATACCACCGAGCGCTTAGTCACCAAGGGTCTGAAGTCCCAGTGGATCGCACAAACCAAGGCCGCTGCTAACTCAGCACTTGCCCAAACCGACTGGATGGTAATCCGCAAGGCAGAGCGTGGTGTAGACATTCCCGCTAAAGCAGCCGCAGACCGGGCCAAGATCATCTCTGACTGCACGGCTAAAGAAGCGGCAATTGCTGCCTGCACAACGGTTGAGCAGTTAATGGCGGTAGTCTAAGGAGCAAATAGTGAAAGCTATAATTGAAGCAGTAAGCATTGATGGCCAAGTATCTCCAAAGCATGAGTTGGAGATATTTTGTCCAAACTGCGGTCGTGATGTAGACCAGGCAGAACTTGCTGCTCAAGTCTGTAGCGATTGCAATTCTAGTCTTTCTGAACCGAAACAAAGCGTGGCAATCCACGTAACGACACTGCCTTCTGCGGGTGGCGGTGTAATGTAGCTATGGGCTTTTGGGCATTTACTTTTATTGGACTCCTGTTACTGTTAACGTCTTTGTCCTTCTTCACATGGAGCCTTTAAATGTCTCAGTTGCCAGATCCGGGAAATCCGGCAGAAGTCGCCCGTTCGGCGTTAGGTGGCATAAAAGAAGCCATCAAGGTTGGTCGAGAGATCAAGGATACGGGCAGGGAAGTCAGCAACTTCTTGGACGAGGAAGCCAAGGCTAGGGTTGCGTGGAAAAAGAAGCAGTTACAGTTACAAAGGCGGGGCGATTTAGTATTTGTTGATGCAGCCAACGAGTACCGTGAGGTCCGTAAGATCCGTGCAGCCGAAGAGGGCATGTACCAGGATATGGAGCGGGAGTTTGGTAGGCAGGCGGTAACGGAGGTTAAAGCTCTAGTCACCCAGATGCGTAAGGAACGCAAGATGCTTGACCACGAGTTCCAACGAGCACGGCACGAAGAGCGGTTGATTTGGATTTTGATATTTACGGTTGCGGCAATTTTTTACGGGATTCTTAAAGCGACGGGAGCGTGGTGATGTTACCAATAGCGGCATTGCTATCAATAGGCGAAAAGGTTTTAGACAAGGTTCTTCCGGACCCCGCCGCAAAGGCAGAGGCTCAGGCCAAGCTTATGGAGATGGCTCAAAAGGGTCAGCTCGCCGAGCTTGAGGCAATGACAAAAGAGATGGACTCGGCTCGCAGGCGCGAGATTGAGATTGCCACCAGCCAGTTTGCTCCTACTATAAATAAGATTATTACCCCGGTTTTAGCGCTTGGGACGGTCAGCCTGACCTTTATATTGTTCCTGGTCATCATCTTTGCCGAGGTCAATGCCAACTCGAAGGACATCCTGATTTACGTTCTTGGCGCCTTGACCTCTGCCATGACCATGGTTTTAGGCTATTACTTTGGATCTAGCCAAGGCAGTAAGGAAAAATCCTTACAGCTTGACGAAATCATGGATAAGAAGAAATGAATTTGACCACTAACTTCACTCTTGCCGAGATGGTAAAGTCTGATACTGCACTGCGGCATGACATGGATAACACCCCTGGGGAGATCGAGATTGAGAACCTTAAAAGATTGGCTGAGAAGGTTCTTCAGCCTGTTAGAGAACATTACCAAAGAGGCGTCAAAGTCAACTCGGGTTTCCGCCATCCGGACGTCAATGCCAAGGTCGGAGGCTCGAAAACGAGCGATCACTGCAAAGGCCAAGCAGCGGACATCGAAATCCCAGGCATCCCGAACGCGGACCTCGCCAAGTGGATCACAGAAAACCTCGACTTCACGCAAGTTATCCTCGAGTTCTACACGCAAGGGGTCCCGGACAGCGGCTGGGTCCACGTCAGCTACGACCCGCAGAACCTCAAAAAGCAAGCCTTGACCGCCGTCAAGCAAAACGGTAAAACTGTATATCTACCAGGACTTGTTGCTTAAATGGCCTACTTTCGACTAGCTCTCAAACCCGGCATTGACAAACAGAACACCGAGTACGGTGCCGAGGGCGGCTGGATCGACGGCGACTACATTCGGTTCCGTTATGGCCTGCCAGAAAAGCTTGGTGGCTGGACCTCATTTGCTCAGTCTCAAACATATTTGGTTGGTGTAATTACAGACATCATTACTTGGAACAGCCTAAATGGCGCACCTTATTTAATGGTGGGCACTAACAAAAAGCTGTATGTATACCAAGGCGGCCTTTGGGCAGACATCACTCCCATCAGGGAAACTACGGCCCCTGGTGCGGTAACTTTTGCCGCTACAAACGGTAGCAACATTGTCACTGTAACTGACACTGCCCATGGCGCAAGTGCTGGTGACTTTGTTACGTTTAGTGGAGCGGTGAGCCTTGGCGGAAACGTTACGGCAGCGTATCTAAATGCAGAGTTTGAGATTAAAACCATTGTCTCTTCAAGCTCTTACACTATTCAAGTTGGTGTCACGGCCAACGCAAGCGACAGCGGCAACGGCGGCGCCTCAGTAGTAGGAGCGTATCAAGTCAACCCTGGAAATATTGTAGGTTACTTTGACTTTGGTTGGGGCATAGGCACTTGGAACTATTCTACGTGGGGCACGCCTCGTACTGGCATTCAAAACTTTAAGCTCATTCCAGGTACTTGGAAGCTAGACAATTATGGCGAAGACGTTGTTTGTCAGATCACTGGCGGCCCTATTTACTTGTGGGATACAAGTGCTGGCTTAACCAATAATCGTGCAACGGCTATTTCTGGCGCCCCAACCAAGAGTACGTTTGCCCTAGTGTCTACGCCGGATCGCCATCTTGTTTGCTTTGGCACAGAAACAATCATTGGGACCACCTCTAGTCAAGACCCGATGTTTGTGCGGTTCTCTAATCAAGAAGACATTAATACCTTTACTGAATCAGCAACAAACACCGCCGGTGGGCAGAGGTTGACAGACGGCAGTGTCATACTGACAGCAATTCGTTCTCGCGGCCAGATTTTAATATTCACAGACACCTCACTGCATGGTATGCAGTATGTTGGGCCTCCCTACACCTTTGGGTTCCAACAGTTAGGGGCAAACTGTGGCTGTATCGGGGCCCACGCAGCAGTAGACGTCAATGGACTAGCCTTTTGGATGGGTACAGAGGCCTTCTACTTATTTGACGGTACTGTCAAAAAAATGCCTTGCACAGTTCAAGATTATGTCTTCAAAGACATTAATTTAACTCAGGGCTACAAAACTGCTGCTGGCGTTAACTCTCAGTTTAATGAAGTGACCTGGTTCTATTGTTCTTCTGGGTCCGATCTAATTAACCGGTCGGTCAGTTACAACTATTTAGAAAACGTATGGAGCATCGCAAGTCTTGCCAGAACTGCGTGGTCCGATATTGGAACTTATCAAAAACCAATAGCTTCTGCGTTTTACGAAACTTCCACTGATGCGACCATTAACACGATATATGGCTTATCGGCAGGTCGTTCAAGACTATTTAGTCATGAGGATGGTTATGATGCAGACGGTTCACCTATTCTTGCATACGTTCGGTCTGGTTATTTTGATATTGGTGACGGGGATAATATGCTCTATATGCGCCGTTTTATCCCTGATTTCAAAAATCAGATCGGGGATTTATCGGTGGATCTTTTGCTGCGACCCTATCCACAGGCTCCTGCCCAACCCTCCTCGCTCGACCCGTATATCATTACGCCGACTACGCAAAAGGTTGATACACGGGCAAGAGGACGACAGATCAGTTTGGGCATAGAGAGTGATGCCCTGGGAAGTAACTGGCGCTTTGGTACATTACGTGTAGACATCCAGCCGGATGGGTTACGTTAATGTCTAAAATTCTTAATGTTCGTTTGCCGGATGCTGGAGCGCAATATAACCAGCAGCAGTTTAATCAGCTAGTACGATCGTTAGAACAGATTGTATTACAGCTTAATACTAGTTATGGCTCCGTGGTCGATGAAAACACCGCCGCCGCCAGTTTGTTCTTTTCCGGAGCACCGGGAGGACCTGGGCAGCAAGGGGTACAGGGAATTCTTTTGCCCTATGGGGCATTTCAGGACTCTACTGACCAGTTAGACGGTTCGACCACATCGGCCTATGCCATGCGGTATGACACAACGGATTACTCCAACGGCGTGTATGTGTCCTCATACAACGCTGTGTTCACTGCAACAATCGATGATGGAACACCTCCAGGCCCTGGAACCGTAATGACCGTTTCTGCGGTCACCTCCGGCACAATTTACCTGGGCATGCAAATAACAGGCACTGGCGTAACTGCTGGAACACGGATCACGGCCTTTGGCACAGGAACCGGAGGAGTTGGGACATACACGGTAAGTGCTTCGCAAGAGGTTACAAGTACAACGATTACTGGAAATCTACCCTCAAAAATAACTGTTGATTACGCTGGAATTTACAATCTTCAATTTAGTGCCCAGGTCACTAATACCGATGTTCAGATCCACGATATTGATATTTGGTTTAGAAAAAACGGGACAGATATTCCTAACAGCAACAGTCGATTTTCAGTACCAAACAGCCACGGCGGAGTTGATGGACACTTAATTGCGGCCTTGAACTTTTATCTGGATTTTAATGCCGGAGATTATATTGAAATTATGTGGCACGTAAATGATTCGGCAGTAAAACTGGAGCATCTTCCTGCCGGGACGTCTCCAACCCGGCCAGCGACTCCGTCAGTTATTGCAACCCTAACGTATGTTTCTAACTTAAGCTAACCATGGCAAACAAATATTTTAGAAAGGCTTCCGTCCCAAGCGCCGCTACCGAGACCACGATTTACACGGTCCCAGCCGCTAATACGGCCATTTTGCGCTCTTTGCGGGTAACCAATGCCAACGCATCACGGACCAATGTGACCGTTTCCCAGTACGTAAATGGCACTGGAACTGAGCACTTTTTGCTTAAAAACTACGCTTTGGCGCCTGATTCAACCATGGACGTATTCAATGGGGTGCCCTGTGTCTTGGAGGCCGGAGACGTGCTCAAGATTGAGTCCTCACTGGCCACGTGTCACTTTTACTTATCTTATTTGGAAGTAGACAGAAACTAATGAAATACGTGATAATAACCGCCATATTCGCGTCCTTTCCCGACGCGCGGCCCTATGCGGCTATTGGCACAAATTGGAAAGGATAAACATGGAAGACCAAGGAATCATGGCCCTGCCTCAGGCGGGTATGCAGGCACCGACGGCACAGCCTCAAGCCGCAATCGACCCCAAGAACTTTAGCCCGCAAGTCTTTGACTATGCGCGGATGCAGCCTGAGCAATTTGGCCAGGACATCATGGGTGGCATGGAAGCTGCCGATCCTGCCATGGTGGCCGAATTTAAACAAGCCCTTGCTGGTATGCGGTTGCCACCAGAAGTTATTGATGCTTTGGGGGATATGGTTGACACCATCCTGAATGACCCGGAAAGCTATGACGAAATAAGAACAGAATTTATTTCAGAAGGGATTCCAGAGGAAATTCTTCCGCCGACATTTGATGCGGCATATTTTGCCGCTTTAAATATTGCTCTTGACCAATTAAGTGCGCAGCAAAGTCCTGTAGGCATGGCTCGCGGCGGGATTATGGCTTTGAACCCCGTAGCGACCGAACTCGCCAAAATGGGACGGGGTGGCGACCGAATGATTGCTCACGTCACCCCGGCAGAGGCCCGTATGTTGCGCCGCCGTGGCGGTTCTGGAACCATTAACCCTTATACCGGACAACCAGAGTTTCTTAAAAAGTTTGTTAAGAGCGTTGTTAAAACAATAACTGAACCAATTAAATCTGCTGGAAAGGCTGTTCAAGGACTAGTCAAGGGCGTTGGGAAAGTTGTAAAAAAGATTGCGTCTAGCCCTCTTGGCCGGATTGCTCTTACCGCTGCCGCTATTTATTTCATGGGCGGAGCAGGCCTTAACCTTGCAAGTGGAACTCTTGGCATAACCAATGCCGCTTTGGCTACTGGAGTTAACGCTTTTGCTGGAAGCACTTTAGTTAACTTGGCTTCTGGGCAAAAGCTTGGAGACGCGATCAAAGGCGGCGTAATAACTGGGTTGACAGCAGGTGTTACTCAGGGGGTTATGAAGGGCTTTGATGCTACGGTTCCCACTGGAGCACCTACCTTAGGTACAACAACGGTTGACGGATCTTCTATTGACCCTTATACAGATCTTGATCTACGGGCAGGAGCAGCCCCGGATGTATCAACAGTGGGTAACGTCTCTGGAACAGCAAACGTAGTGACTCCCAATACGGTTAGTGCGGACGTATTTACTCCTGACGTTGTCACTGCCAATGCTCCGGCTGGAGTACAACTTGCAGCAGATGGATCAATTGCGGTTCCCCCCAGTGGGCTGGGTGCTCCGATAGAAACGTTTGCTCAAGGTCCAACAACTACGCTAACTGATGGTATAAGCGCCCCGGCCCCCAGTGCTCCGCTCAATTTAATTGATCAAGCAGATATGGCCGCAGGTCAATCGCCCACAATTAGTGGCCCAGAAATGGCTGGACCCCCCGGACCGAGCCTTTATGATCAATACCTTAAACCAGGCGTTGATTACGTAACCGACTTTTACAAAGCACAACCAAGTCAAGCTGATATTTCTGATGCATTTAACAAAGAAATTGCAGCTAGACAAGCGCTTGGACTAGATACAACTAGTGCTGCTGCTCGTGAAGCCGCTTACACAAAAGCTGTTTCTGCAGCGCAACCAATGTTTGGCACCATGAGCCGTGTTGCGGCAACAGGTATTGGTGGTTTGGCTTTGGCTGGCGGGTTTAAACAAGAAGAGCCAGGTTCTCCCAACCTCGCACCAAAAGAGACGGGCTTTGATTTAATGCAAAAACAGCCGGAGATATATGGAACGACTCCGGGTGGTGCTGCTACTACTTATGGGTCCCTTCCAACTTCTGCTCCTCAGATGGGCTCTTCATATCAATTCAACCCGATTCAAATGCAGCAGATACAATATCCAAGCTGGATTTACGGAAACCAAACTCCTCAACGCATGTTTGCTCAGGGTGGAATTGCGGCAGTGGCTCCGGCTAGATACAATCTTGGCGGTTATGCTTCTGGTGGTATTGGATCGATGGCTAGAAAATACCCACGTCGCACTGGCCAGATTTCTGGGCCCGGCACGGGGACGTCCGATTCCATCCCCGCTATGCTGTCGGATGGCGAATTTGTCATGACAGCCAAAGCAGTTCGTGGCGCAGGCGGTGGATCACGTCGTGAGGGTGCTCGCAAGATGTACCAGATGATGCGCAAGTTTGAAAGGAATTCGTAATGGCTACCGAAATTACCGAACAGATAGTCCGCGAAGCGCCACAGATTGAGGCCTATAAGCTAGGCCTTCTTCAAGCAGCAAAGAATCTTTCTGAGCAAAAGCTTCCACTTCCTGCTTATCAAGTCGCGGGTCTTTCCGCACAGCAACAACAGGCGGCAGATCTTGCCTCCCAGGGCATTGGTGCTTATCAACCATTCCTGCAAGCAGGTCAACGTGCAATTGAAGCTGGAATTGGAACGGTTGGCGGTGCTGTTGGGGCTCCCACACAAGCTGATTTGCAATCCTATTTGAATCCGTTTACTCAAAACGTTATTGAGCGCACGCAAGGCGAGATGCGTCGTCAAGGTCAAATTGCTCAGCAAGGGGCGGCTGCTCAAGCCCTTAAATCCGGCGCTTTTGGCGGAACACGCGAAGGCGTACAACGTGCCGAGCTAGAACGTAACTTGCAAGATCAAATGGCAAACATGGCTGCACAACAATATGCGCAAAACTACGCTCAAGCGCAAAATTTATTTGGTCAACAACAAGGGCGAGCCATACAAGCCGGACAACTATATGGCACATTGGGCGTACAGCAAGCTGCTCTTGGCGAAGCACAACAACGTTTGGCACAAGGCGACGTAAACGCATTGATGACTCTTGGCCAACAACAACAACAGCAATCACAAGCAGAACTCGAAGCACGTCGTGCTACCGGTCTACAAGAAGCATTGACCCCGTATCAACAACTGTCCTTCTTATCGGACATTTATAAAGGAGCACCAGGAACGCAAATTGGATTGACTGCGCAGTCTGCTCCAACTACAAGTCCGTTATTACAGGCGGCAGGACTTGGTGTAGCGGGGCTTTCTGCGGCAGCAGGAGCCAAGAAGGCTGGATTATTTTAGGACTAACACATGAAAAAGCCCGTAATGAAACGAGAGATGTTTATTGCTGTGGCTCCCAAGTCGGGATCCAAAGGAATTATGTCGGGCTTTGACGACGAAATGGAGATTGAAGATTATGAAGATCGCACACCTGAAAACCTTGAAATCATCGCTAACAACCTTCGTGGCGACATCCGTTCAATGGATGAAAGATACCTTGAACTCGCTCAACTTGTGGGTGAGAGCGCGTTTGACACGCCGGAAGAAGTAATTGCATTAATGCAGTCCCAGATGGGACAGCAACAACCACCCCAAGGGCCAGCCCCTGCTCCGGCTCAACAACCTGGCGGCATTGCTGCTTTGGGAGGTGCAACTGCTCCCCAGGCTCCGCAAGGAATCATGCAAGGAGTTGCAGGGCCCGTGGACCAAGGTCCAATGGAACAACCTCCGGTCCAAATGGCTCATGGTGGAATAGTCCATCGTCAACTGGGTAGTCCTCCTACCGGAGAAGTAGCACCGGGAAGACGGGCGCTTGGATTTATGCGCTTTATGGAACCGGGCTCGATCCCCGATCCACGGACCATGGCCCCCCGTTCAATTCCCGTACCACAGGTACAAGTTGCGCCAACAATTCCAATGAGTGGTTTGTTAACTGGTGAGGGTGCGCAATTCTTGCAAAGCGGTGCTGCGCGTCCAGGAACATTGCCCCAACAGATTCCTTTGGCTACTCGTTTGAGCACTAACGTTTATGAAGCAATGCGTAATGCTCCTGGGTTTGCAAGAGAAGTTGGTCGTACGATGATGAGCACTCCTCAAGGAAGAGCCGCTGCCGTTGTTGGCACAGGCTTAACTGCTGCGCTTCCTTTCTTAGGCGGCAGAGAGCAAGCTGTTTCTGACCAAGTTGCTGTTTCGGAAGTACCTGGTGTAGATGCACAGGGTCGTTATACGCCTGTTCCACTTCCTACACCTGTTCGCGGCAAGACCGGAGATGTTGAAAGAGATATTGGTGAGCCTCCAATGCGGGGCAAGACCGGAATTCCTGGCATAGATGTTGGTGTAGAAGATATGGTTACGTCTACTGCTCCCGTTCCAACAACAACGGTCCCCGCGCCAACACCAGCCAAAAAAGAAGAAGTTGCTGCTCCTAAAGCAAGAGGCTTTAAAGAGCGGGTCCAAGATAAGATTGACATTTACAAAGACGTTCTTGGCGACGATAAAAACATGCGTCAGGCACAGGCCCTGTTTTTATTGGCTGAGGCCGCATTAAATGTAGCAGGAGCCCCAGGCAGATCTACCGCAGAGCGTTTGGCCAAGGGCCTCAAAGGATTGCCAGCAGGTATGGGCGCACTTGGTGCCGAACAGGCCAAGCAAGATCTGTCGGTTCGCGCTGCTGCCGTTAGCTCGGTTGAGCAAGAGATGGCCGCTGAATCTAAGCAGGCTACTCAGCTTATGCTCAAGATGGCAGACCTTAACGCTAAGAATGCCGACATCAATACGATGGCGCAGTACCTTGTCGATACGGCAAGCTTTACCCCCGAAAAGGCTGTTCAAGTTGCCAAACTGTCTAAGGCCGGTGGAATCAAGCCCAATGAAGCCGGAGAGATGGTTGACTTTACTGGCCGTGTGATTAGCAGCCCATATCGTTTAACAGATGGGGACGTTGGCTTCTTGCCCGCTGATGGTTCAATGCCTTTTGTTTCGGTTGGCAAACGCAGTCTTGTACCGGCAACGGCAAAAGATCGTCCAGCACTGGCCACAGAGCTTGGCAATAACCAGTCCATGGTTGGAGCGATTGAGCGTGTAATGCAATTGCCAGGGTTTGAGTCTATGTTCGGCCCGTTAGCCAAAGTACAAAGTGGATTAACTAGCGTCCTTACTCCATTTTTTGGCGCAGACGCTCCGTTTACAAACCTGCCCAAAGATGTTCAAAAGAACGTTGCCATGGAACTTAGAAACGAGTTGATTCAATTAAATGCTCGTAATACCTCACGTCCTTCTGTCTGGGAACAAAAGCAAGTTGAGAAGTTTGTTGGCGACCCCAACGCTATCTTGACTTCACCAGAAGAATTCTTTGGCGTCTTGAATAACTTTCGAGTCAAAGCTATTAACCGGGCTAACGAAATCGAGCATCAGTTGACTGGTTCTCCGCTTAAGCAACTTGAGCCCATTCCTCTTGGGACGTCTAAAGATCCATTGCAGGCCAAAGATGCTTCCTACCTTGGCGAGTTCTTCCGCTTACGGCCCAATGCTTCTATTTTTATTCAGTTACCCAACGAGAAAAGTCCGCGCAAATACTCGGCGCAGGAATACTTTAAACAAATAGGACAGCAATAATGCCGATTATTACCTTTGCAGATGGCGTTCAATTAGACACATCTTCAGGGCAAGTCGTTGGCCAAGGCGAGCCGCAAAGTCTTACTCCCACCGAGGCCCAAAGGCCTACGGTGGATATTCCATCTGCACCAGGCGCTCGTGGTGCATTAGACGCGCTCAAGCAACTGTCCACCGGATTTAATACGGCACTTTTTGCCTTACCCGATGCCACCATCCAGGCTGTCGGTCGTGCTTTAAATGTACGTGAGGATCAAATCCCCACGTTTACTGCATTCTTTAATCGTGATGCAAAGGCCCCGAAGAACACCGTAGAACGATTTGCCAATGCCATTGGCCAAGGTGCCGGTGGCACGTTACCGTTCACAGGGTTGTTGGCCAGCGTTGCACGGACCAAGGCCCTAACGCAGCCCTTACTTGCCGATGCTTCTGTGTCTCAACGCGTGGCAAAAGATATGCTTGACTTCATCCGTCAAAACCCAAAGGCTGCAGTTTTGGCTGACATAGGTTTTGGTGGTGCATACGGTGCGGCAGAGCAAGCCGTAGAAGAAACAGTAGAGCCAGGACAAGAACTAAAGGGTTTATTAAAAGCAACCGTTCCCATTGGAGCAACAGTTGCATTGCCCGCTGCTGGCGCAAAGTTTTTATCTTTAGCCGGTCGTCTAGCTGAGATTAGCCCCACCGTCAGAGCCGCTCGTGCTGTTCCAGAAATGTTTGGAACCCAGACGGCAGAGGGTGTTGCTCAAGAAGTCGTGGCTCGGTCCATGCCCAAGGTGCCTATTATTGGCGGCCCATTAAACTGGGTGGGAAGCAAGTATGCCGCTAATGCAGAAAAGAAAATCACCAATGTGTTGGCTCCTCTTTTCTCGGACCCAGCAAAGGCTCCCCCTGGTGTAGCCGACGCACTGGCGGTGACTAAGAGAATCGAAAGTGATCCCGAACTCAGGGATTTATTCTTGTTTACAGCAGGTGAGCAGACGCTTTACGCAC
>JACCDP010202978.1_pt1 | contig 13800 bp, 10 predicted proteins | sample 7445841 | NCBI WGS metagenome assembly JACCDP01 (sample SAMN15323441, study PRJNA562643) | freshwater metagenome | isolation source: river surface water | place: USA:Blue River Watershed | collected 2017-08-17
ATAGCGCGAGAACAAAGCAGGGTAGCAAGAGTTTGATACGTTGCATGAAGCTCTCCTGAGCGAAGGTCGGAGCGAGAAGCGATAATGAAGATGATAGCGTATCAAAAACATGGCGGCAAGACCACGACCCAAGAGCTGGCGCCTAAGGGCTTTTTTGACTTAAAGAGGGACTGTGACTAGAAAAAGCGCTCCCCCGAGTTGAGGACTCCGATCGACTCGTATTGCGCCCCCATGGGCCTCTACGATACGTCGAACGAGAGGGAGGCCCAGTCCGGTGCCCTCACCGGTCTTTTTGGTCGAATAAGATTTTTCAAAGATCTTCTCGCGCAGGGCCTCGGGTACCCCTGGACCTGCATCTTCGACTGTGAGATGGAGCTGGCCTTGATGTCGTTCGGCTTTAACAAAGACATGGAGGGCTGCAGGTGCTTTTTCGCTCTGTTCGTGAATAATATCACAGGCGTTATGAATCAAATTCGAAATCACACTCATCCACTGTGAGCGGATGCTCCGCAGTACGATATTGTTTGGACATTCGAAGCTAAGAAAGAGGCCATTGGCTCGAGTGCGCGCCAGAACAAAGCATTCGCGAAGGATGTCGTGTAGTGAAAATTCTTCGACATCTACAGACTGACGAAAGGAATTTCGAACAGCCTCGTGTAGATCTCGGAGACGCCGTTGGGCCAAGCTCATCTCTAAGAGCACTTGTAGTGATTTGTCAAATGCTGTTTGGAAGTGTTTTGCCATGCTGAGACCTGCGCTGTCGTTGACATCATCGAAGAGTCCGAGAGTTTCAGTTTTGAGCTGATTGAGTTCTTTGCCAAGGACTTCGCCATGAAAGCCGATCAATTGCGTAGGCGAAGCTATTTCATGTGCAAAATTAGCGCTCGTTTCGCCCAGCGAAAGCAGTCTTTCCTGTTGCATACCAAGAGCAATCTGCAATTCTTTTGCATCCGTCTCATCTTCGATAATAAGTATGATACGCGAGAGGCGTCCGTCGTTCTCATAGATCCAGCGCCAACGAATACTCAGATATTTCCAGGAATTTCCCGTATTGATGCGACACTCCGTAGGGAGTACGGGTAAGGACTCTTCGATAAGTTGATCTTTACTGCGCGCGCTCACCAGTATGTCGACCTGGGGTTCAAAGAGCTTTCGAAGGGTAGCTTCGATCTCATCTTGTCTCTTTTGCTCGATGTCTGAGGGAGTGAACAGCAGCTCGGAGATCGAAATCCCTATGAGTTCTAGACTCGATTTTTCAAAAATATCTTGGACCTTCTCAGTATAATCAGGATCGATGAGGAGCGAGGAGTTGAATGTCAAAATAGCTTGGTCTATATTGTCCAATAACATGCGCATGCGCATATTTTCGCTTCGCAGCTGTTCGATTTCCTCTTTTATCGTCATCAACGAGACCTCATCAATCACTGCACTTCACTCGTAGGGAACAGTACAGTTGGGGTTTTTAGATCCCGCTGTGCTGGGGAAGAACGTACCCCCATCGAGAAAGCGAATCGATTGATCCATAGAGCTCTTGCGCCAAGGCATGGGAGCAAAAGGCTGCTCGGTGAGATCAAAGATGACATGACCAATTTTTTGACCTTTATAGGGAGTATAAAGACAGTATTGGACGCGATCGCCGGCGCGCTGCTGCAAGATGTTACCGAGTTCTATCATATGGGCTGTATCAGCACTGGAGTCGTACTCCGTGCCAACTATCTGGTGGCGGGTTTGGTTCCAGGCAGGTTCGGCAGTAGCTAGCTTTTTCACACGCTCTCGAATAGATTCGCCTTGGCGCTCCAAAGCCGCAATATTGGAGAGTTTAAAATCGCAGATGGCATCGCGTCCACCAGTGGCCTGCAGACCCTTGAACTTGCTACTGCACTCGGGAAGTCTATCGCCACAGATAGAATCGTAGCAACCCGCGCCAAAGCTCACTGGGATTTGGCCAAGGACCTCTGCTGATTCGGTGCTGCGGGCAAGACCTCGTTGCACTTGATAGATGGCGTCACCAATAGGACGCTCGATGACATTGAGTATAGATTGAAAGACATTCTTTGGGTCTTTGCGGCCAAGATAGAGGCCTGGCATTCCGTAGTAAGGGGAGATCGCCAGTGCTTCTTGATAGAGAGAACCCAAATTATTCTCTTGAGCGAGGAGAACAGCTTGGGTCGTCAGGGCACCACCGACTGAAAGTCCACCGACGATGTGTCGTCCAGGAGCTTTGGCAACAATCGTATTCATGCTGTTGACAAATTTCTCGTAGACTTCTTTTTCATTGGGTAGAAATTCGCCGTAGTAAGCAGAGAAACTCATGTCTTTACCTGCGGCGCTTCGCACTTTCATTGAACTACGAACTGGTGTGGGACCGCGGCCCTGACCCGGGAGCAGGGGTACTATCACGTGATAGCCTAGAGCTTGAAGGCGTTCAGCAAAGGGGATGAATTGCATGGGACAAGCGGTAAAACCATGAAAGAAGAGAGCGACACCTTTAGGAGTGCCCTCAGGAGCAAAGTGCAGAGGTTTACAGCGATCTTGTAAGGCATAGGGATGAAGTTTAGGAATATCTGCTTCGTATTGTTGCCAGGCTGTTTCAAACTCAGACCAGTTACCTGGATTCACTTCTTCTTTGACTCGACTCATCTCTGTGCTTTTGCAGCTCATGAGCCCTGCGGTAGCGAGACTTATAGCTAATAAAGAGCGACGCATAGAAATACCTCCCCACAAGGTTCTAAGGACTTGTGGGAGGGATCGGTAAATCGTGCGACAGCCAAAGGGGCAAAATTTGCCGCCTCCTTACTGGTAAGAAAAGAGCAGCTCTCGATAGCTATTGGCTTCGGGGTGAAAGCTCGCGAGTGGCAGGGACCAGAGCGAGCGGAGCTCAGGACGCGAAGCCTCTGCTTGCAGTTGCTGCCAGGCTTTGAGCTGAGTGGACTTCGAAGATGATTCTGCCTTGCTGCCTAAACTTGCCACAGAGCTGATGAGAGCAAGGAGTTTTCTGCGTTCGCGCAAGGAGGGCGTTGTCTCCAACTGGAGAGAGAGCTCTTCGACAAAAAACTGCGAGGTTTCGAGGAGCTTTTTTCTCAGCTTGGTCGGGGGGCTTTTGGGAGTTAGTACTTGAAGGAGGCCACCTGCTCGCTTGGGAGCTAAGAGCCAGCGTTGCGCTGTCCAGACTTTATGCTTGAGCAAGCCTTTACGCACTTTAAGGCTATAAGACCTATCCAGAGCTGCTAAGTCATTGCTGAGATCGAATCGGGTTCCGCGAGCAAGGCTGTGAAGGAGTGCCTCGATCCCATCGAGATAACGATCCAATTCTCCTAGCCACGAGCGCTTGAGAGCCGCGGTGAGATCCTCACCCAGGAGAAGATTGTGGGCGATGGTCCAGCGAACTTGCCAGGCATAGTAGGCTCTCATCTGTAACATGCGTCGCAGAGCGATAAGAGAGAGCTCATCGCTGCTTTTTTTAGCAAGTTGGCTGAGTGCTTGCGCTTGAAAGTTTAAAAAATACGTCTTGAGCTCGGAGTCTTTTGGCGTACAAGAAGCATCGAGAAAGCTCGGCAGACCAGGAATAGCACAGAAGCGTTTGGCGAATTTGGAAAAGATATCGAGCGTCTTGAAGACCTTATACACATCATCGAGCAAGTCCAAGGAGCCCTGATAGAAGTGAAAAGCTTGAGCTGCGAGTGCGGTGCTCCAGGGCTGAGCCCCTTGGCAAAGGCCAGCAACCTGGCCATGAAAGCCTTCGAGGTAGAGTCCGAGAATCTGAGTTGGCTCTCGGATCTGAAGAGCTTCGAAGGCCCGATAGGGATGAAAGAGGGCATTGCTTGGGGTCTGACGTTCGAGAGCAAACTCTCCATCGGGAAGGCGGACGCGAATCGATCGACTTACTTCAATATCTGCAAAGTAATGGCAATAGCCTTCGGCAAGGAGTGAAAAAGATGCAAACTCGGCTTGGCTTTCGGGATTCCAGGTGCCTATGAAAAAAGGTTCCCAAAGCGCAATGTGCATAATTTCGTGTGAGAGTATAGTGAACTGTTCGATGGTGCTTTTGAGGGCGTTGATGTCAGCTCCTAACTCATCGCCCAACGATTGCAGCAAAGGGGCATGGGGGCGCTGCGACAAGGGATTCCACTCTTCTGTACTGGTGTCGGGTGGTGCCGGAGCAACAGCGCTGAGAGTGGCAAACAAAGCCTGGAGCCCTTGCACCTCTTGCAAAAGGGGTAAGGGATATCTGCCGTTCAAGGACTGCGAGTTGGCTCGGCCTTTGTCCGTCAAAAAGTCTAAAAACTCCCGGTAGGAAGTAAGGGTGACGAGGCCGTGATGGTCGAGGGGCTCTGGTCTGAGTGACATAGCATCTATCCTTAGGTTCAGGCGCTAGCGCTCCGCGTGATCTGAGCTGCTTTGCTATCACTCCATTCGATCACAAAACAAGCTCCTTTGAGCTCTCGACTGGTGCCAAGACGCAGCTGGGCGCCATGGTGCGACAGAATTTTTGCCGAGAGGATCAGGCCAAGACCTGTACCTTTGCCCGTCGGCTTGTTTGTCAGCTTTTCACGAAACAGTCGCTGTCTGAAGGTATCGGGGATTCCAGGGCCATCATCCTCGACTTCTATTCTAAAGTCCCCATATGTTTCGAGCGGGATATAGCGGATGATGATCAGAGGGCGACCAGCAGCTCGAGGAAGATTCTCCTCATGGATGGCATCAGCTGCGTTGCTGATGAGATTTGTGAAGACCTGACCGATCTGAGAGCGAAAACAATGCAGCGTGAGACTTTCAGGGATGTCGATCCGCAAAGCAAACTCTTTGAGTTTGGAGTGTAGAATGACAGTGCTCTCCTGCACGATGTAGAGCAGCCTTTCATCATGAGAGATCTTATCGATACGGGATTGATTGCGAATCGCTCCCTGGATCTCCATGATGCGTCGGATGCCGAGCTCGATCTTTTGCTGATGATTTTTAAAGTCTTTCAACATGTTTTCGAAGGAAGCTTTGAGTTCAAGACCATCGGGATCATCTACTTCGGCAAAGAGCGAGAGTAGCTGCTGCGAAAATTGTTCGAGATGTTTTTTGAAGGCCCAGTTTTCGTCGACGATCATTTGGGAGGGGTTGGCAAGGTCATGGGCGACTCCCGCAATCGTTTCGCCGAGCAGAATGGAGCTTTGTTCGGCAAGTTGAGCGATTTCTTTGGCTTTGAGTTCTGTAGAGATATCCTCCATGGAGAGGATAAGCTTTTGAATGAGATGGGAAGAGTTGTGAAGGGGGCTCCAGGTAAGCTTAAGGGTTTGGATGCTATCCTGATATTCACGACAAAATTCTTTGGGGAGCAGATGTGAGATCTTAGATTCCTGAGCCAAAGTCCGAGAAAATATGGCACGCAATTGGGTTTCTAAATCTTGATACTCTGCCTCGCTCATAAAGGAGGGCCGAAAAACCTTGTCTAGAACAGCTTGACCCTCTAAGGCGTCTGGAAAAAGGCTACTAAAGAGTTGCGACTTTTCTGATCCGATACTGAGATCAGGTAAGATAGTAAGAGTTGCTGATGGAAGATTGGCAAAAAGATCCTCAATCTGCCGATGATTTTCTAAGGCCTCTTTGCGTGCAGCTGTCGTGCTCTGCATCGAAATTCTAAGGACTTGATCAAAAAGAAAAGTAACTAGGCCCAAAGCTAAGGTCGAACAGATGTGAGTGAGAAACATAAAGGTTTGAAATTGTGATGACTTCACATCATAGCGCAGGAGAGCGGATGGCCACTCTTGCCGAATATAAGTGAACTCCATGCCAGCGATAGTGGCCCAGGCGAGAGTCAAGACCCACAGACTCTCTTTTCCTCCGAGCAGCAGACCCAAAGTCACCGATCCAAAAAAAATCCAACCCAGCATGGGAGAGTATACGACTTCAGTAATAGCCATGAGTCCTAGCAGAGCCATGACTCCACCAACACTCGCTAAGAGAGCTCCTCCGTACGCATCACGAAAGCCCCAGACGCGCCATACACCACTGACAGCACTCAAGAAGCCAAGCCCAAAGCAAAGTCCTGCTCCGAGGGGATGATCCAACCAAAACCAAAAAAAACCAGTATAGAGAAGCCAAAAAAAAGCATAGATAGCGGGGAAGAGAAAACAAAGCTCAGCTTTTACGTAACTCAAATCATCCGCAAACTCCTCTGGGCGAAACATCAGTCGCGTTCCAAACGAGCGACCTAAGAGAGGATGCGGACTATAGTGAGTATTTGGCAAGTTCAACCTCTTGTTTTTAGTCTAGAGTCTACGCGGGTCGTCGCCTATTTTCAACTTAGGAGCATTGGGTTACAATAATCTGTTCTCACAAGCGAAGGGGAGGCCTTTATGAACATCGAAGTCGAGGTCAATCAAAAGTCTTATAAGCTAGAGATTGAAGACGATGAACCTTTGCTCTGGGCTCTGCGGGATGGCTGTCAGATCAAAAGTCCAAAGTATGGATGTGGAGCATCCCGTTGTGGAGCTTGTACAGTCCTGGTCAACGGACTGCCTGTGCGAAGCTGTGTGATTCCTGCTCGCGATGTGAACGGCAAATCTATCACTACGGTCGAGGGGCTCGGAGGCGAGGGCGACTTGCATCCAGTCCAGAGAGCTTGGCAAGAGTTGCAAGTACCTCAGTGCGGCTACTGCCAGGCAGGGCAGATGATGGGAGCGGTGGCTCTATTGAAAAAAGTTCCCGAGCCAAAACTCGACGATATCGAATTTGCGATGTCCTCACACCTTTGTCGCTGTGGCACCTATCCCCGTATCGTTCGTGCTATTCAACGAGCTGTCGTGCTGATGAAGGAGGAAGGATGAGCGAGACTGCTATGGACCGACGTGATTTCCTCCTACAAACGGTATGTTTGGGTGGAACGTTTCTCATCAGCTGCAAAGCGTCTAGAAGCCGCGTGGCGAGTTCGTCTCCTGTTCCCTTGCAAAAGCTAACGCCTTGGCTGTCGATGGGAGCTGATGGCAGTATTCAGATCGTGGCCGATAAACTCGAAATGGGCCAGGGCGTGACCAGCTTGCTCGTGGGTCTTACGGCTGATGCTCTAGACGTTTCGCCCGAACGTATACAATACGTGTTTGCGCCAGTGGATGATCTTTATATCAATCGCAAAGTGAAGGCCACGGCCTACAATATTACACTCACTCTACCCGTCCAATTCACGGGCAACAGCACCAGCACGCCAGATGCTTGGGATAACTTTTTGGTCACGATGATGGGGGCTCGAGCCGCCTTACTCGCAGCTGGAGCACGTCGTCTCGGGGTTACAGCGCAGCAAGTAAGTTTGCGTGATGGTTTTGTCGAAGCCAAAAATGGTTCCCGCACGTCCCTTGCGGAGCTGGTGAACGATGCCGCTCGGATCGATATGAAGACCTTGAGTCTTGAGCCATTTACGATTCGACGTTTGCCATCGATGCCACGAGTTGATCTTTTGCCCAAGATCACCGGCACGGCAGAGTTTGGAATCGATGTCGATGCATCGATGATGGGGGTGGAACGCCTCCGCTATGCAGTTCTTGTTCGCTCACCTGAAATCGGTGGGACCGTGCGCGCCCGCAATGCAGAGGCTCTCCTTAATCGTCCGGGTGTGTTTGATATCTTTCCAGTACTCAAAGGTCGTGCTATCGCAATCGTAGCGGATCGTTACTGGCAAGCGCGTCAGGCAGCGAAAGCGCTGGAGATCGATGTGATCTCAGGTCCCAATCGTTCCGTCTCATCGGAAACTATCATTCAAGACTACCTGAGCCTTCTGCGCGGACAAAAAGCTGGACACAAGATCCCGCTAGATCTCGGTTGGGGAGCGCCAGAGTCCATCGCGCTGGCTGCTGAGAGTCATAAAGCTGAATATATCTTGCCCTATCTTCCTCACTCCACCCTCGAACCAATGAACGCTGCGTGTGCTCCTACTGGTGACGGCTGGACTGTCTGGGCTCCCACCCAATTCCCGGAGGCTGCTCAGGCCGCAGCAGCTCTCAGTCTCAACGTTAAGCAGGGGTCTGTTAAAGTTGTTAGCACCCTGATGGGGGGAGGTTTTGGCCGACGTTTGGCCGTCGACTATGTCTCCGAAGTCGCTGCAGTGGCGCTCGCACTTTCTCAGCGCAAAGGTGCTCGTGAGGCTGCGGTCAAGTTGCTTTGGTCGCGAGAAGAAGACTTCCAGTACGATTACTTTCGCCCGATTGCTTGTCACAGCATTGCTGCGGCCTTAGATGCTAAGGGAATCCAAGCTTGGAAGCAGGACATCGCAACCCAATCGGTGACGGTCTACTCTTCGGCAGATTTTGCGGCCTCGCTGCTGCCCGATAAACTGAAGAATAAATTTTTTATCAGCACTCTCAGCAAACTGAGCAAAAAAGTGCTAGAGACTGTCAATGTCGATCCCCTGGCGTTTGAAGGGGCAGCTGACACCGATTATTCCTTAGGGCGTTTTGCCCTCAATAGCGTCGGCTATAGTCCCAATCAGGTTCCTCAGATCCCCGTAGGCTATTGGCGAAGTGTGGGGCATTACCACACCTGCTTTGCTATAGAATCATTCTTTGACGAGATAGCTCTTAAGTACGGGCGCAGTGAGGTCGATCTACGACGCACGGCTCTTAAGGATTCGCCGCGTGGTCTCAAAGTCATGGAGCGCTGTCTTAGCTTGTCTGGCTATAGCAGCCAGCGAGGCGGAAATACAGCTATGGGCATGGCCAGGCACGCAGGTTGGGGATCCTTTGTCGCAACGGTGCTTGAAGTCGAGCGTGCAGACACCGATTATTTTCGCGTACGACGGGTGTGGGTCGTCGTCGACTGCGGACCAGCCCTTCAGCCCGATATCATCCGTCAGCAGGTCGAAGGCGGCGTGATCTTTGCCCTCTCAGCTGCGTTAAAGCAAGAAGTGCATATTCAGAATGGACGTGTCACCGAGAGAAACTTTTACGACAGTGGTGACATCCTTCGGATGCATGAAACGCCAGAGATTATCATCGATATCATCTCGCAGACCCAGGATATCAAGCCAGGTGGTGTAGGGGAATTAGCTGTGCCCTGTGTGGCGCCCGCTCTCACAAATGCTGTGTATCGCTTGACTGGTAAGCGTGTGCGCCGACTACCTGTCACGCGTGAACGACTTCAAGCAACTGCAACGGGACTTATCTTCTTCCTCAGTCTTCTGTTTGGCTTTCTCGATACTAAGCTGATGGCTGCGCCTCGCTTTGCGACTGGACCTGAAGCACTCGAACATCTCTATCAACTCGTCCAGCATCCGCGCTGTAAAAACTGTCACGGTGTTCTCGATGCACAAGGGCAACATAGACCGACCGTGGGCGATGCGAGTCTTTTGCATCCTATGAATATCAGCGCACGCCTCCCTAAGCTAGGTGCCGAGTGTTTCAGCTGTCATGGAAAGCAGAATCCAAAAGAAGAACGCTTGCCGCCTGGGGTTGCACGCCCCGAAAGTGGAGTTCCTGCCTGGGCTATGCCTCCGGCGACCATGATTTTTGCAACTCTCAAGAATCGACGCGAACTATGCGAACTTTGGACCGATCCAAATCGCAACTCACAAATGCCCGGACAGCGCGGGAGTCTCGAAAATTTGCCTAAGTTGAGAAAGGAATTTCTTCATCACGCGGAAGAAGATCCGCTGATCCAATGGGCCTTTGCTCCAGGGCCAGGCCGCACTCCTGCGCTTGGTTCGAAGGACCAACTTATCGAAGCAATGGATGTTTGGCTACGGTGGTTGGAGAGCCAAAAGTCCTGTCAGGAGTGAGACGAAAATTCGCAGAATCAAGGTGGCTCTTTCCGCTCCTCGCACAAGAGCCATCCTCACGGTACTGTCAATCTTTACGACGCTCTGAAAACACGTATTGAGTGCTGAAGAGGAAAGACTGCGAAATCTGCGTTTTGGCAACGAGGTTAGGATCGCGTAGAGCTGAAGCTACGTAGTCCAACGACGCCCACTGCACCAAGTAAAAGCTCACCTTGCCATTGACATCGACGATGCGCTTGTCAAAAGACGAACGATCGTCACTGTCGTCGCTAGGAGATTCGTAAAAGGGAAAGAGCACATTTGCTGTGAGCTTGTAAGAGACGCGCTTATCAGCAGTCGTTCCCGACATCTCAGAGCCAAGTTCATAACCGGCTTTTCGGTAATCACTGAGTTCTTTAACTTCAAACTCAGGAGTGTCATCGGCATCGGCGGCAGCGAGCTGACCCTTGGCAAAGACTTGGCGCAAACCAAGGCCGGCCTTCATGTCGAGAGTAAGGGCGGGCGCGTTCAGGATGTTCGAAAAGAGACCAAGTGACTCAGCGAGCTTCACAGGACGGAAGGCATCTGTCAGCAAGAGACGCTCGGAGTTTTTGTTGACGAGGCTGCCATCAGCTTTGCTGATGATAAAATCTTTAGGCTCTGCTTGGTTGCTGTAGCCAGGAAAAAAGGAAGTTTCAAGTTGTAAGCGGCCAAAACTACCAAAGCGAGACTCTTCCGCAAACAGTCTTTTGTATAGCGATTCTGCCTTGAGTTGATCGTCAGACTTTACGTATTCGCCGAGCAGTGGAGTCCGTGAGTAAGCCGTCAGTGCGGTAAAAGAGTTCTTCCAGAGGGCGAGCTCGTTTTTATAATCCAGCTCACCTTCGAGCTTCAGGCCGAGAGTTGTCGTTTGGCCTTCTTCTTTGCCGACCACATCTTTGTTTTGAATCATGGTGCCATTCAGCGCGAGGCCGAGGAAAGAGTCCCATCCTGCAAACTTTACTTCGGCCTTATCGACCGCTTCAGCCAAGATTTCTTTAGGTGCATTTTGAGCCAAGAGGCTGCTTGAACTAGTCAAAAGGGCAAGGCCTAATACTTTCAGAGCACACGACATCGAATCCATCCTCCTCAATCGTTTGGGGAGTGGGTGGTAGCAGTTTTTTGACGTAAGGAAAAGACCTAAGAAGCTAAGTTGGGGATTTCCGATGGCAGGCCAGCCGATTATCTGCTAGGTAGCCGAAACATTTTATCCATACAGGGAGACCTCTCATGTCCCAAGATCCCGCTTGCCCCCGTTGCGGCTCAGAAAATATCTATTTCGATTCGACCCTGTGGATCTGTCCCGAATGTAACTTTGAGGCCACCACGCTCGCGGCTGCTGAGGATAGTGCAGAGGAAGGCGCTAGCGACGAAGTGCGCGATGCGTTTGGCACCTTGCTTCAGGATGGTGACAGCGTGACGGTAGTTAAAGACCTCAAAGTCAAGGGTGCTTCCAGCAGCATAAAAGTCGGCACTAAAGTGAAAAATATCAAGTTGGTCGATGGAGCTGACGGGCACAATATCGCTTGCCGTATCGAAGGGTTTGGGGCCATGAATCTGAAGTCCGAGTTTGTCAAAAAGTCCTAAAAAAAAGACTCGGTTCTTGCAGCGAAAGCCCGCTAGGCAAGCTTGTCCCCTGTCATAGAAACTCTCCTCCGCTATACTAAAGTGGCAAGCTTACTGTGTCTGATTGGAGAGGAGGGTTCTCACTATGAAATACGGATGGCGCATCGCTCTTGGTTTAGGCCTTCAGCTCCCCGCGACCCTCTTAGCGGATCAATTTCATGCCAATAACCTTATTCTTGGTGAGCGGGCCATGGGACTCGGTGGCGCTTTTTGTGCCATCAGCGATGACGCCTCGGCTATCATCTACAACCCAGCTGGCATTGGCTTTGCTCTTTCCAACGACATCAGTGGTTCGGCTAATGCTTTTTACAAAAAAGAAATTCGCTACAAAAAGGCGATCGGCTCTAACGACTTTGTCGAGAAAAGTGGAGGGACGCTCGCTCCCTTCTTTGGCGGTATGCAACGCCTAGAGAATGTTTCCAAAGGCCTAGCCTTTGCCTTTGGCCTTTACACCTTAGATTCGGAGATCAAAGATCAAAACGATCTCGTCGAAGACATCGTGCTAAGCGATACCCGCAACCTCAAGCGTTTTCACCGAACGTCTAATATTCGTGGTTCGACCACAGGGGCAGGGATCGCTGCTGCAAAGCGAGTTCATGCCAATGTTTCGGTAGGGCTTTCGCTCAGCCTGCTCACTATCGATGAGCTGGTTCAGGACTATCAAGATGTTATTTACGATGACACATCCAGTGCGGATGATAGCACCTTTCTACAAGCAAACTATCGTACCCGTCTCAAAGCTAGCGCTCTAGAGAGTGGTCTTGGCGTTCAGGCTGCGATGGGATCGTGGACTCTGGGATTATCAGCCAAGCTTCGCACTCTGATGAGTGATTCATGGGACATTTCCCTCGATCAAAGATCCTACGATTCTCGAGTTTCGGCGACGATCGACAATTCGAGTTTTTTGGATGAAATTAAGGGTGTACTTGGAGAGATGCCGTCGGAAGCTCGCATGGGTGTGGCCTGGTATCCGAATCCAGAATTTCTGTGGAGCTTTGATATCGCTTACCGCTCAGCTGCAAAGAGTGAAAAAGCTCCGACCATATTCAACAGAGAAGCGATCGCTAATTTTCATACAGGCTTTGAATATTATGTTTCGCCCTCTGTTCCCGTGAGGCTGGGCCTCTTTACCAACTATGATTCGACTAAGAAGATCGATAAAACTCAGTCCAAGCAAGCTGATCACGTCGATTACATTGGACAGAGTCTCTTCTTGGGGTGGGTACAGCCGAACAGCCAGATCTCGGGAGGCGTTATCTACCAGACCGGTAAGGGTGAGGCTCAAAAGCTAGCCTCTACGGCTGTACAAGAGGTAGAAGCCTATTCGATTACTGCAGCTCTTTCGGCAACACACTTATTTTGATGAGCTCCAAAAGGGCCACTTCGCTTCCATAACGATCTCACCTTGCCTCCATGGTTGGCGGAAAAAGTGAAATTATCCGCCTAAAGCAAAGGTTGCTTAGTAAAGCAGTCCGACTTGAAGACCATAAAGCGCTGCCGCTTGTCCTCCGAAACCTCCAAAGATCGGGCGATAATTTGCCTGAACATACATGGAGGTTTCTGCGTTGCGGAGTATCGTATAGCCCGCCGTCAGTCCAAGGGCAAAACCCGAGCGGTACATGGGCTTGCCATCTCGTGCTGTTTCCCAAGTGCTAGCTCTGTGGTAGCCACCGAGGCCAAGATCGACACCAACATGGGGAGCCTCTTTGCCCGAGCTGAGGTAGTAGTCTAAGCCGAGGCCGCCAGCAAAAGCAAAGGCGTCTCTGATCCCTGGGCCCCAGTTTACTTCGCCAAAGACTCGCGGAGCGAGATTGTCTCGTTCGAAAGTATAAGCCAATTTAAAATCATAAAAGGTCTTTTGCGTCCCCATGCCATAGGAACCTGACGGACCAAAAGCCAAAGAGAGGCGATTCACAGTCGCTTGTCGCTGCGTACCCAGGCTGGCCTCAGCCTCTGTGACATTGCTAGCATTCAGTGAGGACTGTACCGGCTTGCCGGCAAGAACAGCGGCAACTAAGCGCTTGGTGCCGAGATCAAGCTCGTTCTCAGAGGCCACTTTGAAACTCTCCTCAAAGCGCGGGCTGTTGGGCCCTTGCTTTTCGAGAGTGAGGATAAAGCCCTCCCCAACCTTGGTAATTTTTGCGTTAAATTCAAGCTCTGCGCTTTCACTCTCGCTGGACACGAGTGACTGCTTGGCTTCTTTCAAGTACATTTTGACAAGTTCAGCATAGGTTTCGACCAACGTGTCGCTCACACCTAGGCCTCGCGTCTGCTTGAGTCGAACGCTGGCTGCTGTCAGGGGACTGCTGCTGAGCAGCAAAGTGAACGTGACAAGAAGTGCTAGAGGAAACGGTTTGTGACGCATGAGGGAAGCTCCTGAAGTAGGCGACTTTGTTCGGGGGCGG
>JACCDP010737926.1_pt1 | contig 13799 bp, 20 predicted proteins | sample 7445841 | NCBI WGS metagenome assembly JACCDP01 (sample SAMN15323441, study PRJNA562643) | freshwater metagenome | isolation source: river surface water | place: USA:Blue River Watershed | collected 2017-08-17
AAAGATATTTTGACTTGAGTGATGGGGGGGGGAGATATAAGGGTGATAAACCTATTGATGTAGCTAAAAAGCTAGCACAAAACCTTGTAAAAAATAAAAAACAAGTCGCATTCTCTATTCGCGAGACCACAAAGAACAGCAAAAAGAAGACATATCATTATGTAGCCACAAAATCCAAAGATAAAATAACAGTCAAAGCAAATAAGAAAACATTCAGAGGAGGGACATTAATAAATCTAGATGGAAAAATAGTTAATTTGAAAAAAATCGAAATACTAAAATCATCCGATAAATCATCTGATGATGATTTATTAACCATTGGTAATAAAGAAACTGGTTATAGTAATACATTCAAATTAGTGAAACAAGAAGGTAATTTAGAAAGATATAAATTATTAATGATGATGAAAGATAATACAATGATTCCACTAATTACCTTAGATAGTAATAAAACAGATCCAATTTTTACATTAGATACTAATAATGAAGGTACTAAATATTATTTGAGAGATATGAAATATGCAGATAATGTATATGAAATTGTTTTTGTTAATAAACCGGAGAATATGTGATAAAATAACTCTATTGCTTCCACTTCTTACCGCAGATGAGGCAATTCATGAAGAGCGTGGAAGCTTCATCTCCAGATCGCGTCTGTAGCTCATAGTAGCTGACCTTCTTGCCCTTGCATCTGGAGCATTGTATCATATCAGACATTGCGACCTGTTTGACCTCATATGCAGCCTTGAACCTTAGTTTATTTTTCTCCACAATATCTTTCCATCTTTCTGGGAAGATATCTTGGCATAACATATATGGTAGCATATGTGGCAAGAACTCCTTGTTGATTAGCATCCTATCTTTCAAACTTGCATTACCAATGTAGCTGTCAGTCTTGAGATTGGAATAGACAGAACGCGAAATATTTATATAAGTCTCTATAAACATCTGGCATTTCCAAGACAGCTGTATTTTCAAACTGTTAGCATATTCAATAGCTGCATTGAAGACACCAATTTCTAGGTCAGTCGCCTCCAATTCCCCTAGCCCAATATTTTCCATCAACATTTTCTTGAAGTCCTCACGTATCTGATGCTTATTGTGCTGGTTTTCCTTAATTTCGTCATGTGCTGCTGTGATAGCAACACTACTATGCCTTGCTATTTCCTCCTCAAGATTGTAATAGACGTATTCAGTAGATACCATTGATATGGCTATTACATTAACATAATAATCATTTTTTTATATCTAAATATGACAACAATATAGAATATTTTGCTTATTGACATGATGCCTTATAATGTTGTCTTTGTCTATGCTTAAACAGCAAGTAGATAATCCATCAGTAAGTTTCCATTCAGAGGCATTGTATGAAAGTGAAATAGGACTATTATACTTGATATTGTACGCATGGTAAAATGCAGAGGAGTTATGCAGACTGATAACACCAGTGTTATTGTCATTCTGATGCATATACCATAAAGAAGCAGGTGTTTGGCTATAATAAAGCGTATAGTCCTCTTTTGTAGGCCGCGAGTTTTCATTTACCCTGACATTCATATACAAACCGTTCGCGTTTGTCAAATAGAAGCTCCTGATACTCATTTGTGTCAAGTAATGAAAGTAATGAAAAGAATATCATATATAATCATTTTTTCTCCTCCATCATATACATAAAAAATGATTAATATAATATACATAATATCAAATGCAGTCAATTGATATCAGGAAATTAACATCAAGCGAAACATTCAATGTACTCGAAATCTTCGTATGTCAAAAATCATCAGATGACAAGAGCATAGATACGCGTCTATCCAGTAGACAAGGGGATGTCATAAGGAATATAGAAAGTCGCTTTAGTAATGCCAAGGAAACTGCTTTCAAATCTTACTATATGAGAGACAAGATTTATACATACGAGCTAGGTAATGACAATCAAGTAGTCTCATCAAAGTATACCACATTTTCAGAATACATACAGCGTCCTAAAAAAACATCAGACCTCTTTCTAGTTGCATCAAAAATTGAAAAGTTCCCTCCATATATCTTTCCTTGTACCGACGAAATAGACCATAGTTGTTCTTATACTATCAAGGAGTTCAAAATCAACAACCGCGTCTCTATAATCATCAGGACAGAAGATGAGTTCAACTCTGTCTATATAGAGTATCGCCATTCGCCCAATGTAGAAATTGACAAAATGAATGAGATTATTAATAGGCTGCTGAGAATTCTGTGAGCTCTTTCTTATGGCTGCAAAAAAATGATATATAGTTTATATGAAATTATTATCCAATATCAAAAATGAATAATTTTATCGATCTCTGCAGCTATTTTAATAACGAAAATAATAATAGCAGTCGTTTCGATGAGCTAGCGGCATTCAAAAATTATTACAATGCCTACAGCAGTTATCTAGTGTCTCGCAAATATAATTTGGAAGATATCAAGAGATTTCGTATGAACTCTGTCATAGATTATTTCATCCAGATAAATATGTTGAATAATACAGTAAGAGACGAACTCCGGAAGTATTATCTTGAACACATACATGATAACTTCAATAGATCTCTTGATCCTCCTAAATGTCCTTTCTACCTGGCCGAAAAAGCTGCAGAAGAACAACGAAAGTATGATGAATATGACAACGAGACAGACGAGGTCAAACAACATTACAGAGAGCTTGATGCTCGATGCAAGTATTTTGCAGAGCTTAATTACAAATTGACGCATCCAGAAGATGATGACAATATGAGCGATACATCCGAAGAATATCATGATTATACTTCGACTAGTAGTGAAGCATGCGACTTTTATGAGGAATATTCCTATGATGATTATGATAATAATGATGCATATGATAATGACAATTATGAAGATGAAGATTATGATGATGACTATTACTAGGCCATATCATCAACGTCTGGTCTTGTTGATAAGTAAGGAACATAAGGAATATATGGTATATCAAATGTATCAGATGCGATTGATTGTTGTATATCTTTCAGATAATATGATGTTGTTATACAAGACATTCCTAGGTCAGCGAAGACCTCTATAATAAGCATATCAATTTGTGCCAATAATATATTCATATATAGGAGCCAATCAGTCCAATGATAGATGACGCTAATAGATACAATGAAAAATACTTCTTTTTTTACTAGCCCTTTTTTATCAGCCTTTTGATCTTGAACGTTATTCACAATCCAAGGATGCAAATAATTTGTATGCAATGTCCTAAAAATACTGTTTGCAAAGCAATAGCATATTATGATACAATACTTAGCATATGTATCTATGCAAATACCAATGATTTTGAAGTCCTTACTAGGTCCAAAATTGAAGAACTTGTTCTCAAGTGATGTTGGAAATTCACGCACAACCATAATACAAATATTTTGGATACCAGATAAGGCTTCATTGTATATTATAACACATTTTTCACTTATGTAGTTATATAAAAAATGCCTGCATAACAGTAGATAAATGAAAGAGACTGAATGGTATAGCCATCTTCTGATAGGAGGGTTATCGCGCGCTGTAGCAGTATCTATAACATACCCTCTAGATACGCTGAAAACTATTTTGCAGAATAATGCTATGCATAAGGGATATGCTATGCATAAGGGATATGATCTCTACAAAGGATACAAGTATACTTTGGCAACACAAGCAGCATATGGTATGGCTGTCTTTGGCACTTACGAGAATATCAAGATGATGTGGGGTGCAAATAATCCAGCAGTCTATCTACAGAGTGCTTTGATTTCAGACTTGATTGGCAGTGTCTTATTATGTCCCTGTGAGGTCATCAAACAAAATATCCAGATAGGCAGATATGCCAGTATCTCTTCTGCAGTGCAAAATCTAAAGCTACATGGACTGTATAAGGGCTATTCTGGTCTCTTATTGAGAGACTTGCCGTTCAGGGTCATCCAACTACCACTTTATGATACCTTGAAAGACAAGTATGGGACTTCATTATATAATTCTTGCATTATGGGAGCCACTGCAGGAATGGTAGCTGGTGCTATAACTACCCCAACAGATGTCATCAAAACACAGATGATGTGTTCTCAAGAGAAAAAGAATATCGCACAAACTATAAAATACATCTATATGAAAACAGGCTTGCTAGGATTTGTAGCTGGCCTACCAGCCCGCGTCATGTACCTAGGAGGAACCTCTTCTGTATTCTTCATGTCCTATGAGACACTTAAACAATATTTATGATGTCTTCTTGGCTGACTTTGCTTGAGTTTTAGCCTTCTTGGTTGGTTTAGCTGCTTTAGTCTTTGTGACATGTTTAACAGGCTTAGTCTCTTTAGTTGTCTTGACTGATTTCTTGGAAGTCTTAGTAGGCTTGACAACTTTGGTTTTTTTGCTAGACTTTGGTTTAGTTTTTGTATTTTTTCTTATAATTCTCTTTCCACCTGTTTTTTCTTTTGAATCTTCAAACAATTTATAATCATATAAATTATGTTTTGAAAGTGTTCCTGTGGGTATGCTTTTATCAATAAATGTATCTCTTTCTGGTAGTGTTACTCCTGCAGGAAAGTTTTGTTTGTCATAATTGTTTTTCTTGGTGCTATTTATTGATAATTTTTTTAACATATTAAATGGTGGAGGTTTGCTACTATTATATGCTAAATGTTCGCTCATTCTTATTATATCAGGAGTTAAAAAAATAAAATTATAAATTAGTTATCGCAGCCACAGTCTCCTCCCTTGACCTTCTTAGCTCTCTTGGTCTTTGGAGACTTAGGAGACTTGGTTGCCTTCTTAGCAGGTTTAGGAGACTTGGGCTTGGCTGTCTTGGGCTTATTAGGCTTTGCTGCTTTAGCCGCTTTCGCCGCCTTGACTTCTGTCTTGTATCTGTTGACAATTTCTACACCATTGATGACACGCACAAGAGGCTTAGCGAGCTTAACACGGGTAGCTACATAGTGGAACTCCTTCTTGGCACTATCTGCAGTGGTTTCACGGAGGCAAAAAGTGACCTTGGACTGAGTACCCTTTGAAGCCTTCTTGAAGAGCTTAGTAGCAGCCTTGCGGGCAGCCGCTGACGGCGTCTTTGATACATATCTGCCACCCATTTCATTTACACTAGAACTTTCTACGGTATAAGTTTTCGTCATATTTCTAATATACCTGCATAAAATTTTTTGACATACCCGTTAATTTTGAAGGAATTTTTATCTACATCTATTATTTTTATTGAATGCAAGTTCTTTGCCCTGGTTAGAGCAGTATATGCCTGACCTGCGGCAAATATGTTTTTACCTAAATCAAGTTCCAATGCATCTATTGTCATCCCTTGTGCTTTGTGGATAGATAACGCATAGCAAGTTCTCACAGGCATATGGCTGACAAACGAAGTATAGCATTTTTTCAGCGGGTCAAATGATTTCTCATCTACATCCTTGAAATATTCTATTTTGTATCCTTCGTTCGATACATCCTTGATGATAATGAAGTCATCGCCCAAGTGTGTTATGACACCTCGCTTGCCATTCACTAAGCCTTCTGCTACATCAATATTGCGTATAAGAATAACCTGCGAACCCATAGTAAGTTCCACATCATAGGCACTTGCATTCCTCGTATCGCTACTAGGCTTCGCCTTGTATGTCCTAAACTCACTGCCGTCTGCTTTTAGCTTATCAATCTCTTGCAAGTTTATTTTTTCTACATCAACATTTACTGGATATAGTTTAGTAGGTTTTATATCTTCTGGGAACTCTGTCTCTTTGAGACTTTCAAGCACTTTCATAATATTATCAGTGCATTTACCTTTACGGATAATTTGCAGCATCTTCTGAAACAGCTTGTCCTCACCTTGTCTGATGATTTCATCTAGCATAATAACCTTGATATCCATAGCCTGCCAAGATTTCGCTAGGAAACAGTAATTTCCTTGTACTGGTGCTAGTTGGCAAAAGTCGCCAATAAGTATGACTTGTACGCCACCGAAGGGAACCATTTTAAGTTCAGGGTTCTTCAGATACGCTGCCTTGATAGCACCAAGGACTTCTGCGATTTTCTCAAACAACGCATCATCCAACATAGAGACCTCGTCTATGATGAGGACATCTAGTTCTTGTAGAGCTTTCAGTGTATTAGGGTACTTTCTTATTCGTTTTATATTCTCCAGCAAACTCCCTGTTCCTAGACCAATCCCTAGGAATGAATGCAGTGTCTGGCCTCCTATCAGAACTGCAGCAGTCCCTGTAGTAGCAGTCATTGCATATTTCTTACCACTCTCTTTCAGGATTTCTATGATATGCTTGATAGTAAATGACTTACCAGTTCCTGCAGGCCCTGTTAACAATATGTTCCTTCCTTCTGACACTGCACTGCAAGCCTCCTGCTGCTTTTCATTCAGCATCTTTTGAATGCTAATAGTCTACAAAAATGATATCATTTTTTATGTGTCAATAGAAATAAGTTATGAAATGTATCAGGAAAAATTGTTCCAAAGAATATGCCAATTTTGATGTATATAATCAAAAGTTCGCACAACAGATACGTCAGGTTAATTTTGACTTCTTAGATAAGAAAATCAGTTTTGCTGAATCCAAAAAAAGAATAGAAAAGCTAACACAGACAATGTTAGCACATCATAGCAGAATTAAATTAGGAGAATGTCAATTGAAACATTGTCATTGATAAAGAAACATTTACAAACATATAAGAAACAGCTCGAAGGTAAATTAGCACTGGTAGAAAAACTAACGAAGATGCTTGACAAAAAGTTGACTACCAAAAATATCTTGAAATATGAGATTGAGGGATATAAGAAGCTTTAATCAGATATAGAATAAAATATCAGACTTATATTGTCAATAGAGTTTTCTAATTCTTTATAATAAGAAATAATAGCACTTTGTAAACTATCATTATCACCCCTATCAATATATTTAGAACCATTAATAATTTGAAATAAAAAAATATCTTTAGTAACATTAGGTATCACAAATTGTTTTTGTTCACTATCTTTATTATACACAATAAGTAAATTGGCTTTTTTATCTTTATTATCATTTAAATATTGTTTTAAATATTGTTTAATTTCTCTTAATGTACTATTTGTAACATTTATGGTATTTTTTAATCTAGGGGTTTTTGTTAATGTTATGGATACAATTTTTGAAATTTTATTTTTTTTATCTATGTTTTCATCATCATCTACATACAATTTGTAAAAATCAGCGAAATTCAGCTTATTATATTTTTTGATATTTTCCCAATCAATAAAAAACTTTTCTCCACTATTTATATTAAAAGATTGGAAGTCAACCTGGTAAGATGTATTATCTGTTTTGATATATTTTATTGAGAGGTAAGTTTTGAACCCTCCATATATATTTTCAGGGTCTTTCTCTTTTATCGAATGTAATAAATTAACCAGTTGTGTATGGTTAAAATTAGTCACGTAGTATGTTTCTTCTCCGCCGCCTCTTACCTTTCTTTTACGCAAAAAACTCTTGTAGGTTATATATTCCTTATCAGACTTGATATATATTATTGGGTTTTTGGATTTGCTGTTAGCCTTGATAAATCTTACTCTATTGCGACCATTTATCATAACAGTGTCATATTTTTTATACCCCCCATTATGATATGCAGTTCTAATATTAGAAGAGATTATAATCTCTCAATGAGTTTGGCAAAATCAGACTTCTTCTTGTTGTAATTAGATATAAAGATGTTATTTTTATTTTGTAGTTTGCGGATGACTTCGTTATGGTACTTTTCTTCCGTGGTAGGCGGGTATTCGAAGAACCACTTTGCCAAAGTGCATTTGCTGATTATTTTATGATGGTTATAGTCATATTCGCGGCACATATAGAGAATAGCACGGGCTATGAAGCCTCGCGAAGCACTGTTTGGTATAAACTGCTTCTTCTTGTGGTTAACATAGTTATCAAAGTCCAACTTAATCCAATGTTTGCTGTCCTTCGCGTCCAATACATCTACAAACTCGTAATTTGAGCGATTGACATTCAAGGAATTGATTGTCCTGATTACATTATGCATATCATTCGCATGCTTGACGCTCATATGAGACCTTGGAAAAATATGTTCCATAGAATAGATGCTGCTCTTTAGTTTGTCATCGACATGAAAGTCCTTCTCCAAATAAATAGAAGGCATTTTATTATCAAATATAATCATATTCCGGACGATATTCGTACATTTGATTGTATGAGCTGCGCGCGTAATCCCTGATAACATGATACCTGTCGTAATAGCAAATCTTACGAGTTTTTTGAATATCGGCATTCAATGGCTATAATATTCTTTGTATATATGTCATTTTTTATTTTTTTATCAGACAATAATGAGAAAAATTATCCACAACTTATAGATAATGGAAAAGAAAAGAGATAAGAATAACAATGTAAAAAAAGTTGATATAAATGGCAAAGTAAAAGTAATTTATTGTAACCCATCTAACAAAAGAGTTGAGTATGTTCGTGCAAATGGAAGGTATATGAAATTAGTTGATTACAAGAAAATGCAAAGGAAATCCAAGAAATATCGGGGAGGGGTGCCGAAGACAGGTATAACTTATAGATACCGACATTTAGATGGCAAAACAATAAAAATTGTTAAGTTTCATCATGACATTAATCGAGGCGACACATTACAATTTATTGATGGTAGCTCCGCACAAGTTGCTCAACCTATTGAGAAAGATAAACTAACAAGTGTTATATACCTTAGAAATGATATGGGGACTTTTATCGTAAATGAAGGCCCAAAAATTACGGGATATACAAAATATACTAGCCCTACTATAGATGCTATTGGAGTTAAAAATGCTATTCAAAAACCTAGCAGCAAAGCAAAATCATGCAAAGCAATATTATGCAGCAAAGCAAAACCATACAACGACGTAGAAAATCTTACAGACAGTATGAGATACATGATGTCCTCCGACCCCGTGAATGGTATTACACAAGCTATGGATGATTTAACTATAAGTCGACTAAAAGGCCGACTACCGGCCCACTACCGGCCGACTACCGGCATAAATCCTTAGCGTTCGCCGGATACAATATCATTCGCATGCTTGACGCTCATATGAGACCTTGGAAAAATATGTTCCATAGAATAGATGCTGCTCTTTAGCTTGTCATCGACATGAAAGTCCTTCTCCAAATAAATAGAAGGCATTTTATTATCAAATATAATCATATTCCGGACGATATTCGTACATTTGATTGTATGAGCTGCGCGCGTAATCCCTGATAACATAATACCTGTCGTAATAGCAAATCTTACGAGTTTTTTGAATATCGGCATTCAATGGCTATAATATTCTTTGTATATATGTCATTTTTTATTTTTTTATCAGACAATAATGAGAAAAAATATCCACAACATATAGATAATGGAAAAGAAAAGAGATAAGAATAACAATGTAAAAAAAGTTGATATAAATGGCAAAGTAAAAGTAATTTATTGTAACCCATCTAACAAAAGAGTTGAGTATGTTCGTGCAAATGGAATGTATATGAAATTAGTTGATTACAAGAAAATGCAAAGGAAATCCAAGAAATATCGGGGAGGGGGATTTAAGTATCTAGCAAGAAAAGATATTAATGGACAAATAATTGAACAGAATATTAGATTTGATGAGGATATTAACAAAGGCGACATATTAGAGCTTAGTGATTCTTCCAAAGTAATCTCTGATGCAGATATTCCTAAAAATAAAATAACAAGATGGATATATGTTAAATCTAAAGATGGTGGTCGTAGGATTCTTCTTGACGCAAATGATCATAGTATTACAGGATATCAAAAAGTATAGAACTATTAATCCTGCTAGTAAGACTCCTAGAATTCCTATTACAAGGACTATTGGAAAACAACGAAACAGCCTACAAAGCAGACTATATGAAAAACGACAAATAGAAACAGAAAACAATTTTAATAGGATTACAGGAGAAATGAAAAAATTACAACTATAGACACTACAAGCATAAATCCTTAGCGTTCGCAGGATACAATAATTAAAGAAAAAAGAGATGCTTAAAACAGAATATGTATGGGCATATGGTCGATATATGCGATTGGTTGATTACGAAAAATTGGTTAAGAGTAAACAAAATAGATCATCAAGAGACAGTAATGCTAGTACAGTTTCAAGAAGTCCTTCAAGAACATAATGTGTTAGAAGAAAGAAATGATACAAACAGAATGTTGTTATTATTTTTTTATTGAAAAATACAAAAATAATATTGATATAATATAGATAATGGAAAAGAAAAGAGATAAGAATAACAAGATAAAAAAAGTTGATATCAATGGTAAAGTGAAAGTAATTTATTGCAATCCATTAAATAAACGAGTAGATTATGTTCGTGCAAATGGTCATTATATCAAATTAGTTGATTACAAGAAAATGCAAAAGAAATCCAATAAATATCGGCGGGGGGGGGGGCAACATTCTTTTTCAGATAATAATGTAACAGATGAAGAATTTATCAAATCAATAATACTTAACCTAGAAGATTATAAATATGATATAAAAAAAACATATGATCAGGCTAAAGATATATACAAACAATTTAACAATGACTATATCCCACCAACATTAGAATATGTTAAAAAAGAACTAATTAAAAAAAAGGATAGTTTTATTTAACTACATAGCGCAGTAGCGTTCGCCGGATACAATGTGCTGAAGAACTGGAAAACATTCTTATGGATATCAACATTCTTATCACAGTGATATTCTGACAGCAGTTTCTTAGATTCGAAATCTCCGTGGATCCAATAATGGACCATGACCGTATTTGGCGGATACGAAGCATTTTTCAGCATCTGCCAGTCGCTCTGTGAAGAAGACAGATTATTGAACTTCAGGTCATTGATAGGAAATACTAGGTCCCTGTTCTCAATAATTTGCACTTCGCTCTGATAGTTGACATAGGTTTCAATAATGCTTTTAAGGTAAGAGCCACCGAAAATATCAAATTGCATGAAGATGGATGGTCCATTCCGCTGGAAAACTCCTCCAATATTTTGCAAGGCGAAGCTCAACATATTATTATTTTTATTCGCAGCGAAAAATGCATTGCAAATATAGTCAGTTCTGTTATAAAGCTTCATAGTCTGTGCTCCGGGCTCATATGTCATATAGAGCTTGTCTTCTGATAAATCTAAGCCTTCGATAGGGTCCTTCATAATAAGCATATCCAAGTCAGCATAAATACCTCCGAACTTATGGACTAGAACCATCCTTGCAATATCGCCTTTTTGCACTCCAGTCCTAGTTGATTGATAAACCTTCAAAAGATAAGGATAATCTTTACTGAGGATATCCAAAATCTCGTCATCAGACCATAAGCGGAACTCATAATCTGGAAGCATTTTTTTGTTTTCTTCTAGAATATTTTGTAGAATATCAGGCAGGTTCTTGTCCTTCCAAGTCTGATGTATAATTTTGGCTATCATTTATTGCTTAGTAATACAAGGCTATATCTTATATACTTATGCTATGCATGACAGTTCCTGTCAAGTAATCAAGAGCCACAATCATATTAAAGAGTTTGACAGAACATAAATCAAATGTCGGGAGATAGATAGAAACCACATTAAAATTACCGAAGACATTCAGAGCCCACATGAACTTGAAGAGAATTGTATAGATGCCTATATTCATATCTGATGGGAGTTTTTGCAGCAAGTAATCTTTATACATATAAGCAGGCAATATATGTATGAAGAAATTGATAATAAAATATTCTAACTTTATCATAAAATTATGATGAGAACCAATATTTAGCAGAAAAGGCTTTGCATTATCTAAGATGTCAAAAAGTACCCTACTATCGTATAAAATAAACATGTGGTATATGAAGAATATTTGAAGCGAATTAAGAGCAAGAAACCTGCATATAAATATATTATCAATTTGATAATAATTATATAAGACATGATTGCATGCAATCATAAATAAGTTCCAGTTTGTATACTGATTTATCTTTCTTGAGACTGTTTTATTGTATATAGGCAGATGTCTGACACAAGGCATAAATAGAAATATGCTAATGAGGAAATTGTTAAAAAATGACAATTGCCTATATTCTTCCATCATAATATATGTATATAATAAATAAATATCTTATATGATGCAAGGAATACATTTGTTCCAATTGTTCTCAAAAAAATGAAAAAACTGATTAAATATAATGAAAAGTATGGTCCTGACCCAGAAAAGAGACCCAAAAGAGTGCGACCTTCGGACCTACGGACCTTCGGACCTTCGAGCGACCCCAAATGACAATGGCTGTGGTAGATGCGGATGCTATGTTTGCGACCGTATTCCCCGACCTGTTTGCGTGCGGTATTTCGCAATACATTCGGGTAGAGGATTTGCAGAAGCTTATTGTCCTTAACAAGGACTTTCATAAGATGGTTATGCGGATTGTATATACCAACTACGATACATCAGCGATACTCAATCGAATCGATAGCACAATGAATGCAAAGATGGCTCTTGATAATATCAGGTACATTGATATCATCGCGAGTTCTGTGCGATACAGCGTTTTCGATCAAATAATAGATGTAATTGACACGAGGACTGAAGAGCTACAGATTGCCAAGCTCGACCTTGTATTCAATTATACTATTGCTACCAAGAGGTTCTTCCACAAAGAACTGAAAGAAGATATGCAGTTCATAGAGAGATTAGGCATACAATCGCCCATATTCACGATAACTGACACATCGCATCAAGACCACGATTTCAAGATATTCCAATTCTTGCTGTACCTTGTTGCCACACATATGAATGGTAAAGCCAACCTCATAGCAAAGGCCTCTATAGTACATCAAATAATACAATACTTCAATAGCTTGTATATGGTGCGGCTGGCCGCTATTTGCAGCGAAGAAAGTTTCGCAGCAGTCCAGAAAGCTTCCAAAAGCACAGTAAACTCTTATAACAACATCATGTTCCTCAAGATGATGAGGAACGATATCCACAACTTTGATATCAACCTCTATGATGTATACACTTTGTACTTAGGAGAACTCATGCGTATCTCGTATTCTCGATACATACCTGCATCAACTGTAAGAGACCTGCAAGATAACAACATAATCTATGCCAAGTCATATTACAAATATGCTAGTGGTACCAAGCAAATAAGCACAATCAGTACTCTCCTCGAGTTCATATCTGATAGGACATACCTCAAGCGTGTCAAGCTGCAACTTATTGGCATGATCTTTCACTACATATCAGATATTGCCTCTAAAACTATAATAGCCCCTTGCTTGTTGCCAACCAATTCAAATAACTTCTTCAAAGTAGTTCTTGACAGATGTGAATATCTCGTTGACAATCTACAGAATAGCGCTGACTACAGCCAGGAAGTAGTTGATACCGTCCTCACCATCCTCGCCGAATGCAAAGCCATCATCAAAGAAAACATCTAGAATAATAATCTAAAAATCCCTTTAATAAATAATATTTTTTATATTGAATAAATAGTAAGGAATAATCATATGACTACCATAAATAATGCAAATAATAATGAACTTCAAAGAACATATTATATTGTTCAACAAGTAGAACAATTAGATATACAGCATAGTATTTATAATGTATTGCATATGCTAGCATTCGCAAGTGGTGCATCAAATAATAACATTTTGGAGCTAATAGCAACCTATTACATGAAATTAAAAACATATAATATGCGTTATTTTTACTTGAATGAAAAACAAAAAGAACAAAACGATATACATATAAATGATTATTACAC
>JACCDP011479681.1_pt1 | contig 13799 bp, 7 predicted proteins | sample 7445841 | NCBI WGS metagenome assembly JACCDP01 (sample SAMN15323441, study PRJNA562643) | freshwater metagenome | isolation source: river surface water | place: USA:Blue River Watershed | collected 2017-08-17
AATCTATTAGATGCTGATAAAACTATTCTTAAATCTTTTTTTAAGTCTGTGCTTGCTTTAGGATAAATTTTTTCCCATAAATTTAAAGCAGATAATCTAGAACTAAAAAGTTGTTGTATCCAATCAGTTAAGCCAGCAGTTTTATAAAATTGTCCATGTTTTTGTATTTTATATTTAGTGCTACTGGTAACATTACCAAGATCTCTTTGTATGTTTTCTTTTAAATCTTTTAATTTTTTTCTTTCATCTTCAGAAAGATATTCTTCACCTTTAGCTTTAGCTAAATAATTTTTGATTCTCTCTTTCTGTTCATCGGTCAAATTCTCTGCTAAAGATTTAAAATATTCTTGATTTAAACTAATTGTTAATGAGTCTAAACTTTTTAATAATTGTGCACAGTATAATACTTTTTGGTAAAATTGATCTAAATAAGAAATTGCTAACAAATACTCTTTGTTATTATAATTTTGTTGAGCTAAATCTAATACTTTTTTAATAGGCAAATCTCCAGCATATGGTGCTTGATCGCCCATTTTCTTTCCTAATAAAGTAGCTCTGATTCCGTTATCTACAGAACGCAAATTATTCATTATTAATTGAAATAAATCGCTTTTTTTCTCTACTCTAGCTCCACCAAAATTAGCCCACTCTTTAAATGATTCGGTCCATCCCCAATCTTGAGCCAACTTGTTAAATTTATTTTGATTAGAAAATTGATATTTTTTTTGCATTTTGTCGTTTCCAAATAAAACTCTACTAAATACTGTTTTAACCATAGAAAAACAAAAACCCCTTTACAGAGGCTTTTGTTTTTATTTAAGTATTTTTTTTATTTTTTTATTGATTGCAATTTTCTTAAAAAATAAGAAATAATTAATGGAGACTCACTATACAATTGATGTTTCCAATTTAAACTAGAAACCTTCTTTGTTCTTCTTCTTTCAACTTCTTTATTAATTCTACCTACGACTATATCAATTAATTCTCTACGCCTTGTCGCATCCATACTTTCACGTTCTATTTTAAAAATTAAATCATTTAAAAACATTTTTTCGTTGAAGTCGTAGTTAAATAAATTACTAATTTTATTTTTTATTAAACTTAATGTATTATCTATATCACTATCATAAGCCTCTCCACTAAGAATTACAGGTCTTAGTTGATTTATATTTACTTGCTTATCTCTTATCTCTCTAATCCTTTTGCCTATTTTTTCTTCATCTTCATCTTCATCTTTATCTAATCTTCTTGGACTATCTCCCTGTATTCTAGTCAAAAATTGTCGTGTAACATGTGCTGATGGCTCGCCCCCCTCTTCATCTTCTTCACTCTTTTCTTTCCACTCTTCCTCTCCCTCTCCTTCTTCTCCTTCTTCTTCTCCTTCTTCTCCTTCTTCTCCTTCTTCTTCTCCTTCTTTTCCTTTTCTACTTTTAGTTGGAATAGCTGGTTCTTCTTGAGCTAATTCATCTATTATTTTATTAATAATACTGTCTAAATATTTAGATTTTTCATCTTCTGTCATATTTTTTATATGATCAGTAATTTGTTTAAATTTTTTACGATCAACATTTTTTTTAATTTTATCCAATTTTTGTTCTACATTAAGCTCTTTAGACTTTCTGGACTGAGCAGTTGGCTCAGGTTTAGTAGAAACTGCAGGCTCATATCTATAGTCTTTATTACTTAAATAATTTTCTAAAGTTGTTAAATTTCCTGATATTTGTTTAGTCACTAGACGGCTTTTGATATCTTCATCCTCACCTTTTTCTGTATATTTTGCAGTCTCTTCTAATGATAACTCAAAATTTAAACTATTTTTATCTTTATTAAAAGTTAAAATTTTTATTTTTTTTGGTTGAGTTTGCATCGTTCCTAAAATTTTAAGCCTAGGAATATTTATTTTTTTTGTTTCAATTGGAGCATCTTCAAAAGAAAAAGTATCTCCTGCTTTAATATTTTTTAATATTTCTTTTAATTGAGACTGGTTTGTAACCCCTTGCACTGATTCTACTGCTGGAGGAACTTCTTGTTCTGCAGGAGGAGAATCCTCCTCTGGAGAAAGAGGCGCGTCCTCATCTCTTTCTGTAAGTGTAGGCGGAGATGATGTAAATATTACTTTTTGTATTTTATTATTTTCTAAATCATTTGCATTAACTGTAATAGTATGTGTACGATTACCATCAGTAAATGAAACTCTGGCAAATTGCTCATTTTCGTTTTCAATTAAAGTAGTATTTAAAATAAATCCAAAATATTCATCATTCTCAACAGGAGTATACTTAATAGCATCATCATTTTTAATTTCATTTAAATTACTATATTTTGTTAAAGTAAATTTGCTTGAATCAAAAAATATAGCAAATCTATCAAGATTTTTTACTGCTTTTGCTGGTGACTGCCCACCTACTTCTGCTGGCGACTCCCCTGCTAGTGGTGGCTGCTCGCCTCCTGGTTCTGCTACTGGCTGCTCGCCTTCTGCTGCTGGTGTTGTTGCTGCTGGTGCTTTTTCAGTCACTTTAACCAAATAATATTGTTTGGGAGTAATTGTAACTATCTGGTCTATATTATCAAATTTTACTTCAATGCTTCCATGATTATTACCCCTTGCTTTATTTATATTAGTAACTCTTCCAATTAAAATATTATCATTTTGCGCCTGTGCCAAAGAAACAAGCCTGTATAATTCCATGTATGCTGTAGCAATTTTAATAACTCTACTAGTATTATCAAATGTAATTTGATCTCCTATATTATACTTATTAGTATAAGTATAAAAAGGAATTTCTGTTTCTTTAGGAAGAATATTTAAATGAGCCGTAAAAATATTAAAGTTTTGACGATCAATTAAATATCTATTTTTATTTTGAAGTGCATTATCAGAAACATTACAAACATATCTTAAAAATGGAAAATCTACTTCAACTGTTACTGCTGATGTAGTATTTATAACTTTTCCTATTAATTGGGATGCAATTACATTATCGTCAAAACCTTGTTCTTTAATAAAATTAAGAAAATCTCCAGGAATTCCAGCAACTTTACCCTGTACTATTGCGCCTGGAGTAAAGTTAGAAATATCTTTTTTAGTAGAGGCGGCTGATGGAGCAGGCTGTTTCTGAGGAGGAGGAGTAGCAGTTTTAGGCGTAGCTCTAATTTCTGATCCTAAATCTTTCTCATAAATCACTACCTCATAGCTAGGTCCGCTTGGATGGCTTTCAAAATTAAAATAATAACGATTGGAAATCGTATTGCCCTCTTGTGCTGCTTCTACTTTAACCAAAGTTCCATTACCCCAACTTGGTTCTTTAATGTATTTAATACTGGTATTTCTAAGCTCCTTTTCAATCTTAATTTCATTCGTACCACCAGGAGCACCAGCACCAGCACCAGCACCAGCACCAGGAGCACCAGCACCAGCAGGAGCGGCAGGAACATTTCTTGAAAACAAATTTTGTCCAATCAAAATTTCTTTAGGAGCAGATGTAAGGGATACGTCATCATAACCGTCAGTATTTTTATAATTTAAATATAAATTATTGTTATTGTTTCTATCTTCAGAGAATTTAACGGTCTCGTTAATATTGATTTTGCTTGTATCTATGTTAAACATAGAACCTATAGTATTTAACGCCAGTGGATTTATTGAATACTCTAAATTAGTATTTAAATCTTGTACAGATTGCTTATACTCAATCGCATCTATTAAGTCTTTTAACTTATCTTCTGAAATTAATGGGGAGAAGATATTTTCTTGAATAGCTACATAGCTATTGTTGTCTGAATAAAACATAATAGCAATAGGTCCTGGTTTTAAACCTTTTAAAATGTTTTTAACACCTCTACCACCTCTACCAGCTGCTTTGGCAGAATACCCGTACATTACATCGTTTGATAATGCACTTGTAATTTTATTAATTTTTTCCTGAGCTTTTTTCTGCTCATCTTCTGCAGTTATATTTTTAGTTATATTTTTAGTAAAGATATATGTTTTTTTTCCGCTACTATTTAACGGTGATGCAAGCCAATCTCCTTTACTTCTATCTGACATCTCTTTTTCTAAAGTATAATTATATTTTGTCCCATTAATTATTATCTCAACAGCATCTGACTTTCTATAAGTCTTTCGTAATTCTGCTATTATTTTGCCATCTCTAACAACAGTCTTTGCCTCTGGATCTGGTTCCGCAGGTGCTGCCGCTGCCGGTTCTGCTGCCGCTGGTTCTGCTGCTGCTTCCGGTGCTGCTTCTTCCGGTGCTGCTGCTTCCAGTGGAGGTGAAGGTGCCGCATCCGCCGCAGCTTGATCATTTGTATTTCTAACTTGAGTAATTGCATCATCACTTGCCGGAGCAACAACATTTCTATCTTTAATTTGACCAGCTAATTTCCTTTCAAAAGATTCTTTTAATTCTGTCAAAACTGTATTATATGTTGCTTTGCTTGCCTCAGAGTCTAACAAATTACTAATTGCTGTTGCTAAAGAAGTTAATAAAGAAATAATGTTACTAACTTCTTCTGGACTATAATCACCGCTTTTATTAATTAAATCTCTAGCTTCATTTAAACTCTGTTGAATATCAGTAATATTTTGTGGAACAGTAGGTACTTGATTTAATCGCTGCTGAACTAAAGTATTACGAGCCGCCTCACTATCACTAGCACGAACTTGAGTTACTGGAGCAGTTACATTTCTACCCTCTACATTTACTATTACCTCACCAGCATTTGGTCCAGGAGCAACCACCGTTCCAGTAGCAGCTTGACCATTTACAGGTAAAATAACTGTATTCCCAGGACCAACGTCAACAGGCAATTGACTTTGTAAAGCTGTTGCAGTAGCAGAGTTAGTATCTACTTTAGGAGTAGCTGGTCTAGATGCATCCCCTGCATTTTCAACCGCAGCACCTAAAGAAGCAGCACTAGGAGCCGTAGCTTGCTCTTTAGCTCCTTGCATTACCGTTTCAGGAATTTCAGTTCCTAGTACTTCTAAGATCTGACTCTTATATGTATTTAAATTTAAACTATTTAGTTTACCATTGTAAACTTGAATTGCATTTACCGTGGCATCAGCAAGTAATACATAATTAGTTATGTGCCTTTCTGAACGATATCTAGACATCCTGACTAAATTATTTTTAATAGTATTTAAAATATTATTGGTAATAGAATATGCTTGTGTTAATACTGCGCGTAACTCTTTGGCAGCAGCTGGATTAATACTAGACCATAACTCTAACGCCGATTTGCGATCATTAAAAAATCCACTATTGAAAATATGTGAAATAAAATCAAAAAATGCCGCAGTCTTTACAAAATTATGATCACTAGCTGTAGCTTTCTTGCTATTTAAATAATTACTAACTTGCTCCGCTTGCTCTGGTGTAATGTTTCCAGCCAAAAATTGTAAATATGCCTTGTTTAAAACAGTTAAATCTTGTTCAATTTTTTTAAATGTTTGACATGTATATGCAATCTTAGAATATAATTGATCTAAATCTGATATTACTTGCAAATATTCTAAATTGTCTAAATTCTTTTTAGCACTTCTAAGTAACTCGTCTGCTGATACGTCGCCACCAAAAGGCATCGCCACGCCAACTGTCTTGCCAAGCAAAGTTGCTCGCACCTCATTATCGTGCTCTCGCAACCTGTCCATCATATCCCTAAAAATATCTACTTCGTTCTCAATCTTGCGAGCCCCAAAATTAGTCCATTCACGAAATAAGTCAGATAAAGATCTTTTTTGTGCAACTTTGTACATTTTTAACCTCAAAAATATAAACTATTTATATGTTAAACTAATAGTATCTTTTTTTATTTTTTTATGGAGGAGGTGGCGCTTCTCCAGGTGGTGCCCCTAAATCTGGCGGAGGTCCTCCAGGTGGCGCCTCTCCAGGTAATGGTGCCCCTCCACCTGCACCCTCTTCCACCGGCTCTGGAATCTCGTCTTCCTCATCCAATGCACGCAATGTATTCAAATCCAATGCCGCCAATGCCGTCTTTTCTTTCTTGGAAATCTCTGATTGAATTGCTTCCTTGCGCATCTTGCGTACCTCATCGTCAAACTCTAATCCCAAAGAATGATACAATGTATGCAATGATGCCCGCTTCTGATCTCCCTCGCCCTGTGTCAAAGTACTTAATATGTTAATATAATCCCCTGTGTCAAACAAAGACATGTGATTCCATGTTATCTCAGGTACTATTAACTGCTTCTCTCCACCCGAATAATCATAAAAACCCTGAATCTTAGATATAGGTGCAAAAATCTTTCTCTTCAACCAACTAGATAACATGTTCCTAAATTGCATGTACCTTTGACGTAATACATCCAATGCCACACCACCGTTAGCATATGTAGTGTCAGCTCCACCATCCATTATCACAGATGGTGCCTGTAACCCCGTATAAATCTCTTTGATCAATTGTGTTATGTCTCCAGAAATATCATAAATTCCTGCCCCATAACCCACTCTCTCTACCGTCACTCCCTCGTGCGTAAATACTTTAAAGTCCTTGTCATATTGCGCTTCTTCAAAAATATTGCGCCACGCTTCTAAATCCGCAAATGTTGGCTTGAACTCCGCTGAACCTATCTTGACTAGGGTCAAGGGATTTATCATATTGTCCGCTTGAGCGTATTTAGAATTGCCTTGAATCGTAATTTTCCCATTGCGTCGGGTCACAAACAATCCAGTTGGTACCTCAAAACACCAAACTACACCATTATAGTCTACCGTATTAAAGTGAGCGCATTTAGAATTTTTATAATTACTTACTTTTGGATTAATTCCTTTATTGGTCTCAGACCAACGAATAGTGTGCTCAATACAAGTCTTTCTATTGAAAGATTGTAAAATAGGCGCATAACCTAACTTATAAACAAGCTCATATACATCGTCAGCCAGTTGCTTAGATACTGTAGAGTATTTAAATCTATTTAAATTATTACTTAATTTAATTCTGCTTCCATCCCCATCTAGCAAAGCATCTAAAATTATAGATAGGTATTTTTTATCTAAATTTAATACCCAGCGAGGAATTCTTTTATTTCTAGAATCACACTTATTATCAATACCAATTTCATTAACCAAATAAGAAACTAAATCTTTAGAAGTAATAGTTGCGCACCATTGTTCTTTAGGAGTGTGCTTGGAAAAACCTGATCCAGACATTTTGATAGACGTACTAACTTTAGTATTTAAATATGAGCCAATTTTTTCAAAATTTTCTCTCATATCTTTATAATATTTAGATTGAGTTAGTTGGGTGATGATAACTCTGCCTCTGCTATAATTAGTTTTTTTGTTTATTGAATTATCAACGCAGCCTTCACTTATGATATGTCCTAAAAACTTTAAATATATTTCAATAGGTATTTCCTTACCTAACATATTAGCAGTGGTTATCTGATCTCCACTCCAATCACTTGTTGTTTGAAATTTATAAGCGATACCACTAGATAATTGTTGGGCAGGGACTTTTCTATATCCACCCTCTTTATTATTAATAATAGGATTTACCCACATCTTGTGATTGGGAGAAACTAAACAGTCTACCTTTTTACCTTTGAAATGAATCATGTTGCCATTGTAATATGACATATGCATCTCAACAGGCTCATGATACTCTAATTTATTAGTCTCAGGGTTCATGCATGCTACTTTGAACCCTTCTTTCATTGACAATATTTTTACACTGTCTGGGCTCATATTTTTACTGTCTAGGTTCAACGCAACGCCATTGACAAAATTTGGGTTAGTGTTCAAATCTGAGGTAAAATGCAGTAAATCAGTGATTTTCTTGAATCCTTTGTCTGTCAAGACTTCTGTATCTTCTGAATAACACTCCCTTAGCTTATCGAATAACATAAGCTGCCTGAACACACACACAGGCAGACCGGTTCCTCTAATTTCGTATGGGCTAATTTTTCTGGCCAAGTGGGAGATATTATAATTTTCCAGCGGGATGTTATCTCCACGTTTCACGGAGTCGATGATATGTTGATTTAGTTGTTTTTTCTGTTCGATATCGGCGGGTTTATTAGAGAAGATAATTTTCTTTAAATTTTCATCAGGGCGGAGCATGATGAGGGGTTCATCAGCGATGACGGTACGTTTGACGACCATGTAGTCTGGGTTTTGGATTAGTAATCGATCCCATTTGCCTTTAGTTTCATTTAATTCTGCGTAGATGAAGGATTCACCTAGTAGCCAATATTCTTGGGCTATTTGAACGCAGATATTCATTAGATTAAGTTCTTCGATCATATCGTTGAAGAACTTTTCAATTTCTTTGTTAGGGCATTTGATGTTCATTTTGCTGATGGGGTAAGTACTATGTAGATTGATAGCATTATGAACAAATGGATTTAAAGCATAAAAGCTTCTGCACCAAGCATTAATAGTGGCACGGTCTCTTGGAAGATTAAGATTGCTATTAAGCCATAGAGGAGAATAGACTTCAGGAGTTTGTTTAACAGAGTCTCCATTACCTCCACGGAAACCTCCACCTGTACCAACGACTTGACCTACTTTTTTAAAACCGATAGAAGAGACTACGTTTGAATTTTGGGTAGGGGTATGATTTTTAGATGGGGTAGCGGATCCATCACGAAAGAATCCTTGTTCTACTTCATTGGCGAGATTATCTCTTCTAGATTGAGAGACACTTTGAGCCATGAGAGCGCTGACTTGAGGGACTTGAGATTTATTTTGTAGATATTGTTCAGAATTTGATGGACCTGTCCAAATCTTACCATTTTTTGAAATTGACATGAGACCTCGATTAATAGACTTATACTTTATATATACATGATAAATAATATATCAATTTTAAAATTATTGGTTGTTAAATATAATTTAATTATGTTGGTATTTCAATAATATAGTATTTTAAAGTAGGAGATAAAATGGATCATAATTTAAAATTTTTAATTGAGTTGTATGCTGATTCTAAAATAAAACAAATTAGAAAAAATAGTTTTATGGATGAGGGATTCGAGAAAAAATTAGTATTAAAAGCATTAAAGCAATTAATTGAAGAATGGGTTCAAGATCATTTTTCTGCAAAAGATATTAATACAGAAGAATTAGAAAGAGTTTCTCAATCTTATCTTAACAAAGAAGCATTAAATAAAATAAATTTAATTAAAAAAATAGCTGGAGGAGAAGATTGGTATTCGGGAGAGCAAGATAGACCAGTGGAAGGATTTGTTACAAAAATAGAAGTAGATGAACCATCTCCAAGATTAGAAGGTTCTCAGGGCAAGTACAAACAGCTTGGGAATGCTATTTCATTATTATTAGTAGCGGTGACTGTTGGAGGAACTGGAATAGATCCAATGGTTGACTCTTTAATTAGAAAAATTCAAGAGTTAGATGTGACTACAACAGTTGCTGTTTGGACTACGCCTATGATACTTGGCATGATGATTGATGCTTTTAAAAGATTAAAGTGAGAAATATTTTAAATAATTGCAATTAAAGCATAATAGTTGAAAATTATTAGGATAATAGTTGGCATTTAGCCAAGCGTATATGTTTTTAATTTTTTTACGATGGATGGCGCCATCATTATTAATATGATCGATGGTTAAGAACTGTAGTTTATTGCATTTGCAGTTATTGCAGCAATTATTATAATGTTGATAAGCTTTTAATTTTAGAGTAATTTGATAATTAATTTTTTGTTTATTACGGCAGAGGTTACAGGTGTACTTTTTTACATTATTGTTGGAGTGGCAGTACTTACAACATTTATTGATTAGATAATTTTTATTAGTGATAGTTAGGGTATGTTTAGTGATTGAGTGTTGGCAATTGCAATTATAGCATAGGATTCTAATATTATTAGGTTTATGTTTATGAACATATTTATAAAAGCTTGTACCTGAGTCTGTGGTTAAGATAGATTTTCTATGCTGTCTACCATTTTTATCAATATGATCTAGGGATAATTTTTGATAGTTTGATTCATTGCATAGTTGGCATTTACCGCCGTAGTAATCAAAGACTTGTTGTTTGATTGATGCGCGGTTCTTTTTAAGAACAGATAAATATTGTATTTTTTTAAGTTGATATCTTTGATTATTATCTTTTTGGATGCAAGATTTGCAGATTAATTGGTTTCTTTTTTTTCTGCTGGGGAGCCAATTAAGATTATTTAGTAATTGAGAGCATTGATTGCATTGCATGATTAAAATTTTCTAGGGATATAGCCGGTTAAGATCATTGGTTTATTTAAATCTTTTATATTTTTATCTTTATAAGCGGGGTTGAGATTACTAAATGCTTTAGTGATAAAAAATTTATAAGCTAAGTAAGCATTGAGCAAAGCCATAAACCCATCGTTTGGGGTACCACCTTTTACATAGTGGATGGTAGGGTCACCACCACGGGAGATAGACGGTTTAATTTCCATACTGGCGCAGTGGTCGATGAGCCAGGCAATTTTTTCATAATCACCGAATGGGAATTTGACCATACCTTTTTTCATTTGTTCAAACAGTTCTCCAATATAATGATCTCGTTCAAAGACTAATTCTTTAGGGTAGGCTTCTTGGTTATACTTGACGAAGTTATTTACTTTATTATGGGCTCTGGAGACGATGTATCTATCGCCATAGGTATTGTGCATAACTTCGGAGAAGTCGTTAGAGTAGCCGATATCTCCGATAGCTAATTGAACGCTATATTGTCTCATTAGTTGATCGATGATACCTTTTTTGCTTTCGAAGTCATTTCTTTTAAATTTAGTAGCGAACTCAATAGATAGTAATCCGGCACCTTTGGCGGTTAGGACTACGGCAGTAGAATAAGATTGCCCGCCTTTAACTTGTTCTGGATTAGCTAATTGTTCTAGGTCTGCACGAGCGCCATAGTCGATACCTAGCACTACAATTTCTTCTTCTCCTGGAGAGATTCTAGCTCTAAATTTACGACCTGGTTCTCCGCAATTTTCTCTTATTTCTTCTACTGTAATTGGGCTACTGTCACCTTGGAAGAACTCTCCTAATACTTCATTTTGGTAAAGTCTTTCATTATTGACTGGATGTATTCCTGGTTTTTCGTTTAAGATATCTTCTTTAGTAAAGAAGGGCATGTACAATTGGTTAATATGAAAACCGATCATTTTACAATCTTCATCGGTTTCTGATTTTAGAGCAACCCATTTACCATTTTCTGCGGCTTGTCTTTTATCTTGTTCATGCCCGCAATGAGTACATTTAACAATGTAGCTATGCAGCCAAATTCTTTCCCATTCATCAGATCCTGGAGTATATAATGGAAAATGTTTTTTGCATTGGGAGCAGCCTAGATAATAATATTGTTGAGTAGAGCTAGCCCATCTTTTGTAGTATCCGGATCCTTTACGACGAGGGGTTCCAAAGAATACTTGTACGCCTTTATTGCCGTATTTGGCGGTAGTTAAGATTTTTAAAGCATTACCGATGGCATGATCTGGGGTTCTTTGACATTCGTCAATAAACATGACATCGGCGGTTCTACCGATTAAGCGATCTGCATCCATACCAGTAGATTCGATCCACAAATGGTTTCCGTTTAAAAATTGTTTAAAATGAAGTGAGTCATTGGTAGAGGAGGAGGTATCTAATAAAGCCTGCATGTAAGATTTAGGTTTTAAACCTTTTTTATCTGATTGTTCTTCTAATTGAATAGAAGAGTTAATCATATGGCTTAATTTTGTTTTTGAGTAGGCGGCAGCTAATTCTAATTGTGGGAAAGTATGGATAATACGGATGGGAGGTCTATTTCCTGTACCAAATAATCCACATCCCATAAAATACATTTCAAGGGCACTTGCCATGGTAGTTGCGCCTACCTGACGACCTTTGACAATAATAACAGGTTTAGCATTAGGTTCTAAGGCTTTAATTCCGACATAACGATAAATATCAGAAAATGGTTTATAACCATTCCCATTGATTCTAAAAGGTTTACCATCTAAAGTAAGATATTTTTCACAAAAGCTTACAGGATCAATGCTTAATAATTGTTTTTTTAATTTAACAAATAATTCGTCGTCTTTATTCATATATAAAGATATATCTAAAAAAAATAACTCATAGATATCTATGAGTTATTAAGTTAAGTTATTTAATTGTATTATATTTTAGCTGGCATTAAAGAGCTAAAATAATCGGAGTTTAGTTCGTCAGAGCTTAATTGGTTATTGTCTTGTGATCTACCTAATTGCATTTCTCCTTGCATATTTGAGTTAGATGCTTTTTCTTTTAAATTAAGCTCATTAATTAATTTTAATAAATTTTCATCTTCCCAATATTTATCTTCTGAAACATCTTTTCGGTGAATAGATTTAATTTTTTCTAAAATAGCTGGTAGTGATAGGTTGCCTTTGGTGCTAGAGATAAAGTTTTTTATTGTGTTTAAGATTTCTGGACGTTCTTTTAAAACTAATACATTATTTAGATGTTTTATATCGGATTCAGAGATAGGTCCGGCAATTTTTTTATTTGTTATTTCTTGTTCAGATTGTTTAACATTTTTTAAATAACTGGTTAATCCGCTACGCTGCATCATATCTTCTACGGCTGCGGCTACAGAGGTATATTTAGATTTTTTGTTGATTACGGCATTGATTTGATCGAACATTGATTGATCAACTCTTCTTGGCTGTACTGCATTTTTTTCTAAATTTTTTTCAAATTGTCTAAGCCAATAATCATCATCAATATGAGCATCTTTTTCTCTATTGATTACGGCTTGATATCTAGAATATCTGTTTGACATAATTATCCTTTATAATTTGAAGCCCAGTCAATACCGTCGCTGCTAGATACTTCTAGTGCATCTTCTGGCAAATATCCACGATCTTGACGTAAAGGATAGCCCATATCATCTAATAACTGTCTTACTTCTGCTTGTTCACGAACGCTTAATTTATATAATTTAACTTGTTTTTCGTATGTATTTTCAATATCATGACCAGCAGAAACCATACCGTTAATACAAACTCTAGCAATTCTAGAAATCAATAAGGGAACAGTAACATACACACCTTGTACGCCTGTAATTTTTTGAGCTTCTTTTACAAAACCCATAGGAATTACTTCTGCTTCAGATTTTTTCTTTTTCTTGGTTTTTCTTACTTTTTCTAATCTATCTTCTAATCTTTGTAAGCCATCATCAATAGTTGATCTGATTGCTTCTACTTTATCTGCATCTAAAGCTCCATCTAAATCTAGTCTCATAGCTTTAGATATTTCATTATCTAATCTTTGTAGATATGAGATGGCTCTTTCTAATCCAGCAGTATCCATACCTGAGTGGCGGGGGACAGAATCTACTCTATCTTTTACCCAGACAACAAATCCATGATGACCTTTGGATTCCCAGTCCCATTTATCTTCTTTTTTAGATTTGCGGGCATCATTGGTATCGCCTTTATCTTCTTTGTCTTCTTTATCTTCTACTACAATTTCAGGTGCACCTTCTGCTCCAGGCACATCTGGTAATGTAATTTCAATCTCTACTTTCTCAGGATGCAGAATATTTAAGCTATTTGGAGCCTCATGCATATGTTGATGCTCTCCATGAGAATGAGATGGCATAGCTGGTAACATAGGAGATAATACGGGCTCTAAAGAAGATAAAGGAGGAGATACATCACCTTCAAAAGATGGATCCACGACTACTAATTCTTGAGCAAGAGTCATTAATGACATTGGTACCTCTAAAGTAAAAATCTTTTAACATTTATATATTATAATAATCACTGATTATATAACAATTTACACAAACCACATTTTATTATAAATT
>JACCDP011258436.1_pt1 | contig 13794 bp, 14 predicted proteins | sample 7445841 | NCBI WGS metagenome assembly JACCDP01 (sample SAMN15323441, study PRJNA562643) | freshwater metagenome | isolation source: river surface water | place: USA:Blue River Watershed | collected 2017-08-17
ACCTCGTCCCTGCCCTGGTTCTACAAGCACCGGCTGCTGCATCTGCAGGATTCCCGCATCAGCAAGGACGGGGTGATCATCCTCAAGGCCCAGCAGCACCGCACCCAGGAACTCAATCGCGAGGACGCCCTGCGCCGGCTGCAGGCGCTGATCCGCGAGGCCACCGCCATCCGCAAGCCGCGCACGCCGACCAAGCCGACGCTCGCCTCACAGCGGCGGCGGGTGGAGGAAAAACAGGCGCGAGGGCACATCAAGGCATTGCGCCGCCACAAGGGCGGCGATCACGACTGAGGGGGCAACCGAGGTCAGGGATTCTCGTTGCGGCGGGGCACTTCGATGCGGCGGGTGCGGCCGTTCTCATCGATGGCCACGAACACGAACAGACCTTCCGCCACCTTGCGCTGGCCGGTGTGGGTCAGAGAATTCGAGATCCACACCTCGATGTTGATGTGCATGGAGCTGCGGCCGATCTCAACGATCTCGGCGTAGCAGCTGACGATGGAGCCGACGCTCACCGGCGCGAGGAAGGCCACGTTCTTGATGGCCACCGTGGCGCTGCGGCCGCGCGTGACCTGCTTGGTGGCGATGGCGGCGGCCAGATCCATCTGCGACACCAGCCAGCCCCCGAAGATGTCGCCGTTGGCATTGGTGTCCTTCGGCATGGCCAGGGTCTGCAGTGCCAGTTCTCCCACGGGCACCGGCTCCAGATCGAGGTCTTCCACATTCGTGAGGCTCATGGTTTCTCCTGAATACTCCTGCCCGCATCGGCGACATGCTCAATACATCATGCGCCAGGCCCCGGCCAGTTGCCAGCTGGCAAGCAGCAGCCCGAGCGAGAGCAGCGCGAACAACAGCAGAAACAGGTAATGGAAGGCGCGCCTGGCCTGGCCCAGCATGCGCTGCCGCCATGGCAGGGCCGTGACAGGGCGCGGCGGCACCTGCGCGAACAGGCTCAGGAAGGCATGCAGCATCAGGCACCACAGAAACAGCAGCAGGGCGGGAATCAGGAAGATGTCGCCCGCCTGGGTACTGGAGGTCAGCAGCACCCGCAGCGCAGCGGCCAGCGCCAGCAGCGCGCCCAGCAGCAGCAAGGGGCGCGTGCGCTGCCAGCGGCGGGCGATTCCCTGCAAGGTTTCCAGCATTGCGTGGCGCTCCGGGGCGCGGGTTAGAATAGCGCCAAGCCTACCTCTTCCGGACTCTCGAATGAACCCGCCCCCGCAGCAAGACGCCGGCACGGCGCAGACCCTGGACCTGATCGCCGGCTATCGCAGCGACGGCGACGCCATCATGGAGCGTCTGAACGTCGAAGCCCTGCCCGGCACGCGCGATGAGTATCGCCTGCGCCAGTCGCCGGCCTTTCTGCGCGGCCTGGCCAGCGGCGACCGTATCCGTTTCCCCGCCCGCAACAAAGCGGGCTACGAGCTGCTGCGCCGCAGCGGCAATCTGTGCATTCGCGTCCTGCGCAAGGACGATCTGGACAGCGTGGCCCTCGCCCTGACGCCTGAGATCGAACTGCTCGATGGCAGCCTCGATCTGCAGACGCCGCGCCTGCTGGTCTACAGCATTCATGTGTCGGCCGGCTTTCAGACCCTGGAAGTCCTGCTCGACCGCATCGTCGGCCAGTTCCCCGGCACCGTCTGGTACTACGGCAACGTCTACGACCCTGTCGATGGCGTGACCCCCCTGGACTGGTGGCAGGAATTCCTCGCCCCGGTGTGAGCCCATTGCAGATGCGAGACACGTATGCTGATCGTCATTTCACCCGCCAAGACGCTTGATTTCGCCACTCCGGTGCGCATTCGCACGGCCACGCAGCCGCAGTTCCTGGAGCGCTCCGCCGAACTGGTCGATAATCTGCGACAACTGACCCCGGCACAGGTGTCCGAGCTGATGGCCATCAGTCCGACGCTGGGGGAGCTCAATCGCGCGCGCTTCCAGTCCTGGCAGACGCCCTTCGACAGGCACAATGCCCGCCAGGCGCTGTTCGCGTTCAAGGGCGATGTCTATCTCGGCCTCGATGCCGCGACTCTTTCGGCACGCGAGGTCGCCTGGGCACAGGATCATTTGCGCATTCTCTCCGGGCTCTACGGCCTGCTGCGCCCGCTCGATCTGATCCAGCCCTATCGCCTGGAAATGGGCACGGCGCTGCGCATCGGCAGCAGCGCCTCGCTCTACGACTTCTGGGGCACGCAGATCACCGACGCACTGCGGCAGGAACTGCAGACTCAGCGCCAGCCGCTGCTGGTGAATCTCGCGTCCATCGAGTACTTCAAGGCCGTGCGGCCGCAACAGTTGCAGGCGCGCGTCATCAGCCCGGTGTTCAAGGATTTCAGCAACGGGCAGTACAAAATCGTGAGTTTCTTCGCCAAGAAGGCGCGCGGCTTGATGAGTGCGTGGATCATTCGCGAGCGGCCGCGCAAGGCCGAGGACCTGCTGGACTTCGCCGTCGAGGGCTATCGCTTCGATCCGGAACAGTCCACGGCCGATGCGCCCGTCTTCCTGCGCCGGGAGGCCTGAGTCATGACACTGCCCTTCAGTCAGGCCTGCGAGAACAACAAGGCGCCGATCCTGACCGTGCTGCAGCGGCACTTCACGCGTCCCGGGCGCGTGCTGGAGATCGGCGGCGGCACGGGCCAGCATGCCGAACACTTCGCCGCGGCCATGCCCTGGTTGCACTGGCAGAGCACCGATGTGCCCGCCAATGTCGCCACGCTGAATCTGCGTCTCACCGCCGCCGCGCTGCCCAACCTGCCGCCGGCCCGGCCACTGGATGTCACCCAGGCCGACTGGGGCCAGCGTGGCATCGATTACCTGTTCAGCGCCAACAGCCTGCACATCATGCCCGCGAGTGCCGTGGAGGCGTTCTTCCAACCGCTGCCCGATGTGCTGGCGCCCGGCGCCATCGTCTGTGTGTACGGCCCGTTCAAATACGGCGGCGAATTCACCACGCCGAGCAATGCGCAGTTCGATCAGTGGCTGAAGGAAAGGAACCCGGCGAGCGGGATACGGGACGTGGAGACAGTGCAGGCACTGGCGGACGCCGCAGGTCTGAGCCTGGTGGAGGACAACGCCATGCCGGCGAACAATCAGCTGCTGGTGTGGCGCCGGGGCAGCGCGGTCTGAGCGCAACGCCGCTGCGCGAACTCAGCCTTCGCGCAGCGGGGGCAGTTCGACGGTGGTCTCGCGAATCCATTCGCGCCAGATGGACACCAGCAGCGCCATCAGCACCGGGCCGATGAACAGGCCCACGATACCCATGGTCTTCACCCCGCCGATCAACCCGAAGAAGGTCGGCAGGAAGGGCAGCTTCACCGGGCCGCCCACCAGTTTCGGGCGCAGCGTCTTGTCGACGATGAACAGCTCGATGGTCCCCCAGGCCAGCAGGCCGAGGCCGGCGGTGATGTCACCCGTGCCCACCAGATACACCGAGATCAGCGTGAAGGTCAGTGGCGCACCGCCAGGGATCAGGGCCATGAAACCTGTCACCACGCCAAAGGCCACGGGCGAAGGCACACCTGCAATCCAGTAGGCGATGCCCAGCACCACGCCTTCGCCGATGGCGATGATGGTCATGCCCATGACCGTGGATGTGACCGTGGCCGGCACCACTCGGGAATAGCGCCGCCAGCGCTCCGGCAGCACTCGCTCGCCCACCGTGTCGAGCTGGCGCGAGAGGGACTGACCGTCCTTGTAGAGAAAGAACAGGGTGATCAGCATGAACACCAGGGTCAGCAGCAGTCCCGCCAGGCCCCAGCCCGCGCTGAGCACGAAGCGCGAGATGCCGGTGATCTGCTCCCCGCTCACCAGGCTCACGATCACGCCCAGTTGCTGCGGCTCGCCCAGATACTGCGTCCACTGTTCGGCCAGCCATTCCCCCGCCAGCGGCAGCGCCTGCACCCACTGCGGGGCCGGAGCACCATGCTGGTTCGCCTGGGTGAGCCAGTTGACCGCGGTGTCGAATTCGTTGAGGGCAAAGGAGAAGGCGATGGCCAGGGGAATGAGGATGCCCAGCACCATGGCGCTGACGGCGATGGAAGCGGCCAGGGTTGTGCTGCCGCCACAGCGCTGCAACAACCGCAGATACAGGGGCCAGCTGGCGAAGCAGATGATCAGTGCCGCGAGCACCGGCACCAGGAAATCAATGAAGAAATAGACGCCGGCCGCGAGAATCAGCAGCAGTAGCGCACGCGCAACAGCGACATTGGTGAAGACGGGCATGAGGCGAAGGACTCCTGGGAGACTGGCCACGGGCTGCACGCGCCCCCGAATGGGCGCCGGCGCAGTATACCCAGAGTGCTCAAGACTTGTGCGTTGTTCTCAGCAGATTTTCTGCAGTGTCTGCAGGCGCACGTCCACGCTCAGATCCAGTGTCTGCAAGGCCGCCACCCGGGCCTTGCCCTCGGCGCTGGCGCGAAACAGATGTGGCGTCATCAGCAGCAGGTCGGCGATCTGCTGCGGCGTCGCCAGTGTGAAGTCGAAGCGCACCGGTTCCTCCCGCAGCAGGACAAAGCCGTCAGGAACGGCGGGCGGGGTGTCGCGTTCAGGTTTCAGCTGCGGGTAGATCAGCTCCCGCAGCTGCAGCAGATGGCCCGGGCCGGGGTCGACCTGCAGCAACACACCGCCCGGGGCGAGCGCCCGGTGGAACTGCGGATACACCGGAAAGCCGAACAGGCACAGCACCCGATCCAGTGTGCCGGCCTGTGCCGGCAGATTGGCATTGCTGCCCACCACCCATGTGGCCTCACGCTGCCGCTTCGCGGCGGCGAGCACGGCCCACTTGGAGATGTCCAGCCCGAGCAGGGCCAGCGGCCGTGGGGTGGCGGCGGCCAGCGCGCGCAGATAGAAGCCTTCGCCGCAGCCGGCGTCCAGCACGCTCAGCGGTAGATCCGCTGCGTGTGTGGCGTCCTGCAAGAGGCTGGCACAGACGGCGTCGGCCAGCGGCTGATAATGCCCTGCAGCCAGAAAGCGCCCGCGCGCGGCCACCATCTCCTTGCTGTCGCCCGGATCGCGGGAGCGCTTGTGCTGCACCGGCAGCAGATGGACATGACCTTCGCGGGCCGTGTCGAAGCTGTGCCCGGTGGGACAGCGCCAGGGGCCGCCCGCTCGCTCCAGCGGCAGATGACACAGCGGGCAGGCCAGGGCCTTGAAGGGCACAACAGGCTGCAAGGACGAGGCCTCAGACATCGAGGTCATAGAGCGCGCCAAACTTGGCACGGACATAGCGCACGAAGGGCTCGGCCGTCAGCGTCTGCCCCGTGGCCCGGCGACACAGCTCAGGGGCATCGAAGCGGCTGCCATGTTGATGGATGTGCTGGCGCAACCAGGCCAGCAGGCGCGTGACATCACCACGGGCGAGTTCCTCGGCGATGCCGGCGTCCTGCCGCTGCGCGCTGTCCATGAACATGGCGGCGTAGAGATTGCCCAGCGTGTAGGTGGGGAAATAGCCGAACGCAGCCTGGGACCAGTGCACGTCCTGCAGGACTCCCTGGGCGTCGTCGGGGGGTGTGATGCCCAGCAAGTCCTGCATGCCGTCGCGCCAGGCCTGGGGCAGGTCTCGCACCACCAGGTCCCCGCTCACCAGCGCCTGCTCCAGTTCGAAGCGCAGGATGATGTGCATGTTGTAAGTCAGTTCGTCGGCCTCGACGCGAATCAGCGAGGGCTGCACTTTGTTGATGGCGCGGTGGAACTGCGTCACCGACACGCCGCCAAACTGCGCCGGGAAGTGCGCCTGCAGCGTGGCGAAATGCCTTTGCCAGTAGCCCAGGCTGCGGCCCACCTGATTCTCGAACAGCCGCGACTGGCTCTCGTGGATGCCGGACGACGTGCCCTGAGCAAGCGGCGTGCGCGCCAGAGCCGGCGCGATGCCCTGCTCATAGAGCGCATGACCGCACTCATGCAGTGTGGCGAAGAGAGCGGAAGTGGCGAAGTCTGGTTGATAACGCGTGGTGATGCGGACATCGTCGATGCCGAAGCTGGTGCTGAACGGGTGCTGCACCTCGGCCAGATGCCCGCGCGAGAAATCGTAGCCCACCGACTCGGCGGCGTGCCGGCAGAAGGCGCGCTGCGCGTCGATGGCGAAATCCTGGTACAGAATCCCATCATCAATGGTCGACAGCCGTTCGCTGATGGCCTGGATCAAGGGCACGCTCTCGCGCTTGACCGTGGCAAAGATCTCACGCACGGCGGCCGTCTTCATGCCGCGCTCGTACTGGTTGAGCAGCGCGTCGTACTTGTCGGCGGTGTAACCCAGGACCTCCGCACTTAGTTGTGCAATCTCGACCGTGCGTTCCAGGTGCGGCTGAAAGGCGGCGAAGTCATTGCGTTCGCGCGCGTCTGCCCAGGCCGCGCCCGCCGCGCCGGTGACTTCGCTGCGCCAGCGCACGAATTCGGCGGGAAAGCGCCGCTCCTCCTCGAACTGCCGGCGCACATGGCGCAGCAGGCACGCGGCATCACTGTCGGGCGCGGCACTCGCCTGCTCCTGTTCGGCGGCAGCGAGCAGATCTTCCATGCGCGTGCTGGTGGCCATCTCGTGGGCGAGTTGATTCAGCGTGGTGAGCTGCTGGGTCCGCCCCGCATTGCCCTGCACGGGCATGCAGGTCTCGCGGTCCCAGTAGAGCACGGCGGCAGACTTGTGCAGATCGTCGAGGGTGTGCAGCTGCTGCAGCAGTGCCTGGTAATGCGGATGCGCGTCGTTCATGAGCTTGTACCATCGGTGTCGGATTCCATGCTGCGATTCACCCCCAGCGCACTCCACGCCTGACAGGTCGGCATCACTTCCAGGGTGTTGATGTTGACGTGAGCCGGCACCGAGTTCACCCAGTGAATGATCTGCGCCACGTCATCGGCGCTGAGCGGGCGCGTACCTTCATAGACGCGGTCCGCCCGTGCCACGTCGCCCTTGAAGCGCACGGTGGAGAAATTGGTGTCGGACATGCCGGGTTCGATATTGGTCACGCGCACGCGCCGGCCCAGCAGGTCGGCGCGCAGGGCGCGGGAGAAATTCTGCACGAAGGCCTTGGTGGCGCCGTAGGCATTGCCGCCCGGATAGGGCCAGTTGCCCGCCGTGGACCCGATGTTGATGATGTGGCCGCTGTTGCGCTCAACCATGCCCGGCAGCACCGCGCGGGTGACGCGCAGCAGGCCGGTGACATTGGTGTCGATCATGGTTTCCCAGTCGCTGAAGTCGGCCTTGTGCGCCGGCTCCAGCCCCAGCGCGAGGCCGGCGCTGTTCACCAGCACGTCGATGGCGCGCAGGGCTTCGGGCAGACCCGCGAAGAAGGCGTCCACCGAACTCTGCTGCGTGACATCCAGCGCGGCGGCGTGCACCTGGCACTGCCCGGCCAGCGAGGCCGCCAGAGCCTGCAGCTTGTCGAGACTGCGCGCCGCCAGAATCAGCGCGCAGCCATCCTGGGCGAAGCGCCGGGCGGCGGCCTCGCCGAAGCCTGAGGACGCGCCGGTGATCATCACGACTCGGGGCATCGTCAGGCTCCCCTTCAGGCCAGCTTCAGGGGCAGGCGGGTGAGCACCTGTCCGGTGACGGCGGCCAGCGCATTGGCCACGGCCGGCGCGATGGGCGGTGTGCCCGGCTCGCCCACGCCCGACGGCGCGTTGGTGGACGGCACAATGTGCACCTCCACCTGGGGCATCGCGTTCATGCGCAGCACGCGGTAGGTGTGGAAATTGTCCTGATCCACGTTGCCGCCGGTCAGCGTCACTTCGTCCGCCAGCGCGGCTGACAGCCCGTAAGCGATGGCGCTCTCGACCTGGGCCCGCACCACGTTCGGGTTCACCGCGATGCCGCAGTCGATGGCAGCCACCACGCGCTCCACCTTGAAGTTGGTGCCCTGCACGGAGACATCGACGATCTCGGCCACGGTGGAACCGAAGGAGGTGTGCACCGCCACGCCGCGGCCCCAGCCTGCCGGCAGCTCGGTGCTGCCCCAGCCGGCTTTTTCCGCCGCCAGCTGCAGCACGGCGGTTTCACGCGGGTTGTTGCGCAGCAGCCCCAGACGGTATGCCACCGGGTCCTGCCCCGCCTTGCGGGCCAGCACGTCGATGAAGACTTCCTTGCTGAAGGCCGTGTGGGTGTGGCCCACCGAGCGCCACCACTGCACCGGCACGCCGGTGGCAGGCGAATGCAGCTCCACCTGCTTCTCGGGGATCTCGTAGGCCAGATCGGACAGACCTTCCACAGAGGTCATGTCGATGCCGTTGACCATCATCATCGCGGCCAGCGGGGTGCCCTCCATGATGGACTGGCCTGCCACGCGCACCTGGATCGCGGTGGGGCGACCGTTGACGTTCACGCCAGCGGTCAGCTTGTGCACATAGGCCGGGCGGTAATAGCCCGCACGCATGTCGTCCTCGCGCGACCACACCAGCTTCACCGGCGTGCCCTGGACTTCGCGGGCGATGCGCACCGCTTCCAGCACATAGTCGGAGGCCGGGTTGGCGCGGCGGCCGAAGCCCCCGCCGGCGAACACGGTGTTGATCTTCACGTTCTCGATGCCGGTGCCCAGCAGCTGGGCGATGGCGGCCTGATCGCCCGTGGCGCTCTGGCAGCCGTACCACATCTCGGCGGCATTGCCGTCCACCTTGGCGACGCAGTTCATCGGCTCCATCTGGGCGTGGGCCAGATAGGGGAACTCGAACAGCAGTTCGTGCACTTCGCGGGACTGGCTCAGCGTGGCAGCCACATCGCCCTCGGAGGTGGCGACGGCGCCGGGGGTGTCCACCAGTTCGCGGTAATGCGCCAGGATGTCGGAGGAGCTGCGCGTCTCGGCGGCGCTGTCATCCCACTCGACCTGCAGCAGTTCGCGACCCTTGGTGGCGCTCCAGTAATCGCGCGCCAGCACCACCACACCGGTGTCGATGGCAAACACGCGCTGCACGCCCGCACGGGCCAGTGCGGCAGTGGCATCGAAAGACTTCACCTTGGCGCCGAAGCGCGGCGGGTGCGCCACCACGGCGGTGAGCATGCCCGGCAGTTTCACGTCCTGGGTGTAGATGGCCGTGCCATCGTGCTTGCCGGTGTCCTTGCGCAGCGTGTCGTCACGGCCGATCAGCGTGAACTGATCGGGCGTCTTCAGTGTCAGTGCGGCAACGTCCGGCGCGCTCTGCTGCGCGGCCGCCACGGCCAGCTCACCGAACGTGGCGCTGTGGCTGCCATGGCTCACCACGCCACGCGACACGCGAATCTCGCCGGCCGGCACGCCCCACTGGGCGGCGGCGGCGTTCACCAGCATCACCTTGGCCGCAGCCCCGGCCTGGCGCATCTGCATGAAGCTGTTGGCGATGGCGGTGCTGCCGCCGGTGCCCTGCTGACCCATCAGCAGATTGGCGTATTTCTCGGTGTTCGCCGGCGCGTGCTCACACACCACCTGCGCCCAGTCGGCATCGAGTTCGTCGGCGATACAGGTGGCCAGGCCGGTGTAGACGCCCTGCCCCATCTCCAGGTGCTTGATCATCACCTTCACGACGTTGTCGGGCGTGATGCTGACGAAGGCGTTGAATTCCAGCGCCGCCTCGGCGGCGCTCTGGGCCTGGGCGGACAGGCCGCCGAAGTTCACGCCCAGCATGAGGCCGGCCGCACTGCCGGCAGAGACTTTCAGGAAGGCGCGGCGATTGAGGGCCGGCGCGGTGCGGTTCAGCAAGCGTTGGATGTTCATTACGCGGCTCCTCCATTGGACTTCAGCTGGGCGGCGGCCATGTGGATGCCGGCGCGGATGCGGGAATAGGTGCCACAGCGGCAGATGTTGCCGGACATGGCGGCGTCGATGTCCGCGTCGGTGGGCGCGCTGTTGCTCTCCAGCAGCGCCGTGGCCGACATCACCTGACCGGACTGGCAGTAGCCGCACTGCGGCACCTGCAGCTCCACCCAGGCGGCCTGCACGGCGCGCGCCTGGGGCGATTGCAGCCCCTCGATGGTGGTGATGTTCTTGCCGACGGCACTGGAGACGGGCAGCACGCAGGTGCGCGTCGCCACGCCATCGATCTGCATGGTGCAGGCGCCGCACTGGGCCACGCCGCAGCCGAACTTGCTGCCGGTGTAATTCAAGTGATCGCGCACGGCCCACAGCAGGGGCATGTCGCCGTCCACGTCGAGCTCGTGGGTTTGTCCGTTGATGGTGAGTTGATAGGCCATAAGCCCTCCTGTCTGGTAAATGGGCAGTCTTGCGCAGGGGAAGTGACGGGCATTGTATACGCTGCACGGCGTCAAAGCGCTTAGTTTGAGCAGGGCAACAATGATCGCCGCGTGCGGCAAATTCCATTCCGCCATGCTAGGCTTGTATGTACATTGTGACCACAACAAGCAAGGTACTGGAACATGACTACACTCAATCTCGAGGGCGGCCTTGCAGGCAAACCGCCTGCCGACCAGCGGGTCAATCTGCGACTGAGTCGGGACTTGTGCGCGCTGATTGATGCCGGCGCCCGCGCCACCAACCAGGACCGCACCGCCTTCATGCTGGCGGCGGCACGCGACAAGGCACTGGAAGCCTTGTTGGAGCAGCGCGTGTTCGAACTGAGCGAGGAAGGCGAGCAACAGATGCGCGCCCTGTTTGCGAGCAGCCTGAGCGAAATCCCCCAAGCGATTGAACTGATGGCAAGGAGGCCAGCATGGCAATCGGAGCCCCGCGACGACTGAGAGCGTCGGATCAGCTGGACACCTTCCAGTGCGGCGAACCCGTGCTGGACCGCTGGCTGCGCGTCCACGCTCTTGCCAGCACTCGATCGGCCAGTACCTATGTGCTGGCCGATGAAGACGGCCGCGTGCTGGCGTATTACTGCCTGAGCGCCGGCGCGCTGCTGCGCCGCCAATTGCCAGGTTCTGCCAGCGCACGCAGAGGACTGCCGGAAACGGTGCCCGTCATCCTGCTGGGGCGTCTCGCCGTGGATCAGCGCTATCAAGGCCGGGGCCTGGGGGCGGATTTGCTGCAGGACGCTCTTCTGCGGGCACTCGCCTCGTCACGCGAGGTGGCCGCTCACGGTCTGCTGGTGCATGCGCTGAATGGTCGCAGTGTGGCGTTCTACCAACGTTGGGGGTTCACCCCGTGTCGGGATCATCCGTTGACTTTGATGTTGCCGCTGCGGGTGAGTGGCGCGGGTCTGTTTACGGACTGAGTCAGCCCGCCCTCTCACGGCACAAATATCTCCCGGCTGTACCACGGAATCGCCGTCACGCTCGTGAGCACCTGCGTGCCGTTGAAGATACGGGAAAAGAGCGGGCCCGTCGCCACAAAGGACACCTGCTCGATGCGGCTGTCGGCAACCCCGGGGGCGCCGAGCACATCCGTGGCCTGATCGATCTGGTAGGTGCGCGTGAACTCCGGGCGCCGCCCGGAGCGGATGACGACGGTGGCAGGCCGGCGCACCGGGGTGGCGCGCTGGTAGTGCAGGGTCATGCTCACGCTGTCGCCACTTTGCGCGGCCAGCTCCCAGCTTTCTTCCGAATGCCCGGCGTCCTCGCTCTGCCCCGATGTGCTGCGCTCAACCCGCGCCACGGTGGCCGTCTGATAGACCTCGTAAGCGCCCGGCCCTTCCGGCGAGATGCCGTTGATGATCATGGTGCCGGGCTGCCCGTCGGCGCCATTGCGCGCCTGTACCGACATCACCATGTAGCGACTCGTTCCAGAACGCACGCTCTGCCCTTGGGCATCCAGCACCGCATGACGATCCATAAAGGTCACTGAAAGCGCCACCTGGCCCGGCGCGTCGGCCAGAGGGGCCAGTTGCCACCCTTCCGGCAGCAGTGGCGTCACGGCGGCGGCATTCACGCGAAAGGCGAGCGAGGTGCGTGTCTCGGTGCTCCACTCCACGTAGTCCTGGGCCCACGCCTGTGAGAGCAGCGCGGCGCAGCACAGCAGGGATGACGCGAACAAGGCTTGCAGACGTTTCATGGCGTTACTCCGGCAGGGCCAGCACCAGCAGCTCTGGCACGGGGTTGGTGAGAATGCTCAGGGCGATGTACTGGCGCCCATCGAGGGAATAGCTCATGGGCGCACCGCCGGCGTTGGCCGGCAGGGGCACACTGGCCAGCTGCTCGCCGGTGAACTTGTCGCGCGCCACCAGTGCAGCGCCGTCCAGCGTGGTCTGCGCGTGGATCAACAGGGTGGGCGTGACGAGCACCGGGTGCTTGCCGCCGCCGCCCAGCGGGGGCAGCTCGATGCCGGCCAGGTCGGGGTGATTGGTGACGGGAGCGAAGTCGTCGCCATTGGCCACCTGCCACAGGATCTCGCCCGTGTTCATGTCGAAGGCGGTGATGGTGGCATAGGGCGGTTTGAGCAGCGGCAGCCCGCGCGGGCCGCGCACCGACTGGTTCGACAGGCGCACATAGGCGAAGTTGGATTCGCTCGGGTCCAGCGTGGTAATCAGCGGCGCGTTCGGGCTGTCGGTGGACGGCACGAACAGAATATTGTGCTCCGGGTCCACGCCGGCCCCGTGCCAGTTCGCTCCGCCACCGGCTCCCGGAAGCATCAGCGTGCCGCGATTGACGCCCTGAATGGTCTCACTCGGCGGCGTGAACAGCGGGCCCCAGGTGTATTCCTGCAAAATGGCCTCGGCCTCGGCGCGCAGCTCGGGCGTGAAGTCGATCAGAAAGTCCCGCTCCATGCCCTGTCGCGCGAAGGCCGGCGGCTTGCTGGGAATGGGCTGGGTGGGCGAAAGCCGCTCGCCTGGCAGCGCGCCGTCCTGTGGAACCGGTGTTTCGGGAATGGGCCAGACCGGCTCGCCCGTCTCGCGGTCCAGCACATAGGTGAAGCCCTGCTTGGTCACCTGCGCCACGGCCTTGATGACGCGGCCGTCTACCGTGATGTCCAGCAGATTGGGCGCGGCAGGATTGTCGAAATCCCAGACCCCGTGATGCACGGTCTGGAAGTGCCACACGCGCTCGCCCGTGCGGGCATCCAGCGCCACGATGCTTTCACTGAAGAGGTTGTCGCCCGGCCGGTGACCGCCATAGAAGTCGTCGGTGGCGGCCTCGGTGGGCAGGTAGACATAGCCCAGCTCAAGGTCGGCACTCATCATCGACCAGACGCCCGCGTTGCCCGCCGTGCGCCAGGAGTCGTCCTCCCAGGTCTCGTTGCCGACCTCGCCCTCCAGCGGGATGGTGTGGAAGGTCCACACCAGCGCGCCGGTGCGGATGTCGTAGCCGCGAATCCACAGCGGCGGACGCTCCTTGAAGCGGGGGCGGTTGGAGGTGATCTGCGACACGACCAGGATGTCGCCCACCACGATGGGCGGCGAGACGGCGCCCAGCGGCGGGGCGCCCTGCCAGTCCAGCTCGCCGCGCACCGCGCGGGGAATGCCATCCGTCATGTCCACGCGGCCATTGGCGAAATTCATGTCGACACTGCCATCCTCGGCATTGAGCGAGTAGACATAGCCATCCTGAGTGGCCACCAGCACGCGCTTCTGCTGACCGTCGGACCAGTAGGCCACGCCGCGCTGATGGAAGCCGAGCGCACCCACCGGCGCCCCGCTGAGGTAGATCTGCGGATTGAACTGCCACAAAGTGGCGCCCGTGCGGGCATCGATGGCGGCGACCTGGTTCAGCGAGGTGATCATGTACAGCACTCCGTTCACCATCAGCGGCGTGCCCTGCATGCGGCCGAAGGAGACCTCCTGTCCCACGTTCGACAGGTCCAGCGCGCCATCAAGCGACTGCCAGCGCCACTGGGGCGTCAGCTGCGCGAAATTGGCGGCGTTGATCTGATCGAGACGGGTGTACTTGGTGGAGCCGGCATCGCCGCCATAGGTGGGCCACTGGCCGTCGGTGACCCCGTGTTGCGCCAG
>JACCDP010338159.1_pt1 | contig 13793 bp, 9 predicted proteins | sample 7445841 | NCBI WGS metagenome assembly JACCDP01 (sample SAMN15323441, study PRJNA562643) | freshwater metagenome | isolation source: river surface water | place: USA:Blue River Watershed | collected 2017-08-17
AGAAATCAATTTGCTTCTAATGCACAAACAGGACAAGTTAATTTCAGATTACAAAATGATACTGATGTTTTGTCAATCAATGTGTATAAAAGAGATTTAAGGTTTTCTGAAATCGTGTTTAAGCCTGTTAAATATTTGTTCAATATGAGTTTGTTTATGGATACAGTTTCTTATACGCAAACTTCTGAAGAGAATATTGATTCTACTTCATATGAAGAAATAGTAAATAAAGCACGTTTGATAGACTATCAAGATTCTTTAGAAGGCGAAGTTTATAATTACCAAAATATTGTCAATAAAAATCGTTATGGACAATTAACAACTCCTCAAAGAAAAGAAATGTTCCAAAACTGTTTTCAAAGTTATTTCTTATCAAAATATATAAATTTCATGACTGATGTAAATTTGGATGAATATTCGTTTTTTAAATATGGAAATATATTGTACAATGGAATTTCTGTTGGTTCAACACAACAAGGTGGACGAATCGGTGCGTCATATGAACAATTAAACAACATGTTGATTGATTATATTAACATTGTATATTCTGTCAGAATTAATAAAGGAACTTCTTTAGTGGAAATATTAAATAATCCAAATATACCATTGGGAGCAAAAGACTTTATTAGAACTGTTTCAATGTCTCCTGTTTTTGATACAACAAATTTGAAGTTAAAAGCTTTAACTTCAAAAGCTTTCGATAGAGTTTATCATTTAGCAATTAACACAGATGAATTAAGTTATATCGATATAGAAAAAACTATGTCAACAACTGCTGGTAAATTGGCATTACAAAGTGAAGATTTTCAACAATTATTGGACCCGAAGTCTTTATCAGAATTTAAATTAGTTGCAAATGGACAAAAAAATATAGAAAATTCTTTATTGAAAAATTCTGGAATTAAATTTAAGACACCTTCTGTTGATGAAACTACACTTGTTGATTATTTTATTACCTTAGAAGGGAATGACGTATGACAGAAACATATCCTTCACCTAGAGTTGTTATAGCTGATATACCAGATGTAAAAAATGTACAGTCTGAATTTGTATACAATTATTATACAAAGGATGAAACTATTGCACAAAGTTCATTATTATCAATAAGTGCTTCTTTGCCAGATGTATATAAACGTTTAAATAATGCAACAAACAATGTAACAAACACGAGTACAAATTCCACAAATTTTTTAAGATATGTGCCTAGATACATAAAACTAACATGGAATCCAGTAATAATAAATTCAACAATTGATTCTGGAAAATATTCTGTGCAAGCTTTAAATGAACAAAATAAAATTTATAGCGAAGAAGATATTGTTTCAAATCTGTTTTCTAACATTCCATTTCAAGACACACAAATTGATGACAAGATGTCATTTTTCATCAATAGAATGGTTGATTCTGTCGTTGCGTCGAATCCAAATTTAAGTAAAGAAACTTTGAGCCAACAAGACTTATCAAAAATATTAAATGCAAATACATCTACAGATGTAACTTCTAATTTCATATCTGATGCTTTGTCAGATTTATCAAAAACTGGTTATAAGTTTGAAAAATCTACTGGTGCGGAGCGCATTGCTGTCATTAAAGATACAATATTACAAACTTTAAAATCTGTTAAAACAGATATGATGATCAACAACAAGTTTGTTTTAAACACATTACAGACTGTATCAGAAAATCCTGTTAACGTTTATATAGATGAAATTAATAGTACAGCACTAATTGAAGCAGAAAAAATACAAAACGCTGCAATAACTCAATTTGATTCTTCTGTTATTCGGAATTCAGATTATGAAACTACAAATACACAAATTATTGATGTGCAACTTTTGAAAAATAATACATTTTTCATTCCACAATCTACTATAATTGGTTACATAATTCAAAAACAAGAAATAACAAGCAATAATACAATAATAGAACATTCACCAATGTATGTTGAATCTCCTTTTGTTGGTTCCACGATTGATTTCAATGTGAAATATTCTTCAAAGTATCAATATAAAATTAGTTCAGTAGCATTGGTAGAAGGTAAAGCACCAAATACAACAACATCAGAAATATACAAATATACAATCTGTATACGTTCAAGATATCAACTATCCAATATTGTTTCTTGTCAAGAAACAGTATCGCCACCACCTCCAGCAGATTTTAATATTCATTGGGATTATGATACCAAAAAACCTATATTAACTTGGTCGTTGCCAACAAATCCACAAAGAGATATTAAGTATTTTCAAATTTTTAGAAGAAAAAATATTGACGAACCTTATCAATTAATAGGAATGTATGATTTTAACGATTCTTATGTCATACCAACATTAAATGAAAGTTATATTGATATTAATGATTCAAAAACTTATTTTAATCTAGAATCTGCATTAACAAATTACATGGATGAAGAATTTGACAAAGATACATCAACATATATTTACACAGTCTGTTGTATAGATGCACATGGTTTTGGATCAAATTATGGACCACAAATTATGATCAGCTTTGACAAATTCAAAAACAAATTAATTAAAAAATTAGTTTCCAGAGCTAATGCACCTAAAGCATATCCAAATTATTATCTATTGGAAGACTTATTTAAAGACACTATAAAAGTTAGTTCAGCTATAAGTTGTTCTTTGTACTTTAATCCTGAATATATAGAAGTTTATAGAACTGGAGATGATGGACATAAGGATTATGAAAATCTTATTGCATATAATTCTGGCTCTTCATACAAGTTGCAATTCATTAACATAGATTTACAACAACAACAAATATTTGACTTTAAGATAAAAAATTATGTGAAATATCCTCCATCAAGTAATGTAATAACTGAGACACAGACTATATTCACAAGTGGAACAAACTATTTAACATTCTAATAAATTTTTTCAAAGCAGCTATTTAAATAAAAATAGAAATATACTAAAGGCAAACAAAGGGACTAAACATGGGATTTCTTCAAAATGACACTTCTAACATAATATTGGATGCAGTATTAACTGATAAAGGTAGAGAACTATTAGCTAGAAATGATGGTAGTTTTTCTATTGTTAAATTTGCATTAGGAGACGACGAAGTAGACTATAGCATTATTCAAAAATATGGCAGAACTATCGGTAAAGAGAAGATAGAAAAAAATACTCCAGTTTTTGAAGCATTAACCAATGAATCATATGCGTTAAAAAATAAAATGATCAGTGTATCAAATCCAAATTTGATACGTCTTCCTAGTCTTACAATTACTGGACAAAACTTTACAAATGATACATTAACAATTGGTGCGACGACACAAAGAACAAGATTAATAACGGTTAGTCAACAAATAGTAAATGAAACATCAATCGACGTAGAATTGAGAGATCAAGCATTTATAGTTGAATTATCAAATATGTTCTTACAAATTGTCGGACAAACACCAGACAGTATAAGTTCTCAACAAAGAGCTTCATATATTTTAACAAGAAGTGCTGGAGAAAATTCTTTGGGTGGTTCACAATTGTCATTAACTCTATCTACAAAAACAATTACAAGTGGACAATTCCAAGTTTATGGAACCTCATACAATAAAAATTTAATCAGTACATTTGTTAGAATAAGCGGAATTCAATCTGGTGCTGTATACGAATTTGAAGTGCAAATCAACAAGACATTGTGAAGAGATAACTAACAAAGAAGAAGAATAATAAGGATAATCATGGCTATATACAAAGAATTTACAAATCAGGATCTACAAGTAGGTAAAAATTATTTAAATCAAATAATTGATATCGTTTCTACAGATATTTCTTCTTCACAAACTAGAAGAAAATATGAAGTTTGGGTAACAGGATCTTCGGGTAATCCTGGTGTTACTTCTTCTTTGTTTCAAACAATTTACGATCAAGATTTCACATTACAAACAGCAAATCCAATATTTGATATCACATTTGGTTTTCATTCAGATTCAGAAATTGTAACAACGGCTAATCCTACAATTGATATTAACGGAAAATATATATTTCCTGCTTCCACTCTTCAAATGAGAGAAAAAATGGATATATATCGTCTACATGCCCAAAATTTGTTAGGTGATGCAGATGCTACATTCGTAGCAGCAACTTCCACAGAAGCTTCTTCAATCGAAATTAAAGAAGCTATGTTTTTCGATATAAAAAGATTATTTGCCAGAGATCAAATAAAAAGAGAAAGTTTTGCACTTAAAATGTTTACAGTACATTCTGGTGCTATGACAAGCTCAACAGCTTTTACTCCAAAAATATTTACAGATGTAAATGGTTCTACAAATAAAGCTTATGAATTTGGTGGACAAGTATCAACAGTAGTTGATAGTGCAAATACAAATACACCACAAGGTCTTTTGTTTATCGATAAAGGAATTCTTGTATTAGATTTGTCTAGAAGTTTTAATATGCAAGATACTTCTACAACATATTTGACTGGAACAATTTCAAGTGCTCAAACTGTAAATGGATTCACAGACTTTACAGGTTCATTAAAACAATTAATGGTAAGTGCTTCAATTGATGATTTCTTAGATTACATGTGTCAAACAAGATTTTCTGGAGTCAATCAAACTTCAATTGCTTTCCAAAATGTCACCAACATCAACTCTTCAATTTATTTTGCTAGATTAACTGCCGATGAATTCAATTATTCTTCAAATCAAACTTACACTGATGAAGATAATAGAATTGTTGTAATTGATCCAGGTCAAGAAGAAATTCAACAATCTTTCACATTTATAACCACAGTTGGTTTATACGATGCGTTTAATAACTTATTAGCTGTTGCTAAATTATCACGTCCAGTTCTAAAAGCAAATGATAGAGATTTAACTCTTAAAATAAGATTAGATTACTGATATCATTTATTTACCACTATGTCATTACATAAATTATTATCAGATGAAATAGAATATTTCAAATTGGAAACCAATCCGATTCGAACATATTCATCTAGTTCTATTGATGGAATTTCTGGTGCAATTAATTTATATGCAATGCGCTCAACAGCAACAAAGGAATTATTTCCTTTGTCTATGTTTACACAAAGTTATTTTACAGATTCAGATATAGAATCATATAGAAAAACTATTGCTAATAATGCTTATACAAATACAAATTTAGAAGGTGATTTAGATAATTATCTAAATCTTGTAAATGCACAAGGACAATCTTTAAGACAAGAACAGCAATTACAAATTTATAGATTCGTACCACCTGCATCTCTTAATTCTAATACATTAAGAAAAAATGTTGTTAGAAATATTTTAAACCCATATTATAAAAACACTTATTCGAAATGTCATTGGAATTATACGAATTATAATTCGTTAAATTTCTTTTCATCTTCAAACACAAGCACAAGTTCGGTTTTAATTTATTCAAATCCAAGTTGGTATGATCCAAACGAATATGCAGAACCAAATAATGGTTCCCATCTTGGTGGAACAAATGTCTATTATAACAGCAATGGATTTGTTAGAAGTCAATATCAATTATCTGGTGCTTTTACATTTGATTTTTGGATAAAACCAACACAAACACAAGAAATTGATGAATTACCATACATTCCTGGGACTATTATGCATATGAGTAGTGGATACGCTATAACTTTACATAGCGGCTCTTCTAGAGATCAAAATGGATTAATAGATAAATTCAGAATTTGTTTTCAATATGGAGTTGACACAAAATCTCCTAGTGAATTAGTTCACGGTGTAAATGTAGATGATTCAGGCACTACTGATAGCTATACTGTTTGGTCTTCAGATAATGCTATTAATATAAATCAATGGCATCATGTTACAATAAAATCTTCTACAAACGATGTTAATTTGGTTACAATGTATATTGATTCAGAACCAAACACATATTTTTCTTGTTCTTCTATTATCAATGCAACTGTTGGAGATTGTGCATTGAATGTTGGTGGTTACAATGCTCTTTTTGTAGGAAATTTTTATGAAGGATCAAGTGACGTATATGAATTCTTTCCTATGTTATCTAATGGAGATGATATACAATATGGTGGTGGCGGAAGAACTTATTTATATGAAACTTCATATCAAAAATATTTAGAAACAACAGGAAGTTATCCAGCGTTATTGTCTGCATGGGAGGCAACGAATCCTGCTCCCGGTCCTTATGTTCCTTCTTCATTTGCTTTTAATCATGGTTTAAAAGCAGAATTGCATGAATTGAAGCTGTATGACAAAATGTTAAATACAAAAGAAATTGAAGATTTACAAACAAATGGACCTGGATATCCTGGTAGAATAAATTATTCAAATCTTAGATTTTATTTGCCTCCATTTTTTACTTATGAATCTCCTATAAGATCAAATGAATTAATTACGCCATTCCAAACAGCAGTAAGCGAATCAACAAATACACCATTCAGTACACGTTTAGCATATGGTGTATATGGACATTCAATAAATCTAGAAAATTATCTAAGAGATTTCGCTTGCGACAATTATCCAATTTTATATAACATGATTGCAGAAACAACAAATGAGACTACAGATGCGTTGGCAGCAAATACATTTATATATAATAGTGGTTCCAACATTAAAAGATTATACACAATCTTACCTTGCGACAATGGAAACATAGTTCCTAATTTTTATTTCCTTAAAGACTTAAACACTTTTAGATTTGTTAACGATTTAGGAAATCAAGATTTGGGCTCTATTTCATTGAATAATATGATTGGATCATCTAATTTTACTGCGTCTATTGCTTTTGGAAATATTACAGATCCATCCGATCAAACAATATTAAACAATATCCTTGGAGCGACACCAGAAGAAATGTATTTAACTTCTGGTTCAAGTTTGGCTGTCTTACATAGAACTCGTGATACATCATCTAATCAAGTAGTATTTTTTGATGTAAGTAATATATTTTATGGCAAACATATTAAACCTGGAAGTATAGAAATAAAAGATTTGGCTTTATCAGGACCAACTTCTAATACAGCAATTGGTAAAGGTAAACAAAATAATCTTGGAATTATCATAAAAGATGATGGATATGGAAACTTGTATCGTGCAAATGCAATAAACACTTCGCATCCAACATGGTCTAGTGTAGGTAATGTGTTTTATAATGAAGGTATTATTGTTTTGAAATTTCCTCAATTGTATTTCTTTGGAGAAAATCAATTTGAAATTAGTATGAAAGGTACACAAAACATTCACGTCATGACGTTGAATGCAACTGCTTATGCAGGAACCTTAGTGAGTTCTTCAAATCCTTCATTCTCTTCTTCCATAAATCAAAAACCAAATGAAGACTTATACAATGAAGCAGATCAAACATTTGTATATATCACTGGAATCAATATACATGACGAAAATCTAAATGTCATTATGAGAACAAATTTAGCACAACCTGTACAAAAATTGAGTGGTGAAAAAATTGTCTTCAGAACCCGTTTAGATTGGTAACACAACCACTATATTTGTATTATCTAAGGTTCCATTTTTATAATAGACTGTATTATTATGAATGTATTAAAGCCATTAAAATATAAAGACAGAAAATTAAAAACAAAAGCAAAACCAAAAAAGAAAAAGACTTCTAGATATCATACTGGAACTTACACAAGTCCAAAATGTAAAAAACCAATAAACTTTAGATCTGGTTGGGAAGAAATTGTATGCAAAGCATTGGATAGAGATCCAAATGTCATAGAATATTTTTATGAAGATTTAATAATTGGATATAAAACAAAACCAACACAAGTAAAAGTAAAAAAATACATTGTTGATTTTTTGATTTTATTTGCAAATGGAAAAAGACTAATAGTTGAAGTTAAAGCCGACAATAAGATTAATCATCCTATTACACTAAAGAAAACAGCAGCAGCATTAGAATGGTGCTCAAAAAACAATGTGGAATATGAAATATGGTCAAATCAAAAAATAAAAGAATTGTTACAAGAGGAGAAACAATATCTCCAACAGAAAGTAGCGAAGCAGAATCAAATTTAAAATCGAAACATGAACAGCCTGACCTTGGACAAGGTGACACAAGGACCATTGTGTCAAACAATAACCAAACCAATTTACAAATCGAACAAACGATACCTGTTGAGATTGGCTTAGATGCATCTACTACAACAGTAGGCATAGCTGTCTTGAATGAACAGACAGGAGAATTAATTGAATTATCATATTTTGATTTAAGTTCTTCTACTACGGACTACGCTGATATATATGAAAAAATCGCAGCCATTAGAGAACATTTGCAAAAGAAATTATGTATTAATAATTGGGCATTAAAAGATATTCATGTAGAAGAGTATGTTAAACAATTTACGCCAGGATTTTCTAGTGCAGATACTTTATTTACTTTGGCAATATTCAATCATTCCGTTTGTCAGTTTTTTTATGACAAATATCAGATAAAACCAAATAAAATTAATGTACGTTCAGTAAGAAAGTCATTAGGAATTAATGTTGATTATAAAGATAAAACAAAATCTACTAAAGAAAAAGTCTTTGATATTGTAAGAACAAGAAATCCAAATTTTCCTTGGTTGACAACAGTTGTAAAATCAGGTAAGAACAAGGGTAACACAGTTTACATTAAACAAAATAATGATATGGCAGATGCCTGGGTTGTAGCGTTTGGTGGATGGACTTCAAAACAACATTCAAGAATATTTCAATATCAAATTTCTAACAACATAATAGAAGTCGTTACCAAGAAAAATAAAAAAACTGGTAAAGAAGAAAATTATATCTATAAAAAGAAACAATAACTTGTTTACAGAAAAACAAATAGAACAATTTATATCAAAAACATTTGGTGATTTTCATTATACAGGAAATAACATCAATGTGGTTTGTCCTATTTGCCAATCTATTAAAGGATCTTTATATACAAAGAGAAAATTGGCAATTCTACATGATAAGAAAACTAATGCGTTTTTAATAAAATGTTGGGTTTGTGGCTTCAAGGCAAGAAACTTAAAAAAGATTCTTAAAAAATATAAGCCAATGCATTACAAAGAATATATTGCAAAGTTCTTTATAGATAACAAAAAAGATAAGTTTGAAAATAACAATAATGATATATTATCCGTAATCTCTTCATCCTTTTTAGATATGAATGCGGTTTCTGACGACAAATACATTATTGCTCAACAACAAGAAGAGTATGAAAACGATCCACTGTTTGCTGCGCCTATAAAGCTACCAGAAGGCTTTATAGGGTTTGGGTATAGTCAACCATCAACCAAGTATGTGAAAAGCCATATAGAGTATCTACAGCGTCGTGGATTGGATATAGAAGAAGATATTTGGTATTGGAACATTGGATATGTTCCCTGGGAAAATAAAGATTATAGAAATAGAATTATAATTCCATCTTATGATAGTATTGGTACTTTAAATTATTGGACAGCCAGAAGTATCGATAAAAAAGCATATCAAAAGTATAAAAATCCTGACTCAGATAGAGAAAATATTGTTGTCAACGAATTAAGAATTGATTGGACACAACCATTATTAATAGTCGAAGGCACATTTGATTTAATCAAAACTAGAAAAGCAACAAGCAATGCTACTTGTTTATTGGGGTCAGAATTAACTTCAAATTATAGTTTGTTTGATAAAATTATTTTAAACAAAACTCCTATTATACTTTGTTTAGATCCAGATGCACGAAAGAAACAATATCAAATAGCTGAAAGGTTTTTTGAATTAGGAAATAACCAAGTTAAGATAATTGATTTAAATAACCAAATAGAAGATGTTGGTTCAATAACACACAACGAGTTTACAGAAATTTACAAGTCTGCTATTGAATACAATCATGATTACATTCTTCGAATGAAGATTAACAGTTTACAGGAATAAAATAAAATGAAGATAGTTCACATTTCAGATATCCATTGGAGAGGTCTTGCAAGGCATGAAGAATATACAAATGCCTTCGAATTGCTCTTTAAAAAGATAAAAGAGATTAAGCCAGATGTTATTGTAAACACGGGCGATATTTTTCACACCAAGACTCAATCAATCTCTCCAGAAGTTGTCGAGAGAATGACTTGGATGTTTGAAAATCTTGGAAACTTGGCTCCAAACATCACTATTCTTGGCAACCATGATGGTAATTTAACTAATCTTTCTCGTAAAGACATTATCACAACCATTATTGAAAATTTAGAATCAAATAATGCTTGTAAATATAAGCATCACTTTTCTCGAAACACAGAAGTACATTGGTTGTTTGATAAAGACACAGGAATGAAAGAACCAGTAGTTGTTCATGCATTCTCTCCATTTGATAAAGAAGGTTGGAAGAATAGAATCCCAAGTCCAGATCACATGAATATTGCTCTGTTTCATGGTTCTGTATCTGGTTGTACATTAGATAATGGTATGGTTTGGTCACATGGAGAAATCGATGTGTCCGATATGAATATCTATGATTTTGTTTTACTTGGAGATATTCATCAGCAACAATTCATGGACTATCGCTTGGATAAAAACGGTATTCGTAAGCCATACATGGGATATCCTGGTTCTTTGATTCAACAGAATTTTGGTGAGTCCATCTCTAAAGGCTTTTATGTTTGGGATATTAGAGCCAAAGATGATTGGGACGTTGAGTTTGTTGAACTAGAGAATCTTCAACCATTCTATACATTCTCTTGGGTTAACAATGTTAAAGACACAATTCAAAATGTTCTAGATAATGTCCCTAACAATACCATTTTACCAGGTACCAGATTTAGATTCATTACTAGAGAAATATTACCTCAAGCTCATACAGAAGCTTTAGTAACATTGCTTAAATCAACTTATTTTGCACAAGATGTAGTTTTCAAGCATGAAAAAGAATCAAATGATGGCGAATTATCAGTAGAGCATATTAAAAATACAAAGAAAAATCTTCGAAACGATCCAGAGACTCTAATAAATTTATTTAAATCATTTTTGGAAACACAAAGCCAAAATATTACTTTGTCAGAAGCACAATATAGTAAAGCTGTTAGTATAATTAAGTCTTATTTGGACCAATATAACAATAGCAATCAAGCTTTTGAATCTACAGTTTTTAATAATCAACAATGGTCTATTAAATCTTTGGAATTTGGAAACTTATTCCGTTATGGAGATAAAAATAAGATTGTTTTCGACAATCATCAAGGTCTTATTGGTTTATTTGGAAAGAATAAGATTGGTAAGAGTAGTGTTATTGCTGCTATCATGTATGCATTATACAATACAACAGATCGTGGTTCATTAAAAGCAAGTGACATTATCAACAAGAGAAAAAATAACTGTTGGGCTAAAATAACATTTGTTCACGATGGAACAGAATATATAGTGACTCGTGAAACAACAAGATCATCTGGAAAAGATCCAACAAAGAGTGCAACCAAGGTTAATTTCTTTGAATTAAAAACTCAAGCAGATGGTACAGTTGTTCAAATAGAACGTAATTCTATTTCTCGTGATGAAACAGACAAAGAAATTCGTAAACTCATTGGAACTCCAGAAGATTTTTTGATGACAAGTTTAGCATCACAAAATGATATTATGCGTTTCATTAATGAGGGTTCTACAAATCGTAAAAAGATTCTTAATCGTTTCTTAGACATTGATCTCTTTGAAAAGTTATACGCTTTTGTTAAAAATGATTTGATTGCTCTAAATGCCAAAACAAAAGGTTTGACTCTTGAAGATTTGAATAAAAAAGAATCTGAACTAAAAGTAGAAATTGATAGAGTCATTTATCAAATCGAAAACACAAATCTTTTAAAAACTAAGAAACAAAAGATCTTTGACGATTTACAGAATGATATTTTGTCTTATGAAAATTCAAACAAGGAATTTCTTTCTTTTGAATCAAGAAAAATAACCAAGAAAAATGCATTAGATTCTTTGCAATCTGAATTGAATTATTTAGAGAATAAATTGACTGTTCACAAGACAGGTTTGTCAAAACTCTTAGATGAAGAAGCTGTTTTGGCAAGAGATATATCTGAAATCAATATTGAAAGTTTGAAAGAGAAGCAAAAAGTTATTTCTGAGCTATCTGAAAAATACAATGAACTATGTCGTGATTTAAATTATGAAAAAAACACGGAATTATCTTTAAATAAATCTGTAAAGAAATTGGATTTAGTCCCATGCGGCGATAGTTTCCCAAATTGTCATTTCATTAAGGATTCACATGAGGACAAAATAAAATTGGAGGCTCAATCCAAACTTATTGAACAAATGCAAGAATTAATTGATCTTTCTAGAAAAGAACTCGAATCTCACAAACAAGATAAAATAAAAGCAGATATAGCAAAATATGAATCTTTATTATATCAATTAAAAGATGTAAAAAACAGAATTGATAATACGGAAAGAGTTATTGAAAATACAAGTAACGAATTGCTTTATAAGAACAAACATAAAGAAGAAATAGAAAAAGAACTAAATGAGATTTTGGAATTCTTGAAAAAGAATTCTAAGAAAACTGAATATGACAAACATTTAGAAAATCAAAAATCTCTTGAGTTTATTAAGAATGAAATGAAACAATTTGAAATAACTTTACAAGACTTATATAAGAATCAAGGCTTTTATCAAGCTAACTTAGAGGCTGTTGTTTCAAATAGAAACAGTCTGATTGAACTTCATGAAAATTATACAATCTATTCTTCAATACAAGAAGCGTTTTCGAAAACAGGTATTCCTGCAATGATTTTAAAAACACAATTACCATATATTAATGCAGAATTAGAAAAAATTCTTATGGGCGTATCTGATTTCAAAATTATTCTTGAAAACGATCTAAGCTCTAATGCAATGGACGTATTCTTAGAAGACGCTCATTCAAGACGAATTGTCGAATTAGGCTCTGGAATGGAAAAAACAATTGCTAGCTTGGCTATTCGTGTTGCGTTAATTAATGTTGGTTCAATTCCACGTTCTGATTTGTTTATTGTCGACGAAGGCTTTACCGCACTAGATGAAGACAATATGCAGTCATGTTTAGAAATGATTAATTCTCTTCGAAACTATTTCAAAAGTGTGTTGATTATTTCTCATGAACCTGCTATAAAAGAGATTGCAGACACAATCTTAGAAGTTAAAAATGATGGAATTGAATCAAAGATAATAGCATGAAAAAAACAATAAAAAAACAAAATATAAAAGATAAAGAAACTCAAAAAATCAATAAGAAAAAATCAAAAACTTCTTCTTCTTCTGTAGCAGCATCAACAACAACAGAAGTTGTTGAAAAACAAGAAAAAGATGTTACATTGTCTTTTAATGATTTTAAGGTATATACACCAAACAATAAAGAATTGACAAACGTTTTAGGTTTAACGCATTTAGTTCAAATGCCTAAGTTTATTTTAAACTTATCAAACAAAAAACAAAATTCTAACAATGCCGAAAAATCAACTTTACTTATTAAACTATATAACATATATGATCATAATTTAGGAATTAACCCTTATCATTCATTGATTAAAACTATCAAATATGGATTCAACAGTAATATACATATTGATATTTTAGACAATAATACATCCAATACAACAAAAATTATTGTCAATAATCCTGTTATATGCGGAATAGATTTGGGTGAATTGTCCAAAAAACAAGACGAAGAAACGGAAAGAGAAATTTTGGTCGATATCGAATTCGATCAAATATCAATTAACGATGAAGATTTTTGAAACAATCTTCATAATCAATCAACCACAACAACAACAACAAACAAAAATAAAACAATGAACAATACAAAACAAAAAACAAT
>JACCDP010048139.1_pt1 | contig 13792 bp, 10 predicted proteins | sample 7445841 | NCBI WGS metagenome assembly JACCDP01 (sample SAMN15323441, study PRJNA562643) | freshwater metagenome | isolation source: river surface water | place: USA:Blue River Watershed | collected 2017-08-17
GCCACACTCGACCGCATGGCCGACAAGTCGGCCAACAACGTGCTGGCCAGCATCGAAAAATCCAAGCAAACCACCTTGCCCCGATTCTTGTTTGGCTTGGGCATTCGCCATGTCGGCGAGGCCACGGCCAAAGAATTGGTGCGCCATTTTGGCAAGATGGACGCCATCATGGATGCCACCCTCGATCAACTGCTGCAAGTGGCGGATGTGGGGCCCATCGTGGCGCAAAGCCTGCGCACCTTCTTCGACCAAGCCCACAACCGCGAGGTGGTGGCGCAATTGCGTGCCTGCGGCGTCACCTGGACGGAAGCTGAGCCCAGCGCCGGTGCCAGCCTGCCCTTGGCTGGTCAAACTTATGTGTTGACGGGCACTTTGCCCACCTTGAGCCGAGACCAAGCCAAAGACATGCTCGAAGCATTGGGCGCCAAAGTGGCCGGCAGTGTGAGCAAGAAAACCCATGGCGTGGTGGCTGGGGCCGAGGCGGGCAGCAAACTCGACAAAGCGCAGGAATTGGGTATACCGGTGATGGATGAGGCGGCGTTGTTGGCGTTGGTGGCTTCACATGGCAGCCTTGCTGCACCGAAAGATTGAATGGCGATTCGAGACATTCTGAAAATGGGCGATGAACGCCTGCTGCGCGTGGCGCAACCGGTGACGCAGTTCAACACGCCTGCCTTGCATGCCTTGCTGCAAGATCTGAACGACACCATGATCGCCGCCAACGGCGCGGGCTTGGCAGCGCCTCAAATTGGCGTGGATTTGCAAGTGGTGGTCTTTGGCTCGGGTGAGGTCAACCCGCGCTACCCCGATGCGCCGGTGGTGCCTTACACCGTGCTCATCAATCCGGTGCTCACACCGTTGAGCGATGCCCAAGAAGAGGGCTGGGAAGGTTGCTTGTCCGTGCCGGGCTTGCGCGGCATGGTGCCCCGCTTCACGCACCTGCGCTATCAAGGCTTAGACCCCTTGGGTCAGCCCATCGACCGCACCGTGGACGGCTTTCACGCCAGGGTGGTGCAACACGAATGTGACCATTTGATCGGTGTGCTCTACCCCATGCGGGTGCGGGATTTCTCACGCTTTGGTTACACCGAGGTGTTGTTTCCGGGCTTGGACGACGCCGACGACTGAATCGTCAGGTGAGATTTCAGGCCTGCAAGGCTGCCAACAACTCGGTTTCAATTTCCAACTGCGCTTTGTTGTGCTGCAAAGCCGCACCGTCAATCAAAAAAGTGTCTTCTACACGCTCGCCCAAGGTGCTGATTTTGGCCAAGAGCACATTGATGTGGTGCTGCGCCAGCACTTGTGCCACGCCATAGAGCAAGCCGACGCGGTCACTGGCAGAAATGGAGAGCAGCCAACGCTGCGCTTTTTCATCGGGCTGCAAGCGCACACGGGGTGCCACAGGGAAACTTTTCACGCGTCTGGACACCCGACCACGGCCGGCTTTGGGCAAGGGGCCGCCTTGCTCGATGGTGAGCTTCAAATCGTTTTCCACCATGTTCGTGAGTTCGCGGTAATGCGCGTTCAGCATCGGTGTCACGACTTGGAAGGTGTCCAAGGCGTAGCCATTGCGCGCAGTGTGGATCTTCGCGTCCAAGATGCTGAAACCTGCTTGATCGAAATAGCCGCAGATGCGGGCGAACAAATCGGTTTGATCGGGCGTGTAGACCATGACTTGCAAGCCTTCGCCCAAGGGCGACAAGCGCGCTTTGACCGTGACACCCGGTTCTTTGCCCTCGGCTTTGGCCAGCGCAAGCGGGCGTGACAACTGCCGGGTGTGCCAGGCGATATCGGCCGCGTCATGGCGCATGAAATAACCCACATCCAAGGTGTTCCACAAGGCTTTGTGGGACTCGAAAGGCATGGCGTACAAATTCAGGGTTTCCAAGGCTTCGCGTTTGCGCATTTCCACCAAGGCATCGGGGTCGTGGGCTTGACCACCCAGCACCGACGCCGTGGTTTTGTACAAGTCTTCCAGCAACTTGCCTTTCCAAGCGTTCCACACCTTGGGACTGGTGCCGCGAATATCGGCCACGGTCAGGAGGTAGAGCGCCCGCAAATAGCGTTCATTGCCGACACGCTTGGCAAACGTTTGAACCACTTCAGGGTCGCTCAAGTCTTGCTTTTGCGCCACATGGCTCATGGTCAGGTGTTCGCGCACCAAAAATTCAATCAATTGCTGGTCTGCTTTGGCAATGCCATGCTGTTTGCAAAACAAGCGCACCTCGTGTGCGCCCAGGTCGGAATGGTCGCCGCCGCGTCCTTTGGCGATGTCGTGGAACAAAGCCGCCACATACAAGATCCAAGGCTGGTCCCAACCCGCGGCGAGTTGGGAGCAAAACGGGTATTCATGCGAGTGTTCAACAATGAAAAACCGACGTACATTGCGCAGCACCATCAGGATGTGCTGGTCCACGGTGTAGACATGAAACAAGTCGTGCTGCATTTGCCCAACGATGCGACGAAACACCCACAAATAGCGTCCCAGCACCGAGGTCTGGTTCATCAAGCGCATGGCGTGCGTGATGCCCTGTGGCGACTTCAAAATCCGCATGAACATCGCGCGGTTTTGGGGGTCGCGCCGAAAGCCGGCATCCATCAATCCACGGGCGTTGTAGAGGGCGCGCAGGGTGCGGGCCGACAAGCCCTTGATGCCCACGGTTTCTTGGTACAGCAAAAAAGTTTCCAAGATGGCTTCGGGGTGGCGTTGGTACAGGCCGTCATCCACCACTTCCAACATGCCGGATTTGTCCAAGAAGCGCTCGTTCAGCACTTGAGGTGGATGCGCTTGGGTTTGCTGGAACAACCAGTCTTCAATGTTCAAGTGCAAGATCAGATTCAATTGGCTCACCGCCTTGGCCGCCCAGTAGTACTCCTTCATCAGGGCTTCGCTGTCGCGCCGAGGGTGGGGCGATCCGTCTTTGGCCGCTGAGAGTCCCAGGTCTTGCGCCACGGCGGTTTGTAAATCGAACACCAGGCGGTCTTCTCGCCGTTTGGCCAGCCAATGCAAACGCCAGCGGATGAGGGACAACACATCCTCATTGCGTTTTAACTGTCGCAATTCCAACGCTGTGATCATGCCCTTGGCGGCCAAATCTTTCCAAGTGGCACCGAGTCCACTGGCCTTGGCCACCCACAACAACATGTGCAAATCACGCAGGCCCCCGGGGGACTCTTTGCAATTGGGTTCCAAGGCATAAGGCGTGTTCTCGAATTTGCTGTGCCGTTGTTGCATCTCCAGCGTTTTGCCGGTGAAGAAAGCGCGGGCTTCCATTTGCGCTTTGAACGCTTCGCTGAATTGCACAAACAAGGCTTGATCACCCACGACGGGGCGAGACTCCAAGAGGGCGGTTTGCACTGTGATGTCCTTGGCGGACTCGCTCAGGCACTCGGTGAGGTTGCGCACACTGGAGCCAATTTCCAAGCCGGCGTCCCAGCAACTGCCGATGAATTGCTCCACTTTGGACGTCAGGTCAGCGTCATCGTCCACCGAGACATGGGTGGGTAACAGCACCAACACATCAATGTCAGAGTAAGGGAACAAGGCCCCCCGGCCAAACCCACCCACGGCCACCAAACAGGCCTGAGCGGGCATGGCGGCTTGTTGCCACAAGGTTTGCAGGTGCGAGTCGCACAAGTCGCTCAGGCGTTTCAAGTGCCCATGCACCTGGTGCGCGTGTTTCAGGCTTTGCCATTGGGCGCACTGGGCCAACAGCTCATTTTTTTGTTGCCGAAAAGGCGCTGTTGAAGGGTTCACCTGTTCAACACTTGGTGGTTTTGACAAAGGAGGGCAGTGGCGGACTGCCGTCGGAGAGGGTCAGCACCTCATAGCCGGTTGGTGTCACCAAGACGGTGTGTTCCCACTGGGCCGACAAAGAATGATCGCGGGTGATGATGGTCCAGCCGTCGTTCATTTCCTTGATGTCCCGCTTGCCCGCATTGACCATGGGTTCGATGGTGAACACCATGCCGGCTTTGAGTTCTTCAAGTGTGCCGGGCTTGCCATAGTGCAGCACTTGGGGCTCTTCGTGGAACACCTGGCCAATGCCGTGACCGCAAAACTCACGGACGATGGAGAAACCCAAACCCTCTGCAAACACTTGGATGGCGTGGCCAATGTCGCCCAAGTGGGCACCGGGCTTGACTTTCACAATGCCATGCCACATGGCGTCGTAGGTCATTTGACACAGGCGTTTGGCGGCGATCGAACCTTCACCCACGATGAACATGCGGCTGGTGTCGCCATGCCAGCCGTCTTTGATGACGGTGATGTCGATGTTGACGATGTCGCCTTTTTTCAACTGTTTGTCGCTGGGAATGCCGTGGCAAACCTGGTGGTTGATGGAGGTGCAAATCGACTTGGGATAGGGGTTGTGGCCGCTGGGGTTGTAATTCAGCGGCGCTGGGATGGCTTGTTGAACTTGGGTGATGTAGTCGAAGGCCAATTTGTCCAGGGCATTGGTCGTGACGCCGGGTTGCACATGGGGTGTCAAGTAGTCCAGCACTTCGGAGGCCAAGCGGCCTGCCACGCGCATGCCAGCAATGCCTTGTTCATCTTTGTAAGTAATCATGGCGCGAATTATCTCAGGCCGACCGTGGCTGCTGGCCGCATGAGGCTTATCGCTAAAATTCGGCCTTCTTTGCAGCACGCCTGCGTGCGCAAGCTCTCAACGTCCAAGGCAGTCCGTGACACTTCATATCCGTTTTTTTGATGGCGGCCCCGCCTTCAGCGCATTCAAATCCCAGGGCCTGCTGTCCCAACTGCAAGCGGTTTGCCCCGACATCCAGAGTTTCACAGCCCACCACATCTACCTGCTGGCGACCGAACAGCCCCTGAAATCTTCCGACCAACAGCGCATGGCGCAGTTGCTGGATGCCCCCATCAGCGCTGCCGCGGCTTTGGCCGCTGGCATCTCTTGCGTGGTGTCACCGCGCATGGGTACGGTCTCCCCTTGGGCCTCCAAAGCCACGGACATCGCCCGCAACTGTGGATTCACCTTGCGTCGTTTGGAGCGACTCACAGAATTTCACCTCCTGGGCGTCCAGCCAAGCCTTTCAGCCCCAGTGACTTCGGCCTTGCACGCCCTGCTGCACGACCGCATGACCGAGTCGGTCTGGTCTGACAGGCAAGAAGCACAGTCCTTGTTGGCCACCCTGCCGGCCCAGGCCTTGGCCTTTGTGGACCTGAAGCAGGGTGGACGCAGGGCCTTGGAGCAGGCCAACTCCGAATGGGGCTTGGCACTGGCTGACGATGAAATTGACTACCTGCTGCAAGCATTCAAACAACTTGATCGCAACCCGAGTGACGCCGAGTTGATGATGTTTGCCCAGGCCAACAGCGAGCACTGCCGCCACAAAATTTTCAATGCCGAATTCGTGGTGAATGGCCAAGCGCAAAGCCACAGCCTGTTCGGCATGATTCGCAACACCCACAAACTCAACCCGCAACACACCGTCGTGGCTTATGCCGACAATGCCGCTGTGATGAAGGGGCACAAGGTCGAGACCTTCAGCGCCCCCTTGACGGGCTTCATGCCGCGTTACGACAAAGCGCAGGGCGTGCAACATGTTTTGATGAAAGTGGAAACCCACAACCACCCCACCGCCATCTCGCCTTATCCCGGGGCTTCAACGGGTGCAGGTGGTGAGATTCGCGATGAGGGCGCGACCGGCCGCGGTGCCAAACCCAAAGCGGGCCTGACCGGCTTCAGCGTGTCCAAGCTCTGGGGCAGCGGCTTGGGCCAACCGGCCCACATGGCGTCTGCCTTGGCCATCATGACCGAGGGGCCATTGGGCGGTGCCGCGTTCAACAACGAGTTTGGTCGTCCGAATTTGCTGGGCTATTTCCGCGAGTACGAACAGGTGGTGGATGGGGTGCAGCGTGGCTATCACAAGCCGATCATGTTGGCCGGTGGCTTGGGCGTGATTCGCCAAGAACTCACCCACAAAATTGAATTTCCCCCTGGCACCTTGTTGATTCAACTCGGTGGCCCCGGCATGCGCATTGGCATGGGCGGCGGGGCGGCCAGCTCCTTGGCCAGTGGCAGCAACAGCGTGGCGCTGGATTTTGATTCGGTGCAACGTGGCAACCCTGAAATCCAGCGCCGTGCGCAAGAAGTCATCAACCATTGCAATGCGCTGGGACCGATGACCCCCATTCTGGCGATTCACGATGTGGGCGCGGGTGGTTTGTCCAATGCCTTCCCTGAGTTGGTGAACGATGCAGGACGAGGAGCGCGGTTTGATTTGCGCCAAGTACCGTTGGAAGAAAGCGGTTTGTCACCCAAGGAAATTTGGAGCAACGAAAGCCAAGAGCGCTATGTGCTGGCGATCGATCCCTCTTCTTTGGATCAGTTCACATTTTTCTGTGAACGTGAACGCTGCCCGTTCGCCGTCGTCGGTGTGGCCTCGGCAGACAGAAAATTGGTGGTGAGTCAAAAACCCCTGGACACGCCGGTCAAAATGCCCTTGGAGGTGTTGCTGGGTAAACCACCCAAAATGTTGCGCGATGTGCAACGCGTGGCTCGTCAATCGCCGCCTTTGAACCTCGGCGATGTGCGTTTGCAAGACGCCGTCATTCAAGTCCTGAGCCACCCCACCGTGGCCAGCAAACGCTTTCTCATCACCATCGGGGACCGCACTGTGGGCGGCTTGAGCCACCGCGATCAAATGGTGGGGCCGTGGCAAGTGCCGGTGGCCGATTGCGCGGTCACACTGGCCGATTTCAAAGGCGTGGCCGGTGAAGCCATGAGTTTGGGTGAACGCACGCCTTTGGCCGCCTTGCATGCGCCAGCTTCGGGGCGCATGGCAGTGGCTGAAGCCATCACCAATATCTTGGCAGCGCCCATTGAACTGGACAAGTTGAAACTCTCGGCCAACTGGATGGCCGCGTGCGGCGAACCTGGTGAAGACGCTGCCTTGTTTGACACAGTGCAAGCTGTCGGCATGGAACTCTGTCCCGAACTGGGCATTTCCATTCCCGTGGGTAAAGACAGTTTGTCCATGAAAACACGTTGGCAAGACCAGGGGCAAACCAAACAAGTCACGTCCCCGGTGAGCTTGATCGTCACAGCCTTTGCCTCTTTGAATGATGTGCGCGGCTGTTTGACACCGCAACTCCATGCCACTGACGACACCAGCCTGATTTTGATGGACTTGGGCCAAGGCCAACACCGCATGGGTGGCAGCATCTTGGCCCAGGTGTTGGACCAAGCGGGTGGCGTTGTGCCCGATTTGGACGATGCCCAAGACCTCATCAAGCTGGTGAACGCGGTGAACGACTTGCGTCAACAGGGCCTGCTGTTGGCCTACCACGATCGAAGCGACGGCGGCTTGTGGGCCACCATTTGTGAAATGGCGTTTGCAGGTCATGTGGGCGTGGCCTTGAACATCGATTTGCTGGTCCATGAAGGCGACGGCATCCACGACAGCCGCGCTGACCATGGCGACAGCAAAAACTGGGCGCAACAAGTCTCAGCGCGTCGTGAGGAACGCAGTTTGCAAGCCTTGTTCAATGAAGAATTGGGCGTGGTCTTGCAAGTGCGCAGCACCGAACGCGACCGCGTGATGCACGTGCTGCGCCAACACGGTTTGTCCAAACACAGCCATGTGATTGGCAAAACCCGTCCGGCCCAGTCTGAAGTTCAGCGTGGTGTGGGGCAGGTGAGTGTGTGGCGGGATGCCAAAGAAATATTCAGCGCCTCACTGCAGGATTTGCACCAAGTGTGGGACAGCGTGAGCTGGAAGATTGCGCGCGAACGCGACAACCCCGCCACAGCGGACGCCGAACATGCCGCCGCTGGTGCACCCAGCGACCCGGGCTTGCATGTGCACCTGGCCGCAGGGGCTTTGGACAATGTCGCCGCAGCTTATGTGGGCCGAAGTCGCCCGCGCGTGGCCATTTTGCGCGAGCAAGGCGTCAACTCGCACGTGGAAATGGCTTATGCCTTCACCGAAGCAGGCTTTGAGGCCTACGACGTGCACATGACCGACTTGCAACAAGGCCGGGCCAACTTGAAAGATTTCAAAGGCTTGGTGGCCTGTGGAGGCTTCAGCTATGGCGACACCTTGGGCGCGGGCATCGGATGGGCACGCAGCATCACGTTCAACCCGGCCTTGGCCGCTCAATTTCAAAGCTTCTTTGAACGCAGCGACACTTTTGGACTGGGTGTGTGCAACGGCTGCCAAATGTTTGCCGAACTCGCCACGCTCATTCCGGGTGCGCAACATTGGCCGCGTTTCACCACCAACCAAAGCGAGCGCTTTGAGGCGCGTTTGTCGATGGTGGAAGTGCTGGATTCACCAAGTTTGTTTTTCCAAGGCTTGGCCGGTTCGCGCTTGCCCATTGCCGTGGCGCATGGCGAAGGCTTTGCCAACTTTGAAAAACGTGGCGACCCTGGGCATGTGATCGCCGCCATGCGATTTGTCGACAACCAGGGCCAGGCAACCGAGGCCTACCCGTTCAACCCGAACGGGAGTCCGCAAGGCCTGACCGCGGTCACCACCGCAGATGGTCGATTCACGGCCATGATGCCGCACCCTGAGCGGGTGTTTCGGCAACTGCAGTTCAGTTGGACACCCCCCAGCAGTTTTCAAAACGCCGGGGATTTCAGCCCCTGGATGCGTTTGTGGCGCAACGCCCGCCGTTGGGTAGACTGAACGCCTTGTCCTCAACCAACCAGAAGACCACCATGAGCATCACCCGAGACCGTGAACTGGCAGACTTGCTCTACAACAGCATGACTGGCCTGAACCAGTTGCAAGATGACTTGAACCTCATGAAGGGCCATCTCGCAGGCACCTCCACGGCGGTGGCCTTGTCAGATCACAAGTCTGGCTCTGCGGATGAGCATCACCCGTCAGCATCCCCTGAAGTCACGCCAGAGGCCAAGGCCATGGCGGATGCTTTGAAAAAGGTCGCGACCTTGCACCGGCAACAAGAGCAACTCATCAAGTTGCTGATTCAAAACCACACAGATGCCGCCAGCATCCTGAATGAGTTTGAAAAAATCCGCACCGCCAAATTGCTCAGCAGCGACACCTTCACCCTGAGCCACCTCATCCCCACGCTGCAGAAATAAAAAAGCCCTCTTGCGAGGGCTTGTTGCAAAGGACAGGTCTTACTCGATTTTGGCTTTGTCGCGCAATGACTTTTGGTAGTCCACCAATTTGTTTTGCTGCAGTTGTTGCACGATTTGAGGTTTGACTTCATCAAACTTGGGTTGCGGTACTTCGCGGATGTCATCCAAACGGATGATGTGGAAACCAAATTGGCTTTTCACGGGGGCTTCGGTCACTTGGCCTTTTTTCAGCGCGACCATGGCGTCAGAAAACTCTTTCACAAAGGTTTGGGGCGTGGCCCATTCCAAATCACCACCATTGGCACCTGAGCCAGGATCTTTCGATTGTTTTTTGGCAATCTCTTCAAACTTGCCGCCTTTTTTCAAGCTGGCAATGATGGCCTTGGCTTGGTCTTCTTTTTCCACCAGGATGTGACGCGCACGGTATTCTTTGCCATCACCGATGCTGGCCATGTAGCGGTCGTATTCGGCTTTGGCTTCGGCATCTGAAATGACGGTGTTCTTTTGGAAGTCGGTGAAGAGTTCGCGAATCAGCAAGCTTTGTTTGGCCAGTTCCATTTGGAATTTGAATTCCTCATTGGCTTCCAAGCCACGCTTTTGTGCTTCTTGCATGAAAATTTCGCGGGCAATCACTTCTTCACGCAGTTGCTGCTCCATCTCGGGGCCAACTTGTTTGCCAGAGCGCTCCAGCTGCGTTGCCAAGGCTGTCAAGCGGGTTTTGGGCACGGGTTTGCCGTTGACGATGGCCACGTTTTGGGCTTGGGCGTTCAGGCCCGCCAAAGCCAAGACCAGCACTGCTGCGGCCGATGTCAGAGTTGTTTTATTCATGAAGCACTTTCGAAGATGACAAAGTAGCCCAAGGCCACAGGTGTAAAAAATAAAGGTTGCGTCAATCCGCCGCATCCACAATTTCAATGGCCAAAGCATGCATGCCTTGGTCGGTGAATTGTTGCAGGGCATCATACACAAGCCGGTGTTTGGCCACGCGGCTCAAGCCTTGAAAAACCCCAGCGCCCACACGCACGCGGAAATGCGTGCCTTGGCCCGAACCATCCGAGCCGGCATGGCCGGCGTGGTCTGCACTTTCATCCAACACCTCAAGGGCAAAGGGCTGTAGCTTTTCACTCAAGCGGGCATGGAGTTGACTGGCGGTGATGTTCATGGTTCTTTGGCTTCTTGGGGTTGTTCTGTTTGTTCAGCTTGTGCGTGGCGGCCGAGATAAAGGGCTTGCAGCACGACAAAGACCAACATCAAGCCCATGCCACCAAAGAGTTTGTAGTTCACCCAAGTGTCGGTGTCGAAGTTGTAGGCGACCCACAGGTTGATGACGCCCATGGCGGCGAAAAACGCCACCCAACTGAGCAACAGTTTGTGCCACACAGGTTCCGGCAGGGTCAGTTGGGACCCCATCAGGCTTTTCAAGAAATTGCGCTTGAAAAGCAGTTGACCGGCCAACAGGGCGCCGCCCATCAAGGCGTACAAAATGGTCGGCTTCCATTTGATGAAGGTCTCGTCTTGGGTGAACAAGGTCGCGCCACCAAACAAAACGATGACGCCCAAACTCACCCAGTGCATGGTCTCGACGTGCCCATTTTTTTTGTACATCCAGCCAATTTGCAAGACCGTGGCCACCATCGCCACGGCGGTGGCGTAAAAAATACCGGCCAACTTGAAGGTGACAAAAAACAAGGCGATCGGGAAGAAATCGAGAAACAGTTTCATGTCATTCGCCCTGAACGGGTTCAAAGGCCAAGGCGGCTGAATTCATGCAGTAACGCAAACCTGTGGGGGCAGGACCGTCTGGGAACACATGCCCCAAATGCGCTTTGCACTGGGCGCAAACGGTTTCGGTGCGCACCATGCCGTGCGCGCGGTCCACGCGTTCTTCAATCGCTTGCGGGTCCGCCGCCTGGGAGAAGCTGGGCCAACCACAGCCTGCATCAAACTTGGTGTCGGCATCGAACAATTTCGCGTCACAACAAATACAGTGGTAACTGCCCGGGGCCCAATGGGCTTCGTAGCGTCCAGTGAATGGGCGTTCGGTGGCCGCCATGCGGGTCACTTCAAAGGCCACGGGCTCGGCGTTTTTGGCAGCCAAATGGGCACGCCAATCGGCGTTGTTGTCAGGCAAGGTCATGAGGAACAGCTGATAGCGATAGAGGAGGCCCAGTCGGGCGGGAAGGCGGCAAAGTCGTCATGGCCAGGGTGCTCGTCAAAGGGAGACGACAACAACTTGATCAAGGTTTGCACGCCGCTGAAGTCGCCCATTTTCGCTTGCTGGATGGCGGCCTCACCCAAGTGGTTGCGCAACACGAATTTGGGGTTGGTTTTCAACATCGCTTGGGCGGTTGTCTTGGCTTCTTGTGTTTCCAGACGCTTCAAATAGTTCGGCAACCAGGCCTCCCACGCTTGGGCTTGGATGAACAAGTCGTGCACCGGCTCAAAAGCCTGGCTGCTGCTGGTGTGGGCCAGGGCCGCAACAGCGTGGCTCAGGCGGCGCCAAAAAATGCTGAAGTCGGTTTTTTCGGTGGCCAACAGCTGCAACAAACTGTGGATCAATGCATGGTCACCTTCCATGCCATGAGTCAATCCCAACTTGGCGGCAAAGCGCGCGTCCAACATGCGGGGGTAATCGGTCTTGAAGTTTTCAAGCGCGGACACAGCCAGGTCTTGGTCGTTGATCAGCGGCATCAGGGCCTGTCCCAGGCAGTACAAATTCCAAAATGCGATTTGCGGTTGGCGCGCATAGGCATAGCGGCCTTGGTGGTCGGAGTGGTTGCAAATGTGGCTGGGGTCAAACCCATCCAAAAACTGGAAGGGTCCGTAGTCGATGGTCAGCCCCAACAAACTCATGTTGTCGGTGTTCATCACGCCATGGCAAAAGCCCACCGATTGCCACAGCGCCAACAGGGCTGCGGTGCGCTCTGACACCCTGGCCAACAAGGCGGTGTAGCGCTGCGGACCCGGTTCGAGGGCTTGCAAATCGGGCCATTGCTGTGCAATGAAAAAATCCACCAAACGCTGAAGCTGGGGGATCTGTCCTTGGGCCGCGAAATGTTCCAAATGACCAAAGCGCAAAAAACTGGGGGCCACACGCGTGACCACAGCGGCTGTTTCAAGCGCTTCGCGAATGACTTTTCCGGGCGAACCCACCAAGGCCAAGGCCCGGGTGGTGGGGATGCCCAGGGCATGCATGGCTTCGCTGCATACATACTCGCGGATGCTGGAGCGCAACACCGCGCGGCCATCGCCCATGCGCGAGTAGGGTGTTTTCCCAGCACCTTTGAGTTGCAACTCTTGTGCGCCCAGCGGCGTGTCGATTTCACCCAGCCACAAAGCCCGGCCATCACCCAATTGACCCGCCCAAACGCCAAATTGGTGCCCGCTGTAGACACTGGCCAAAGGTGTGCTGCCCTCTAAGGTGGCGTTGCCACCCAAGGCGGCCAACACCTGTGGCACAGCCCAAAACGAGGCAGGCAGCCCCAGATCCGCAGCCAGCGCTGCGTTCTGGGCCACCCAATGCAGATCGGGCAAGGGCGTGGGTGCGACGGGGCTCACGAAATCGGGACCAAGCGCCGCATAACGGTTGCGCCATGGCAAGGTGAAAGGCGGGTTGTCTAGGGCAGGCATGAGGGGATTGTGCACAATAGCTGGAAACAACACGCACACGAGTGCCATTCAAGGAGACTTCCCATGTTGGGATTGATGCAGAGCCAAAACCTGTCGATTGCCTCGCTGATCGATTTCGCCGAAAAGCACCACGCGGACACAGAAATCATTTCACGCCGCGTTGAGGGGGACATCCACCGCAGCAACTGGGCCACGATTGCCAAGCGCTCCCGCCAAGTGGCCCATGCCTTGGATGGTTGGAACGTGGGGCAAGGCGCACGCATCGCCACCTTGGCATGGAATGGCTACCGGCATTTGGAAATCTACTTCGGGGTCAGCGGCAGTGGCCGGGTCTTGCACACCTTGAATCCCCGTTTGCACCCCGAGCAAATTGCTTGGATCGTCAACCACGCTGAAGACCATGTGCTGTGCTTTGACATGAGCTTTTTGCCCATCATTCAAACCATCCATGCGCAGTGCCCCACAGTCCACCACTGGGTGGCTTTGTGCGACGCCGACAAACTGCCAGCGGACACCGGCATCCCCAACTTGATCAGCTATGAAACTTGGATTCAATCGCAGCCCCAAACCTATGCGTGGCCTGATTTGGACGAGAACACCGCCTCTTGCATGTGCTACACGAGCGGCACCACGGGCAACCCCAAAGCCGCGCTCTACAGCCACCGATCCACGTTGCTTCACGCCTATGCCTGCGCTTTGCCGGATGTGATGTGTCTGTCCGCGCGTGACAGTGTGTTGCCGGTGGTGCCGATGTTCCATGTGAATGCCTGGGGCATCCCCTACAGCGCGGCCATGGTGGGTTGCAAACTGGTGTTTCCTGGCGCAGCACTCGATGGCAAATCGGTTTATGAGTTGCTTGAATCGGAGCAAGTCACTTTGGCCGCTGGTGTGCCCACTGTGTGGCAAATGTTGTTGGGTCATTTGAAAGCAGGCAATCTGCGCTTCACGCATCTGAAACGCACCGTGATTGGCGGCTCGGCCTGCCCACCCGCCATGATCCAAGCCTTCAACGACGACTACAACGTGGAAGTGTTGCACGCCTGGGGCATGACCGAGCTCAGCCCTTTGGGCACGTTGTGCAC
>JACCDP010117965.1_pt1 | contig 13790 bp, 17 predicted proteins | sample 7445841 | NCBI WGS metagenome assembly JACCDP01 (sample SAMN15323441, study PRJNA562643) | freshwater metagenome | isolation source: river surface water | place: USA:Blue River Watershed | collected 2017-08-17
ACAACCCCTCCCGAAGGACATCCACCGTGTTCTTTGTACATGCCAAAGCCAGTCAAAGCGCCAACTTCAAATCTAGGTGATCCTGCGTCCAACAATAATTCGATACGTTCGCGAGCAGTCATTTTGCCGCTTTCGTGAAGTTTTTCAATTCTTTTTTTACCTCCGCCTTCGTATATTTTTGCCAATTCTGTCTCGAGAGCACTTATTTTCAAGCGCATTTGGTCCTCGTTGAAATTGAATGCTAGTTCTTTTTCGGATACTGCCATTTTCTAATATTTGTCCCAAATATACGAATTGTAAAACGACAATTAAATTGTATTTTTGTTTCATGCAGGAAGTAAAACAACAAAACATCTTTTCCATTTTCTGGTATATCGTTGCTTTTTTCAACGTTGGATTCCTATTTATGTTGGAAAGTGCTTTACCAGAGGTTAATAGAGATTTATTCGCATTTGGACGTTATGCACTCATTGCGTTTTTATTTTTAATTGCTTTCAAGAAAAAAACTCTTTCTCTTTGGATATTCTCTGCCATGATTCTTGGAGTGGAGGTTGGTATAGATTTCCCGGAATTTGCTAAGGAAATGGAACGCTTCGGTAAAATATTTTTGCGCTTGGTAAAATCCTTGGTTGCGCCGCTTATTTTCGCCACTTTAGTTGTTGGAATTGCTGGGCATTCCAATTTAAAACAAGTGGGTAGAATTGGATTGAAAAGTATTTTATATTTTGAAATCGTAACCACACTTGCATTAGTAATTGGCCTTCTGGCAATAAATATTTCACAGGCAGGTAAAGATGTCAAAGTTGAAGCAGGAAAATCCGAAAAGAGTAGGGCCTTTAGTTTAACCGCGAACGATATCGATGGTAGTAAAAAATTAGTAAACACTTTAGATTCTTTAGCCAAACTCCCTGAAAATGAAGGGAACGCGGAATTACAATCTACAATCACCCTAATGAAGAAGGACGTTGTAAATATGGAACTTGGTAAAAAAGATCATTGGGTAGAAGTATTTCCGGAGAATTTTGCGAAATCAATTGTTGAGAACCAAGTGTTACAAGTGGTCATATTCTCGGTGATTTTTGCCATTGGCTTGGGCATGGTTACCAACGTTCAGCACAAAACAACCATGTTGAATTTCAGTGAGAGTTTGGCAGAGGTAATGTTCAAGTTTACTGATATTGTGATGTATGTAGCACCTCTAGCAGTTTTTGGTGCGCTTGCTTCGACTGTTGCAAAGTCGGGTGTGGACATATTGTATAATCTCATGAAGTTAGTAGGCACCTTATATGTTGCATTGGTTGTTTTTGTTGTGTGTGTACTTTTACCCATTGCAATTCTGGCTAAAATTTCTATTTCTAAATTTATCAAGGCAGTGACAGAACCAGTTACAATTGCTTTTGCAACAGCGAGTAGTGAGGCTGCGCTTCCGAAAGCGCTTGAGAATATGGAGAAATTCGGAGTCCCAAAAAAGATTGTTGCGTTTGTTATTCCTACGGGCTACAGTTTCAATTTAGATGGTACCACTCTTTACCTATCGCTTGCAGCAGTTTTCGTCGCGCAAATGTGCGGAATGGATTTGTCTATTGGCGAACAAATAAGCATTTGTTTAGTTCTAATGCTCACGAGTAAAGGTGTGGCTGGGGTTAGGGGAGCATCTTTCGTGATTTTAGCAGGAACAGTGGCCTCCATGGGAATTGATCCTGAGAAAGCTAGTATTATTTTAGCTGTAGACGCCCTAATGGATATGGCGAGAACCTCCGTAAATGTACTCGGTAATTGTTTAGCCTCTGCAGTCATTGCACGAAGCGAGGGTGAGCTTATAAATGAATAAAAAAAGGGTCAATTTCTCGACCCTTCTCTTTCAAATACTATTTAAAAAACTAAAAATCGGCAGGTAAACCTCCATCGCCTTCTCCTATTTTTTGTGTTTCACGTTTCATTTTCAAAGAATCACACCTGAGACAATTTTTTTCTAAGTAAATATCCATATTAGCTTTATCAGGGTATTTTGCTTCATCTCCCATTTTTTCATTGTATTCTTCTTTATTCGGATAGTTTTTGATAATGTAATCTAATTTACAGTCACAATCATACTTTCCCTCACTTTTACATGCGTTTTCTAGGTCTGTCATGTTTTCCTTTGTCCACCCGTCATTCATACTCGCCACTTTAGAAAAACCAGTAATACAAGTAAGAATAGAAGCAATTGTCCATACGGCAGTGGCGCTCAAACCAATTTTTGAACCTGATTTTAACGAATGTAGTAATAAGCTAGTTCCGAATAAAAGTGCAAAAAACAAACTAGTCCCTATTAAAATAAATAAAAACAATTGTTTACTATCATCAGTCCAAGCTGTTTTGTGCAGAAAAGAGTGCGCTCCACCAATGATTAGTAAATACGAACCTAAATAAATAGATATTAGCCCATATCCATGATTTTTTTGATCGGAAGATTTTTTTCCGTCGCGTCGCAACAGAATCCCCATTAAAATTAGTGTAAGTCCACCAAATAAGAACATTAGCAAAGAAGTTGTCATGTAATAAATATTTTAAACGAAAATAGCTAAAAATTTATTAATTCATTATTTTAGCATGGTAATTGTAAAAAAAACAGAAAAATCAAATTATGAAAAAAATTGTAGGATTAGCGTTTCTATTTTTGAGTGTTTGTGTAAGCGCTCAAGACATCACCGTTTCAGGTGCAAGCTTTAAAAAGAAATTGGATATCAAGGGAGATGTTTTAACGTATAATGGTGCAGGATTACGCCAAAAGTATGGATTTGATCTGTATGTTGCAGCGTTGTATTTAGAAAATCAATCTTCAGATGCCAACAAAATCATCAATACGGATGATATCCAAGCTATAAATATTAAAATTATCTCCAGCAAAGTTACACGTGACAAATTTAACGAGACGGTTGCTGAAGGTTTTACAAAAGCTAGTCACGGTAAGGCAACTGAAGAACAGAAAAAAGTGTTCAAGAGTTATTTTTCTGACGACATAAAGATTAAAGATGATATTCTATTAATTTATAAGCCAGGAAAAGGTGTTGCTGTAATGATTAATGGAAAATATAAAGGAGTTGTAGGAAACTTGGATTTCAAAAAAGCATTATGGTCAATCTGGTTAGGAACAAATCCAGCTGATGAAAAATTAAAGAAGAAAATGCTTGGAAAAGTTTAATATGATAAATCTAAATAATAAAAAAAGCGGCTTAAGCCGCTTTTTTTATTTCTTATAAAATGGAAGTTTAACCACTTTAGCCTTTACACCCTTATCTCGGATTTCAATGTAAATTTCACTGTCTAATTTTGAATTTTCAACAGTGACATAACCTAATCCTATACCTAGTTTCATACTAGGTGACATTGTACCAGAGGTCACTTTTCCAATAACATTACCTTCATTATCAAGTATTTGATAGTCATGACGTGGAATTCCTCTGTCAACCATCTCGAACGCAACGAGCTTTCTAGATACTCCTGCTTCTTTTTGTTTCTGTAAGGTAGAGCTATCGACAAAATCTTTTGTAAATTTTGTAATCCAACCTAATCCTGCTTCCAAAGGAGAAGTAGTATCGTCAATGTCATTTCCGTACAAACAGAATCCCATTTCTAGTCGTAACGTGTCTCTTGCTGCAAGTCCAATTGGTTTTATTCCCCAATCTTTACCTGCTTCGAAAACGCGATCCCACAATATTTCAACATCTTGATTCTTAACATAAATTTCAAATCCACCTGATCCTGTATAGCCTGTTGCCGAAATCATTACGTTTTCAATTCCTGCAAATTTGCCGTATTGAAAAGTATAATAAACCATCTCTGAAAGCGAAACATCTGTTAGAGACTGCATGGCCTCCGCTGCTTTTGGACCTTGGATTGCCAACAAAGAGTAGTTATCGGAAAGATTTTTCATGTCCACACCCAAATCGTTGTGTGATGAAATCCAATTCCAATCCTTTTCAATGTTTGACGCGTTTACTACTAAAAAGTATTCTTCGGCATTTATTCTGTATATGATAAGATCGTCAACAATTCCTCCTTTTCCGTTTGGCATACAAGAATATTGAGCTTTTCCATCGAAAAGAACGGACGCATCATTCGTTGTAACTTTTTGAATCAAAGCCAAAGCATTTGGTCCAGATAACAAAAACTCTCCCATGTGTGATACATCAAATACACCTACGCCATTTCTAACGGTTTCGTGTTCTACATTCACGCCTTCGTATTGAACCGGCATATTATACCCTGCAAACGGAACCATTTTTGCTCCAAGTTCAATGTGTTTATTGGTTAATGCCGTATTTTTCATAATTATAAATTTGGAATTTAGAATTCAGAATTTTTAAATTTAGTCTATTCTAAGTAAATCATAAATCTACCTTCACACTAGTAATTTAATTATTCTTAACTCTTTCAACGTATACTCCTGTTCGCGTATCTATCTTAATCACCTCTCCATTATCTATGAAAAGTGGAACTTTCACTTCAGCCCCTGTAGCGATTGTTGCAGGTTTCATCGAATTAGTTGCAGTATCTCCTTTTACTCCAGGTTCCGTGTAAGTAACTTCTGAAATGATGTACATCGGCAGATCTACAACAAGCGGAGTCTCTTCCTCGGCGTGAAATAAAATATTTACCACCATTCCTTCTTGCAAAAATCCAGGTTTTTCAACCATTTTTAATGGGATGTTTACTTGCTCGAATGTTTCATTATTCATGAATACATATGATTCAGCCTCTTGATACAAGTATTGATATTCACGGTTTTCAATGCGCACAGGCTCAATTTTATGTCCAGCTGAAAAAGTGTTGTCGATTACCTTTCCCGATTCAATCTGACGCATTTTAGTCCTAACAAAAGCTGGTCCTTTTCCTGGTTTTACATGTTGGAATTCAATGATTTGAAATAATTTATCGTTGTGTTTGATACACAAGCCATTTCGAATATCTGCGGTTGTTGCCATACAATTAATTTTGAAGGCCCAAAGATAGGTAAAAAAAATAGTGAATTGAGTTCAAATTGTTGCACTTAAGAAAAATACTAACCGAAATTACAATTCACTCATTGGACAAACATATTTCGATTTTTCAATAGTTGTTTTTGAAATTTCAGACATTCCTCCGATAACATCAACAAAGTTGTCGTACCCTTTCGCTTTCAACATAGAGGCAGCAATCATGCTTCTGTATCCACCTGCACAATGAAGTATAAAAAAGTCATTTGTTGGAATTTCAGAAAGGTGCTGATAAAAATCATTTAACGGAATATTTATCGCTCCTATGACATGTTCTGCTTCGAATTCACTTTTCTTACGAACATCCAATAGGATCGTTTGATGAGCTAATTCCAAAGCCAATTCCTCTGCTGAAATCCTGTTAACGGTATCAAATTCTTTCCCATCATTCTTCCATGATTCAAATCCGCCTTTTAAATAACCTATCGAATAGTCGTAACCTACACGGGATAGGCGAATTAAGACTTCTTCCTCTTTGCCTGCATCTGTAACAAGTAATATCTCTTGTTTTATATCAGGGATTAATTCACCAACCCACATGGCAAAATTTCCATTCAATCCAATATTTATAGAATTTGGAATAAAACCTTTTGCAAAAACTTCAGGATCTCGCGTGTCAAGAATTAAGGCGTGGGTTTCATTCGCAACAAATTCAAATTCATCAGTAGTTAATGGTTTTTTACCTCTCTCCAATACGTTGTCGAGGGATTCATATCCTTGGATATTCATTAAAACATTCTTCGGAAAATATGCCGGAGGATTTGTTAATCCTGTTAAAAGTTCTTCGATGAATTCTTCTCTTGTCATATCATGTCTAAGGGCATAATTGGTGCGTTTCTGATTCCCTAAAGTGTCTGTTGTTTCTTTACTCATTTTTTTTCCGCAAGCGCTACCTGCACCGTGATTTGGATATACAATTAGATCATCTGGTAAAGGCATTATTTTAGTTCGAAGAGAGTCGAATAAGTGACTTGCTAACTTTTCTTGAGTAAGGTTAGAAACCACATGTTGCGCTAAATCAGGTCTTCCAACATCTCCGATAAACAAGGTGTCCCCTGTAATAATTCCGTGCTCTTTACCTTTTTCATCTATTAATAAATAAGTAGTGCTTTCCATGGTGTGACCTGGAGTATGGATAGCTTTTATTTGATAATCTCCCACACGAAACAATTCTCCATCTTTGGCTATATGTGCCTCGAATCCAGGTTGTGCCGTTGGGCCATAAACTATTGAGGCGCCTGTTTTTTTTGCTAAATCCAAATGTCCAGAAACAAAGTCTGCATGAAAATGTGTTTCAAAAACATACTTGATTTTTGACTGATCTGCATTTGCTTTATCTATATAAGGCTGAACTTCTCTTAAAGGATCAAAAATTGCAGCTTCACCATTTGATTCCAGGTAATATGCAGCATGTGCAATACAACCTGTGTAGATTTGTTGAATATTCATAAGACTTAAATTTTTAACGAAGTTCAGGAATGAATTTCATATAAAAAGTGACTTAGGTAACACGAAAGAATGAATTAGAGAACAAAAATTCCGAGAAGTGCTAATTGGATTATAAAGATAATTAATCCAAAAAGTAATCCTTTTTTACCTGAACTTACAAGCGTTTTTAATTTTATATTCAGACCAATTGCAGCCAAGGCAATGGTTAACGTAAGTTTCCCCAATCCTTCGGACCAATCAAATATAAATTCTGGGAATGTAAAAAAGCTCACTAGTGATGAAATAAGGATAAATGCCATTAAATACCACGGAATTTGAATCAATTTTTTACTAGTTGAGTTCTCTCCATTATTTTTAAATTTCAATATAATAAATAGTAATGCCGGTGAAAGCAAAGCAACGCGTGCCATTTTTACTGTGAGTGCGGTTTGACCAATTTCATCAGATATTGCGTAACCGGCACCGAGTACATTTCCGACCGAATGAAGTGATCCACCGATGATAAAGCTAGCATCCTCATCAGTGAAATTGAAATAATTGAAAAATACGGGAAACAAAAGCATGCCAATTGCACCGTATAAATTGACCACGGCTAATGAAATACCAATATCCTCCTTGTTTTTAGTTATTATTGGTGAAGCAGCAGCAATAGCAGAAGAACCACAAATAGCTGTTCCAAATCCTATTAACCATGCAGTCGAATCGGGGCATTTTAATTTTTTAGCCAAATAGAATGTGAAAAATAAAAGAGTAAACACGACCAACACGATCGCAACAATACTTTTAAGTCCTAAGGCGAGAATAAAAGAGTAATTAATACCAAAGGCCAAAAAAACAATTGACAATTCAAGAGAAAGGTTTCCTGTAGTTTTAAAGGTATTCGTATTATGTTCAGAAAATCTTATTGAATTACCAACAACTACCCCAAAAATTAACGCGAGTATTATACTATTTATTGACGATGGTGTAATGAACGAAATTAAATAAGCAATTAAAGTGAGCAAGGTTATCCAAACCCATCCGATAATTTGGCTTTTCATTCGCTTATTATTGAACAATATCTCCCTCCCATGAACCGATACCTCCTGTTAAATTGTAAATTTCTTTAAATCCTTTATCGACAAAAACTTTCGAAGCTTTCGCGCTTCTGTTTCCGCTGGCGCAATATACGATGTATTTTTTCGAACGATCTAATTTTTCGATTTCATTTTCGAAATTTCCTCCATTGAAATCGATAAATAAATCAGCCCCTTTTATGTATCCGTTACTTACTTCATCAGGCGTTCGCACATCTATCACAACTGTATTTTTCTCTGCTTCTAGTTTGTTATACGTCTCGCTATCTATATCCGTGACTCCTTCAGGTGTCGAATTGCAAGAAAGTAAAGTCGCTACTCCCACGACGAAAACGAATGGTCTTAATAAATTTTTCATAATTATTTTTTAGGCAAAATTCAAGATTAAAGGAGGTTTTTTGTGAAACAAGAGTTACACAAATGAAAAAAATATTTTTTGATTAAAAAATTATATCGTAATATTGCAATATAATAATACAAATGGGGATTTCAAAGACTAGTTTTTTCACCGTTGAACAAAATGATTTAGCAAATAAATTCAAGGCACTTGGGCATCCGGCAAGAATTGCAATCCTTCAGTTTATTGTGAAGCAAGGGAAATGTATATGTTCTACCATTGTCGATGAGCTTCCTTTGGCGCAACCAACAATTTCTCAACATTTAAAAGAATTGAAGGCTGTTGGAATTATAAAGGGATCAATTGAGGGAAAAGGTATATGCTATTGTGTTGATAATAATATTCTAGCTGATTTGACCTTAAGAATTCAAGAATTGAACCTTGACATGAGTATTTCTAACGATTCATGTTGTAATTAAATTGACATCATATGAGATTATCAGAATTTAAAAATTCACTTGTAAAGCAAGAGCTTTTAACCTTTAAATTACCCAATGGAAGCAAAATTCCTTCACATTTCCATGTGACAGAAGTTGGATTGATTACCAGAGAATTTATTGATTGTGGTGGAAAATTAAGAGCAGAAAAAAAAGTGAACCTTCAACTTTGGTATTCTGAAGATTTTGAGCACCGATTGACTTCTTCAAAATTGCTAGGAATTATCGAGAAATCTCAATCCTTAATGGATATTTCTGATGATTTAGAAGTGGAGGTAGAATATCAAGGAGAAACAATTGGGAAATATTCGCTTGATATTAGAAATAATGAGTTTTTATTGTGTGCAACACTTACAGCATGTTTGGCAGAGGATGCTTGTGGAATTCCTAATCAAAAAGAAATAAAATCCTTGAGAGACCTCACCACTGTTGCTAACAATAATTCATGTATCCCCGGAGGATCTTGTTGTTAATTTTAATCTAAATAGCAAATGAAAGTTTCAATCAAAGATTATTGCGAGAAATTAATTGGAAATTTCGATTCAATATCATCAGAAAGAAAACAAATTCTCCAAAAGATCGCCAGTGTAGTTCAGGTGAAAGTAGAAAAGAATGAGGAGATCAAGCTCATGTATGTGTGCACGCACAATGCGCGAAGAAGTCATTTTGGTCAGCTTTGGTCAGCAGTTGCAGCATCTTACTACCAAATACCAAATGTGAAAACGTTTTCGGGTGGGATGGAAGTAACAAGGTTTCATACAAATGCGATAAAAGCATTAGAATCAATTGGTTTCGATATAAAAACAAGTAGTAATGGTGAAAATCCGAGGCATGAGGTTTATTTCAATGATGCTGCTCCGATCCTTTGTTTTTCTAAAGAAGTTACACATGAAGAGAATCCACAAGATGAATTTATTGCCATTATGGTTTGTGGAGAAGCTGAACAAAATTGCCCTTTTATTCCTTCAGCGAGTATGCGAATTTCTACAACATACGAAGATCCAAAAAAATATGACAATACACCTCAAGAGCTTTCGGAATATGTAAAGACCAGCTTATTGATAGGAACGGAATGTTTATATATGTATTCATTGATTAATAAATAGTTAACTTATATTAATTAAATAAATAGTGTAAATGTCAAATTCAACTTGCGCACCAGCTGCACCTCGTAAAAAACTTAGTTTTTTAGACAATTACCTAACGCTTTGGATATTCTTAGCGATGATTTTTGGTGTGACTATTGGAACTTTTTTTCCTAAAGTTTCAGACTGGTCAGAACGAGTTTCTTATGGAACCACAAATATTCCACTGGCCATCGGTTTAATTTTAATGATGTATCCGCCTTTAGTTAAGGTTCAGTTTTCAAAAGTCCCGCGCGTATTCGCTAAAACCAAATTGATGTTGGTTTCTTTTTTTGTTACGTGGATTGTTGGTCCGTTTTTGATGTTTTTGTTCGCGATTCTGTTTTTGTCAGATTATCCAGAATACATGACGGGATTGATTATCATTGGTTTGGCGCCCTGTATAGCCATGGTGATTGTTTGGAATGAATTGGCAAATGGTAACCGAGAATTAGTGGCAGGATTGGTAGGGATCAACAGTTTACTCCAAGTTTTTTTCTTTAGTCTTTACGCTTGGTTCTACTTAGAAATCGTCCTTCCAGCCTTCGGTTATAATGCACTGGCGATGGATATTTCCTTAAAAGAAATAGCGTTAACTGTATTTATTTACCTTGGAATTCCTTTTATTGCTGCCGTTCTTACCCGATTAATTATAATTAATCTGAAAGGGGAGGAGTGGTTGAATCTAAAATACATTCCTCGAATTGCGCCGCTTACTTTAATTTCTTTGCTACTTACAATTGTCTTTATGTTTAGTTTGAAAGGAGCAATGATTACAGCAATTCCATTTGATGTACTTAGAATTGCTTTACCCTTGATTTGTTTTTTTGGAATCATGTTTTTTTTAATGTTTCTCCTCGGAAAATGGGCCGGTGCAAACTATGAGGACAACGCTGCCTTGTCGTTTACAGCATCTGGAAACAACTTCGAATTGGCCATTGCTGTTTCAATTGGAGTATTCGGAATTAATAGTGGTCAAGCATTTGCAGGGGTAATCGGTCCTTTGGTTGAGGTTCCCGCTTTAATTGTAATGGTGCGCGTTGCTTATTGGTTAAAGGAAAAGTGGTATAGTTGACGATAACTGTAAGTAGAAACAAACATCAGTTCAACTGTAACGCTAAAAATCATGAAGAATCATTTAATTCTTACCTTAACACAGTTACAAATCCTGACTTTGTATTTTCTGCACCGTTAAGGTCTTTGTAGTCAATCACCCAAAAATATATGCCATCAGTTACATCTTGACCTGATTGTGACTTACCATTCCATTCTATTAAGAGCTTATCAGAGCTAAAAACTTTATTTCCCCATCTGTTCAGAATAGTTGTTGAAACGGAGGAGATTCCTTCCATAAATAATGGAACAAACAAGTCATTTGTATTGTCTCCATTGGGAGTAATTACATTCGGAAGTTCAAGTGTAACATCAAAGAATTCCATTGGAGTAAAACAGTTTATCACTTCGTTAGGTGCTTCGATTGGAACAACGAATTCGATTTCAAGAGTTGGAAACAAGGTGGAGTCAGGATTGTCTGTTGATGCAAAAACCAATCTTCGGAAATATTGTTGCTCCGCAATTACACTCAATTGAAATCCATAACTGCTAGTCGGATTGTCGACCATGTCTTGAACCATTTCTGTTACATTTATATTTGGGTAGTTTTGAATGGAATTTGAACTTGCCGGTAAAATCACACTGTTTTGTGAACTAGTTGAAGGCTGATTATCCCAAGTAACTTGTGATTCGACCCAATTCGATGTAATTCTTTTAAGTATTGATTCGTTGGATCCACTTAGCGTTGAATGCGAACCATTTGCCGGAGAGTTGTACGAAAACAAGGATAACCGAGCGTTTAAAATTTCAGCTTCAGTTGGAATGTTAGAAATATCAAAATGAATTAAACCTCTTGCGTCTGTTGGTACACCGCCGTTCGTCCAAGCGATTGCAGGAAAATCGATATGATTACCGAAATTGTTTCCATGAAGCCTGCTCTCAATGTAAGCATCTTTAATGCATGAAGGATGAGACTTATAGGTTATGGTGTCTTGTGCCTGCAATGAAATACTGAAGCCAAAAAATAGGAGGAATACTCTCATTTTTAATATTATCAAATGGTCAAGGATTGTCTTTATTTTCAATTAATTGGTTCGTTTTAATTGTATAAACGTTAAATAAAATGAAATTAGGGGGTGTTGGCAAATATTATAATGTAAAAGTAACTATTTTATCGTCAAATTTCTCTTATTGTATGTGTCCTTGTTAATCTTACCGAAACGTTTCAAATGTTTAAATTAGGTAAACTATGTCTCTTAATATTTGGTTATTCTTGCCAGCCCCATTTGCAAACTTTAAAGTCAAGCTCTTTATCGAATTTAAATTCATAAATGCGACCTGCGCCATGATGTCGAAATTCATTTAAAATTCTCGAAGTAAATACATAAACGATATGGCTGTCAAGTCTTTCAAATGAAACATTGAGGTTAAGATTCGTTAAGTTGTCCAACTTACATTCAAGGGCGCTTGTTTGGCTAATCCTGTTTTCATAGCTAGATTTCCATTTTTTTGGGATAATATCAGATGGAACTGAATCCATTGGTTTGTCTAAATCCATTGATATAACAGCGGCCCTTGGAAAAAATTGTTCCTTTGACAAAGCTTTCACAAGTTGATTGATATTTTTAGCCTTATGACTAAACGTATCTATGCCAAACGAAGGTCGGGATTTTTAAAGTTTATTTCTCAACCTTACAGGAGCATTCGTGGTGCTCACTAATATATTTGATTGATTCAACACAAAGTTCTTTCAATGCAGATATGTTGATATCTGAAAGTTTCTTTACATAGATACACCCTTTTGTTTTTTTGAATTTACCAAGTTGAGTTATTGCTATTTTACTTTTCTCGGTGTCAGAATATATATAAAGAGTAAGTGCGGGTTTTCTTGGTGAAAAGCCAAGTACTGGAGCATCTCCTTCGTGTCCGCTTGCATATTTATAATGATAATTACCAAAACCGATAATGCTTGGTCCCCACATTTTAGGTTCAGAATCAGACCACTCTTTCATTAGTTCAATAAGTTGAAAACTGTCAGCCTTTTTTTGTTCGTTGTCAACAAAAGAATTTATAAAATCTGCAACGTTTTGTCCGGTGTACGTTGTTTTAGTTTTAGCCATCTTTTATAATACATTTAAATATTTGGACTTATAATTTAAAAGAAAGTCCGTTTTCATTTAGTGCCTTTTTAAGTTTTGGGATTGAACTCGGTCCAATTCCGTGAAGATTAAGTATGTCTTTCTCATTCCATTTTGCTAAGTCTTCTAAAGTCTTAATTTTTTCTCTTTCTAATGCTCTCCTGGCTGGCGCAGCTAATAAAGCTAGAAAACTGTATTTAGGTTTACGTTCTTCTTCACAAATTGGGCAAGTCGGACAGTCAGAACTTTTGAAAAACTGATGTCCATTGTTGCAAGATTTTAATTTCTTTTTTGTTTCCATTTTGTCTTGATGGTTATCCTATTAAAATGACCGATAACGGTTTTGTGCTTGGTACTGTTGCCGTTCGCCGAAGCGAATCGGAGAACACCGAAAAGTAGCCACGAAGAGAAAACTGTCCAACAGCAACACACTTGAATAGAAGCACAAAGCTTCAACCCGAAAGCTTTCGGGTTTGCACGTCACCCCGCCTGACGCAAAACCCGTGTTAGTGGCTGCCTTTCTTATCGTCCGCATTAATTGTTCAGTTTTAGTTTCATCATAATGTCGGTCTGCTCGTCATTGCCCAATTTAAAAATATGTTTGTCAAATTCAACGAAACCGTTTTTCTTGTAAAAATTTATTGCTCTCGGATTTTCTTCCCAAACACCCAACCAAACATATTCCGTGTTCTTCTGTCGTGCAATTTTTATGGCTTGGTTGTAAAGTAATTGTCCTACACTTTTTCCGTGAAAGTCCTTTAAAACATAAATGCGTTCAATTTCAAGTCCTTTGTCGTCTTGAAGTTCAGTTTGTGATTGTCCAAAGTTTAGTTTGAGATAACCAATTACATTGTCGTCAAGTGTCGCAAAATAAAACTCTGCGTTGTTGTCATTTAGTTCAGTCGTTAATTTCTCGGCAGAAAATCCTTCGTCCAAGTATTTGGTCATATTTTCTTCGGTGTTCCCTGTCGCAAAAGTTTCATAGAAAGTTTGTCTGCCAATTTTCTGTAATTGGTCAATGTCATTAATTGTTACTTTTTTTATTTCAATCTCAGTCATTTTCTATTTGCTGTGTCGTTTTTAAGGTTACCGCTAACG
>JACCDP010071088.1_pt1 | contig 13784 bp, 15 predicted proteins | sample 7445841 | NCBI WGS metagenome assembly JACCDP01 (sample SAMN15323441, study PRJNA562643) | freshwater metagenome | isolation source: river surface water | place: USA:Blue River Watershed | collected 2017-08-17
AACGCACGAAATCTGCGGGTGTAGCTCAATGGTAGAGCCCCAGCCTTCCAAGCTGGCCATGCCGGTTCGATCCCGGTCACCCGCTCCATAATTTAGGACATTTAGTTTTAGGTAATCGAACCCACCTGAATTCCAGAAAATGAACCTGAAAACAACAGTCCAGGTGAGACTGCTGTTTCATTGAGTGTAATTGTTGCGGTTAAAAAGTAGTTGGTTGTCGTATTCGATCCATTCACTAAAACAGTTGCGACAATACTGCTTTCTTGCTCGCGGAAACCACTTCGACTCGTATAACCATTTAGAACTACATAATCTGAAGTAAGAACTACCAGAGCATCTGGTGAAGAGACTGCAAACTTTATAAGTTTAGATGCACCCGTTTCGGATACGCCGTGGAGCAACAATTGAACAATATAGTTTTTCCCTAATGCGAAGGTACCGAAATCTTTACTCGATGTAGAAGTAGAGTTTCCAATCATTGTTGTAAAGGTAAGCAATCCCATTGATGGACTAATTGATCCCGCTGGCCCAGTTAACCCGATAGTTCCATTTTCTCCTTTAGGTCCTGTTTCGCCAATAGAACCTGGCGCACCGTTTGTTCCGTTGGTTCCATTACTTCCACTTGCTCCGTTACTTCCTGCAACACCGGCTGCGCCAGTTGCACCTGGTGAACCTGAACCTGCGGGACCAGTTGCACCAGGCGCACCTGGTGCACCTGCTAAGCCAGGCGCACCATCACTTCCGGTTGTCGAATTTCCCTTTGCGCCAGTTGCACCCGTTAATCCATTCGTTCCATTAGTTCCGTCGGTTCCTGCGCTCCCCTTCATTGAAACTGGAGCTGGCCATTTGCCTTTAGCTTTTGGGCCGTAAATACTCATTTTGTTTGTGTCGATGTAAAAATCACCGTCGATGCCGATTGTTGATTTCGGTGCACCCTTGCCGCTTAACAAAGTATTTATCGCGGGCGTAACTACACGTCCGGCTTTGTTTATGGTGGATTTGTTGAAAGTGTTAGCTTGGACTGATGTAATTGTTAAGTTTGCAAGAACAGTGATTAACAATGTTGAAAGTGCCAGGATCTTCGAAGATTTCATGGGGAGCATCTGAAACACTTTTCTTTCTCTATTTTCCCTGAGTTAGGGGCGATGTATAAATGAGGATGAACTTGTTGACTGGTCTATACAAGGATTTTGATGAGGGCAGCCCCTTATCCCCGCAGATTCGTATTGACACACGCTTAAGATTCTAAGTTGATTTTCAGGTTCCTTAACTATTATTCCCAGCCTATGGATGTTATCTACGGGTATCCGGAAGTAACCACTTCTGGTGCTGGGACAGGAAATGGCTGCGAAAGTAGCGATGAAACCGAAGGAGAAATGAAGTTATGAATAAGAAAATCACTGCAGCGGCAATTGCGGCCGCGCTTTCAATTGGAACGATTGCATCGGTATCTACCGCACATGCAGATCGAGGACATGTAAGAGGAGTTCCTTCACAAGTTGCAACTGTTCTCGTGGGGCTAGTAGCAAATGGAACTCTTACTCAAGCACAAGCGGATGCACTTACTGCAGCGTTAACTGCAGCAGCACCTGCAAAGCCTGTGTTCGATAAGAATCGGACAGCGATGGAAGCTGTAATAACTTCTACTCTCGGAATCACTGCAGCTGATCTTCAGGCCGCACGCGTTGCTGGTAAGTCACTAGCAACACTTGCTGGAGACAAAAAGGCAGCGCTAATAACAGCACTCGTTAATTTCAAAACAACTGAGATTGATGCTGCTGTAACTGCCGGAAAATTAACGGCTGCACAAGCAACTAAAATGAAGACTGGCTTGACCGCTCGTGTAACAGCGATGGTCGAATCTGTTCCTGGTCCAAAGCTTGGCGGAATGGGTAAGGACGGAATGGGTAAAGGAAAGAAGATGCATAGCTAAGTTCCAAACTCTCTACGTAAACCAAGCGGCTCTCGCTAGAAATAGCGGGGGCCGCGTGGCTTTTCTGCCATTATTACGAAATGAGAATTCATATTGGAAGCGATCATGCGGGCCTGGAATTTAAAGGCGTAATCATCAAACATCTGCAGTCAAATGGTCATGAAGTAATCGATCACGGTCCAATTGAATATGACGCGCTAGATGATTATCCAGTTTTCTGTATTCCTGCGGCGCAAGGTGTTGCAAACGATCCAGGTTCGCTGGGAATTGTTCTTGGTGGTTCTGGAAATGGCGAACAGATGGCTGCAAATAAAGTTAAGGGAATTCGCGCAGCTCTGGTCTGGTCACTTGAGACTGCTGTTCTTGCACGTGAACATAACAATGCAAATGTGATTTCTATTGGTGGACGAATGCACTCAGAAGAATTCTGTTTAGAACTTGTAGATAAATTTATTGCAACGCCATTTCCTGGCGATGAGCGTCATGTTCGCAGAATCAACTTGATGGCCAAGTATGAAGAGAGTGGAAAGATTTAAACTTTCACATACGTTAAATCAGTAACAATATGGCCCTTGCCTAAGCCCTTGCCTTCAAAACGTGTTAGCGGGCGATAATCTGGTTTAGGAATTACTGCCCCAACAAATCTGGAATCTGATCCGAATTTCTCTTCGCTCCATTGGGCGTAGGGAACCCAATCGGTTGCGATATGAATATGACCGCCAGGTTTTAGTTTTCTGTAGATTAAATCCACAAAATCTCTCTGAACAATTCGACGCTTCCAGTGCTTTTTCTTATGCCATGGATCTGGGAAGTAAAGGTGGACGGCATCTAAGCATTGGTCTGGCATATATTCACTTAAAACAATGCGGGCATCTTCATTGATTAACCGTAGATTCGTTAACTCAAATTCATTTATTCGCGCAAGCAAAGATCCAATACCAGGGCGATGAACTTCTAGCGCAAAGAATCCGGTCTCTGGAAAGTTTCTAGCAATCTCGGCCGTGGCTTCTCCCATGCCGGTCCCTATTTCCATTATTACCTTCTCGCTATTTGGAAATATCTCTGAAGGAACAATTGGGTGATCTGGAACGATTCCAAATTCATCCCAGAAAAGTTGGGTTGCCTTTGCTTGGGCCTCGGTGATTCTTGTGCCCCGAAGACGGAAAGACCTATTGCTTAGGTTGTAAAGGCCGCTTTTCTCGGGGGAACTCATGTGGGTATCTTAGATAAGGATGGATAAGGTTGCCTCATGCCTGGATTAAATATTTCAAGAGCCGAAGCCCGCGAACGCAGCAATCATCTTGCTATCACGTCTTATGTCGTGACCATCGATGTCTGCCAGGGTCCTGAAAATTTCATTGCTACATCAACTGTTAAGTTCACTTGTAACAAGCCTGGATATGACACCTTTATCGATGCCGTCGGAAAGAAAATCATTTCTGCCAAGTTGAATGGTGCTGATGTTGATGTTTCAAATTACGATGGCGAGAGCGTTTTCCTAAAGGGTCTAGCTGCTGATAACGAATTAGTAATTGAAATTCTGGGTGATTATTCAAAGACTGGCGAAGGGCTGCAATATTCAGTTGACCCAGCCGATAATGAAGTTTATTTATATTCTCAGGGCGAGACCGCATATATCCGCAAGATGTATCCATGTTTCGATCAGCCCGATCTGAAGGCTACCTTCCAATTAACCGTGACTGCTCCGGCGCATTGGGAAGTTATTTCAAACTCACCAGTTAAAGCGAAGAATTCAATCGCTGGCGAAAAGAGCGTTTGGGAATTCTTACCAACACCAAGAATTTCAACTTACATCACTGCATTGATTGCCGGTCCTTACTATCACGTGCATGATGAATATGTTGGTCAAAAAACTGTTCCACTTGGAATCTATTGCCGTAAATCATTAGCGGAATCTCTTGATCCTGAAGATATCTTCCTTGTGACAAAACAAGGTTTTGCATATTTTGAGAAAGTATTTGGACTCGCCTACCCATTTGAAAAATACGATCAAATTGCAGTTGTCGATTTCAACTGGGGCGCTATGGAAAATTCGGGTGCTGTTACTTTCCTTGAAAACTTATTGGTATTTCGCAGCAAGGTAACCGAGCGCATGTATGACGCACGAGCAAATACCATCTTGCACGAAATGGCACATATGTGGTTTGGAAATATGGTCACAATGCAATGGTGGGATGATTTGTGGCTTAACGAATCCTTCGCAGAATGGTCTTCGCATCTGGCTTCGGCTGAAGGAACTCGTTTCGTTAATGCCTGGACTGGTTTCAATTCAGAACGCAAGAACTGGGCTTATCGCCAAGATCAACTATCTTCAACGCATCCAATCGTTTCGGACATGATTGATATTGAAACCGTAAACGCGAACTTTGATGGAATCACTTACGCAAAAGGCGCATCAGTTCTTCAGCAATTAGTGGCACATGTGGGCCGGGATAACTTCATTGCCGGATTGCAGAAATACTTCGCAAAGCATGCCTTTGCCAACACAACCCTTAATGATTTATTGGTCGAACTCACTGCAACAAGTGGCCGTGATTTAAAGCCTTGGGTTTCAACCTGGTTACAAACAGCAGGTGTAAATACCTTGCGTCCTAAGTTGGAAATATCTGAAGATAAGTATTCAAAGATTGATATTCTGCAGGAAGCCCCGCTTATTCCTGCTGGATCAAAAGAACTTCGCCCACACCGCTTAGCTGTTGGTCTTTATGATGTTAAAGGCAACGATGTGGTTCTGCGTAAATCTGTAGAACTTGATGTTGCTGGTGCCAGCACAACTGTTGCCGAACTAGAGGGCGAGAAGGTTGCCGATTTATTACTGATAAACGATCGCGATTTATCTTATGCAAAGGTTCGATTGGATGAGCGCTCGATTGCAACTCTGAAATCACATTTAGGCGATATTTCAGATGGTTTGACCCGTGCAATGTGCTGGGCAATTTCTTGGGATATGTTGCGTGATGCCGAGATAAGTGCGACTGACTTTATTGAAATTGCTTTAGCTGGGCTTCCAGGTGAAACTGATATTACGGTTGTAACAGTTATCGGAAATCAGTTAACCACTGCCGTAGAACTCTATGCGCACCCAGCAAAACGTGACGCGCTACGAATCAAAGTGGCAGATGGAATTGCAAACTTATTGGCTTCAGCAAAGGCCGAAAGTGATCACCAACTTCAATTCGCCAGAATTTTCTCAAGCCTTGCCGTAACTGAAGGCCACGGAAAACAATTGCGGGCGCTACTTGATGGAAAACTTGCTGGTCTTAAAGTCGACGCAGACCTGCGTTGGACATTTGTTCTCGCACTTTGTGAACGTGGTTTATTTACTCGCGCAGAGCTCGATGCCGAATTGGAAAGAGATAACACCATCAACGGCCAACTTGGTCATGCGACTTGTGTTGCGGCATTTCCTACAGCAGAAGCTAAGGCCGATGCCTGGAAAGCAATTACTAAAGATGAATTAACAAGTTCAATCCGTGCAGCAATCCATCGTGGATTTATGCGATCAGGACAACGCGACTTATTGGCTGCATATGTGAATCCATATTTTGATTCACTTCTGACAATGTGGGATAACGCCTCCTTCGATATCGGAAGCTCCTTTGTCGAACTTTGTTATCCAACATATATAACTAACCAAGCGACCTTAGATAAGACTGTTAATTGGCTTGATACCACTGGTAAGGATTCTGCAGCTGGCCTTCGTAGATTAGTTTCAGAGAGTCGAGATGCACTTTCTCGTGCTCTAAAAGCACAAGCTAAGGATGCTTAGAACTAATCAATTCGAGTAAGTGATGAACTCTTGTTCTTTCTGCGATCAACCGTGGCTAGTGCAACGAATACTGAAATCACGATAAACATGGCGGTTGGAATAATAAGGAAATAAAGAATTCCTAGAAACGTTCCAAGTGGTTCTCCTGGAAGTGAACCATCTTCTTGAGTAATTCGATTTAAGACGCCAGTGAAAAATTGCATATACGTATCTTAGGCAACGCCATGTTCAGCACCAAATGGGCGAAGGTATGAAATCCATCTCGTATCTGGTTTTCCAGTTCCCAGAATTCTCCAAGCGGCACCGGCTGGTTCGCGCGGAAGCGTCTTTAACTTCCAACCAATTTCTTTAAGCGTGCGATCGGCTTTCTGGTGGTTGCACTTGTGGCAAGCAGAAACAACATTCTCCCAGTTATGAGAGCCACCGCGACTACGTGGAATTACGTGATCAATTGAAGTTGCCGGTGCGGCGCAGTAAACACATCGCCCGCCATCACGAGCAAAGAGTGCACGCCGCGAAAGTGGAACAGCATGACGATAAGGAATTCGAACAAACTTCACTAATTTGATTACTGCCGGAAGTGTTATCTCGCCACCGGAATAATGAAGCACGGTGTCAGATTCTTCGACGGTTGTGGCACGCTGATTTAAGACGAGGATCAACGCTCGTCTCTCTGATACGACACCTAGTGGCTCATAAGTGGCGTTCAGTACCAATGTCTGTGGCACTTGAATAGCTCCCTTTTTATGGATCTTGCTCCAACGCGTGGCTCGTGTTGTTGGGTAAATAGTGCCGTAAGACCGGCGAAAAATCGCGCATTTCTGATGGCGAATCTCGTGAATAGAAGGTTTATTCTTCGAACATGACCCTTAGCGACAATGCCCAAGAGATTTATGACTGGTTTATCGGTGCTCCCTTCCACATAATTTTGATCCTGGTTATTGCCCTGGTCTTCCAGAAGGTCGGCGCTCGCGCAGTTGCGAAGGCGATAAATCGCATTGCTGAAGCCGATTTTGTGCCGGGGCCAAAGCGAGGAATGGAAAGACAACGCGAACGTGCACGAACTGCAGGTTCAGTTCTCAAATCTGCACTTAACGGAATTATTTGGTTGATCACCTTAACCATGATTTTGAGCGAACTCGGATTCAATTTAGGACCTCTCGTTGCTTCAGCAGGTGTCATCGGTGTTGCACTTGGTCTTGGTGCGCAAACTTTGGTGCGCGATGTGCTTGCCGGAATGTTTATGTTAGTTGAAGATCAATATGGCGTCGGTGATCAAATTGAAACTATGGAAATTTCTGGAGTAGTCGAATCTGTAGGACTCCGAATCACAACTGTAAGATCTTTGGATGGCACCCTCTGGTATTTGCGAAACGGTGAAATTCTAAAAATTGGAAATAAGTCTCAGCCTAAAGCAAATTAATTATCGGGCTGATTCTTCATTGAATGAGCCGCGTATTGGAAATAAGTCCAGAGCTCTTCTTTAAGTTCCTCGGCAATATCTAAATCAATTACTGCAGCATGCATGCATTGCAGCCAAGCATCGTGCTCTGGGGTAGCAATATGAAACGGCGCATGTCGCATTCGAAGTCTTGGATGCCCGCGCTGTTCGGAATATGTAGAAGGTCCACCCCAATATTGTTCTAGGAATAAGGCAAGTCGCTCTTCTGCCCCAGCCATATCATCTTCGGGATACATCGGCTTCAAGATCGGATTCAATGCAACTTTCTGATAAAACCGCTTTGTTAATTCCTTAAACGTTGCAGCCCCACCGGCACGTTCATAAAAAGTTCCCTCGCTCACGCTTTCGCATCTTCCTTGACTTTGCTTATCTTAAGGACAAAATAAGAAGTAACAACGCACATTAGGCCGCTCAAATAAAAGGCAAAAGCATAATCTCCGAACTTGGTATGAAAGACCGCTGCCCCAAATGCCGCAGCTGAGCCGCCAATTTGATGGGCAGCAAATACCCAACCATAAACAATTGCAGTTCTGTCAGGTCCAAGAATCTGGCGGCAGAGTAAAACAGTTGGCGGAACTGTTGCTACCCAATCAAGACCATAAAAAATCACAAAAACTAAAGTTGATGGGTGCACGGTCGCAAAGAGAATTGATGGCAATAGGAATAGCGAGAGTCCACGAAGGAAGTAATAAACAAATAGTAATTTACGTGGGTCGTATCGATCTGTAAGCCAGCCCGAGAAAATTGTTCCGACTACATCAAAAACTCCGACAAGCGCCAACAAGCTTGCTGCAGTAACTTCATTCATGCCGTGATCATGTGCTGCGGGAATAAAGTGTGTTCCAATTAAACCGCTAGTTGAAAGTCCGCAGACAAAGAATGAACCAACTAGAAACCAGAAATCACGAACCTTGCTTGCCTCTTTGAGTGTTTGAATTGCTAGGCGGCCAGCATTTGTTTTGTTTTGAGCCGGTTCGACCCAATCACTTGGTGCGCCAAAAGGTGCAACACCTGCAGACGATGGACGTTCCTTTAAGAATAAATAAATTAATGGAACCATTACAAAAGCGCCGGAAGCTACAACAAATGAAACTGACTTCCAACCAATATTTGTCGCAAGCGTTGATAGGCCAGGTAAGAAAATAAGTTGCCCGGTGGCCGTGGCTGCAGTAAGTGCGCCAATTACCAAACCTCTTCTTGCAACGAACCAACGATTAGCGATTGTCGCTGCAAAGACCAAAGCCATTGAACCAGTTCCGACTCCAACAACTACGCCCCACAAGCCAATTAAGTGCCAAGGTTTTGTCATGAAAATTGTTGAAAATGCACCGATACCAACTGTTGTAAGTGCAGTCATTACAACCCGACGAATGCCAAAGCGCTCCATCAAGGCTGCGGCAAATGGAGCAGTTAGTCCAAAGAGAAGAACATTAATTGCAACTGCTAGCGAAATATCTTCTCGGGACCAGCCAAAGGATTCCTCAAGTGGGACTATTAAAACTGAAGGGGCGGATCTAAAACCTGCGGTTGCAAATAAGGTTAAGAAAGTTACGCCGGCAGCAAACCAAGCCGGATGAATTTTTTTAACTTTCATTAGCCCTCAAGATATTGAGTTAAGAGCTCGCGCTCTTCTTCATTAATTGCGCGAGAACGCTTGGTTTCCATATCAACAGCAACCTGAACAGTTCTGGCTTTGGCATGGACGCCTGCTTTTGATGTTAATTCATATTCAAGTGTGAATGAAGAATTTCCAATCTTTGATACCCAGATTGCGATATCAATTTCGAAGCCACCCTCAGTGATTGGCTCTAGATAATCTATTTCAGCACGAGCAACAACCATGTCAGAAAACATTGGCTTTAATCCCCTGGCAATTCTTGAATACCAGGTGAAGTCAGCGCGCACCTCTTGGATAAAAGTTAGGTAATTAGCATTGTTGATATGGCCGAACGCGTCGAGATCATTCCAACGAACATAAGTTTTTCCGTGATGGCGCATTAACGAGTTAGCTTCCGGTAGGTAACGCGGTGCGGACGAGATGCTTCGATACCAAGCCGTGCAACTTTATTCTCCTCATAAGATTCAAAGTTTCCTTCAAACCAGAACCATTGTGAATCGCCTTCATAGGCCAAGATGTGTGTCGCTACACGATCCAGGAACCAGCGATCGTGAGAAATAACTACGGCGCAACCAGGAAATTCGAGTAGTGCATTTTCTAATGAGCCAAGTGTTTCAACATCAAGATCGTTTGTTGGCTCATCTAGTAGCAATAGGTTTCCACCCATTTTTAATGTAAGCGCAAGATTCAAACGATTTCGCTCGCCACCAGATAGAACTCCGGCAGCTTTCTGTTGATCTGGACCTTTAAATCCAAATGCCGAAACATAAGCGCGCGATGGCATTTCAACCTGACCAACTTTTATGTAATCCAATCCATCAGAAACAACTTCCCACAAACTCTTCTTTGGGTCGATGCCGCCACGAGACTGATCTACATATGAAATCTTTACAGTTTCACCAATCTTTACAGTGCCGCTATCTGGTTGTTCCATGCCCAGGATTGTTTTAAATAGTGTGGTTTTGCCAGCACCATTTGGCCCGATTACTCCAACAATTCCGTTACGCGGCAAGGTGAATGAAAGATCATCGATCAGAAGTCGATCTCCGAAGCCCTTCTTTAAATGTTCAACTTCAACAACAACGTTTCCAAGACGTGGACCCATTGGAATTTGAATCTCTTCGAAATCTAATTTGCGAGTCTTCTCGGCTTCAGAAGCCATCTCTTCATAGCGTGCAAGCCGGGCCTTTGATTTAACTTGGCGACCCTTGGCATTCATTCGAACCCATTCAAGTTCTTCAGTCAGACGCTTTGCACGCTTAGCATCTTTCTGACCTTCGATCTTTAAACGAGTTGATTTGGTATCCAAGTAAGTTGAATAGTTTCCTTCATATGGGAATGCGCGACCACGGTCGAGTTCCAAGATCCACTGTGCAACGTTGTCCAAGAAATATCTATCGTGGGTAATTGCTACGACGGTGCCAGGATATTTACTTAAATGTTGTTCGAGCCATAACACTGATTCGGCATCCAAGTGGTTTGTAGGTTCATCTAGAAGCAGTAGATCTGGTTGTTGCAATAGCAATTTGCAAAGTGCAACGCGACGACGTTCTCCGCCAGATAGAACCGTAACATCGGCATCACCTGGTGGACAGCGAAGTGCATCCATCGCTTGTTCTAATTGGGAATCTAAATCCCAAGCATTTCGGTGATCCAACTGTTCTTGCAGAGTTCCCATCTCGGCCAACAACTTGTCGTAGTCGGCATCTGGGTTCGCCATTTCGTCACTTATCTGATTGAAGCGAGCGAGCAGAGCGATTGTTTCAGCAACACCTTCTTGAACATTTTCTAAAACATTTTTAGTTTCATCTAGTGGTGGCTCTTGAAGCAGAATTCCAACTGTGTAACCAGGAGATAAGAAAGCTTCACCATTTGATGGTTGTTGCAGCCCGGCCATGATTTGTAGGACTGTTGACTTACCTGATCCGTTAGGACCAACAACGCCAATCTTTGCCCCCGGCAAAAACATCAAGGTCACGTCATCTAGAATTACCTTGTCACCATGCGCTTTTCGCGCCTTTTTCATCGTATAAATGAACTCAGCCATGTGCGAAACCTTATCGGTTCAAATCGGTAGACTCGCACATGAAATTCAACAAATGCGCCTGTAGCTCAGTCGGATAGAGCAACCGCCTTCTAAGCGGTAGGCCGCAGGTTCGATTCCTGCCAGGCGCGCCACTAGCTAATTAAAAAAGCCCCGAGTGAATTCACCCGGGGCTTTTCGATTAATTTATTGCTATTAGCTGCCGATCCGAGCAATCAACTTCAAGTTAACATCACGGAGCGTTCCGGTGATAACAGTGAAATCTTGCTTTGGATCAGTTTGTGGGCACTTTGGATCTAGGAAGTAAGTTAGAAGATCGCGAACTGCCTTGGCTGTCGCAGCATCTTTCTGCTTGGTATCCACTAGTGCGTATGAAGTTGTTCCGAATAGGTAAGCGCCTGGATCCTTTGTCTTGTAATCAAAGGTAATGATTCCATTATCAGCAATCTTTGCTGCACCTAGGAAGGCTGAAACTCCGCCAGATGTAGGTGCTTGCCAGTTTCCTGCTTCGTTCTTGATGTTTGCAATTGCAAGTCCATTATCTTTTGCATAAGCAGATTCTGCATATGTAACTGAGTATTGGGTCTTTGCTGCTGCTGCGGCGACTGCTGCTGAACCAGAGAAACCTGTTATGCGGCCAAGGTTGGCCTTGTCATTTAGGCTTCCTGGGAAAGTTGAACCGAAAGCGTTGTTACCAGCCTTTGTCCAAACTTCAGGAGCTGCACCATTTAGAGCTGCAGTAAATGCACCAGTTGTTCCTGATGAATCTGAGCGATAGATAACTTTGATTGGCTTGTTTGGAAGTGTGTAGCGAATCTTACGGTCAACTTCGCGTAGAACTACTGGCTTTCCAGCCTTGTCCTTTACAGTATTTCCTTTTCCATCTGTCTTGTAAAGAACTTCTTTAACTGAGCGATTGTTATCTGCAACAATCTTTGGATCGTTCCACTTAATGATTGTTCCACCGAAGATTCCAGCAACAGTTGCTGGTGAAAGATAAAGTGGCTTGTTGTTTCCGATGTTATACATAACAGCGATTGGACCTGCAACGATTGGAAGGTGAATTACACCAGCGCGAGCTGCAAGGTGAGGTGTATCTGAAAAGTTGACGATACCTGTCTGCTTATCTGATGCTGTGCGTCCTGCGCCAGAGCCACCAAGACCGTAGGTAAATGTATTTCCTGTTTCTTTGTTATATCCAGCTTTGCAAGCTTCGATGATTGGGCCAGGGAATGTAGCGCCCGCACCTGTAAGAGCAATATTTGCATAAGCAGTTGGAGATGCAAGGACGGCAACAGCAAGTGCTATGCCAAGGACCTTGATTGATTTAGAAAGTTTCATTTTTCCCCTTGTTAGGACTAAATAGACGTTTGTCTACGAGGAAAGATATTGAAACCCGGTTAAGTTAATGGGGTTTAATGCCAAACGCTTGCCAACAATTAGGTGAACAGTTGGTAAACCAGTTTTTGGCCCATTTTAAGAAGTTTTAGCCGAAACGACCTGTCACATAGTTCTCGGTGCGAATGTCTTTTGGTCTAGAGAAGATCTCGCTGGTTGGTCCAACTTCAACAAGCTCTCCTGGGCCACCATCGGATAAGAAGAATCCGGTGTAATCAGATACCCGAGCCGCTTGTTGCATATTGTGAGTAACAATGATGATCGTCATTGAAGATGAGAGCTCTGAGATTGTCTCTTCAATCTTCAAGGTTGATCCTGGATCAAGGGCTGAACAAGGTTCGTCCATAAGCAAGATTTCAGGGCGCACTGCAAGTGAGCGAGCGATACACAAGCGCTGCTGTTGTCCGCCAGATAACGAACCACCGTAAGCGCCTAACCGGTCTTTTACTTCTGACCAGAGTCCGGCGCGAACCAAACACTCTTCGAGTAAATCATCTTTATTCTGCACCTTTAATTGCGCAAGCTTTAGACCTGCTAAAACATTGTCCGCAATCGTCATCGATGGAAATGGATTTGGCTTCTGAAAAACCATTCCTACCTTTAGGCGAATCTTTGTTACATCTGTTCCACTTTCGTAAATATCTTTTCCGTTAAGCAAGACATCGCCAGCCATTGCGGCGCCAGGAATAAATTCGTGCATGCGGTTTAGGGTGCGAATGAATGTTGATTTTCCGCAACCAGATGGTCCAATCAGTGCAGTTACTGTGCCAGACCAGAAATCCAAAGAGATATCTCTAAGAACCATCTTGTCCCCGAACCACGCATGGATGCCACGAGCCTCTAGCCCAACACCAAGCGCGCCTGAACCAGGCTTCTTCTTCGCAGCTGCATTTGCCGCAACACTTGAAAGTGATGATGGAGTTGTCGTTTCCATTTTTTCATTTCCTTTATCTAGAGGATCCTGCGCTTCTGAATTATTCATTTTTTATTCCTATCTCCACCGAGAAGGCGGGCCGCAATAAATAGTATGAAGATCAAAACAAGTAGAACAAAGATTCCGGCCCAAGCGCGCGCAATTGATTCAGTAGTGCCGAATGTGAAGCTCTTCCAAATATAAAACGGGAATGATCCCATTGGACCCGATGTTGGATTTAAGTTGAGTGTATCTCCGCCACCAGATACAAGTACTAACGGTGCGGTTTCACCTGCAACGCGAGCAACACCCAAAATAATCGCTGTGATTAATCCGCTCTTTGCCGCAGGAACAACAATTTGTGAAATCGTGCGCCACTGAGTTCCGCCAAGTGCAATACCGGCTTCACGCAGATCTGCTGGAATCAACAACAAAACTTCTTCAGATGTTCGAGCAATCGTAGGAATCATAAGGATCGCCAGTGCAAGTCCACCCATTAGTCCGCTAGGAGACTTGGTAATTGGAAAGACAATCGCTGAAAGAATAAACAAACCAGCAACAATCGAAGGAACGCCAGACATTGCCTGAAACAAGAATTTAATTGGACGGGTAAAGAAGACTTTAAT
>JACCDP011300450.1_pt1 | contig 13779 bp, 14 predicted proteins | sample 7445841 | NCBI WGS metagenome assembly JACCDP01 (sample SAMN15323441, study PRJNA562643) | freshwater metagenome | isolation source: river surface water | place: USA:Blue River Watershed | collected 2017-08-17
ATTTTGTACCAAAACCCAGAAATATTGGTAGGCGATAGCGAAGCGCTGCTGCAAGCAGTTCGCTAAAACCAAATCTCCAAACGACCAATTTTCGTTGTGTGACAGTTTAGGGTGCGGAAGGTAGGTTCTTAACCCCCCGCCTCTGGCGGAAAAAACTTTATGTAGGGTGTGTTAGCGACAGCGTAACGCACCATAATTGCTAGACAGTCAAATCATCTTTATGAGTAAGAGATATATTTATATTATAATTAATTTAGTCCGATTATCAATGGTGAGGCTGAGATCCCCGACTTCTTTAAGAAGTCGGGGATCTGAAAATCATCAACCACCATCAACAGCGTACTGAATTAACAGTGATAACCGTTGACGTAGGGTTTCTAGTCCCAAACGCTGACTAGCAGAAATAAACACAGCTAAAGGAAACTCTTCCCTAGCTAAAGCCAGAGTTTCACTACTAACCTGATCAATTTTATTAAAGGCCACTAACGCTGGACCTGGTGTAATGGGCATTTGTGCGAGTATATCCCGAACTGACCGAATATGACTCAACCAAGCTGGATGAGATAAATCTACCAAATGCAATAAAGCATCCGCTTCTGTCACCTCCTCCAAAGTCGCCCGAAAAGCATCCATTAAAGATGCTGGTAACTCATGGATAAACCCTACCGTATCCGTCATCAGAGTTTCCTGGGGTGCGCCGGTTTCCGCATGGGGAAGCATTAACCGCCGTGTGGTCGGGTCAAGGGTAGCAAACAGTTGGTCAGCGGTGTATACTTCCGCGTTAGTGAGGGCATTGAGTAAAGTAGATTTACCAGCATTGGTATAACCCACCAAAGCCACAGAGGGAATTTCTCGGTGTTGTCGCCGTTGACGTAAGCGACAACGATGGGCTTGTAATTGATTAACTTCTTGTTGCAGTCGAGAAATCCGTTTTTGAATAGCCCGCCGTTCCGTTTCTAGTTTGGTTTCACCGGGTCCCCTTGTCCCAATACCACCTCCTAGTCTAGACATGGCTTGACCTCGGCCGGCGAGTCGGGGCAACATATACTCTAATTGTGCCAGTTCTACCTGCAATTTACCCGCACCAGATTGAGCCCGTTGGGCAAAAATATCTAAAATTACTTCCGTGCGGTCAACTACTCTCACCCCAATTTGGGCCTCTAAATTACGGACTTGGGAGGGTGAAAGATCACGATCAAATACTACTAAGTTAGCACCTAGAGTTTGAGCCGTGATGGCGACTTCTTGAACTTTACCTTCACCGATGACGGTTTGGGGATGAATACGCGATCGCTTTTGTTGTAATGTCTGTAAGACATCACCTCCAGCCGTATCTACTAACCGCGCCAATTCCGCTATAATGTCTTGGAACTGTTGGGGAGTGGTATGTTCAGTTAATACTCCCACAATCACCACCCGATCATGATCTGCATCTACTTCTTGAGCTACATATTCCCGGCTAAACTCCTCTTCTAAACTTTCCACTAAGTCCAGAAAATCTTGATCCGCTAAAGCATCCAAGCTTAAAGGAGGTGATATACTTGAATATATCCCAGCATCAGAAATACTCATCCCAGCAGACTGACTGGCAACTAGCTGTTTACTACTAGCTACCAGATGCGCTAAATAAGCTTCTTTTACATAGCCAGTTGCACCACCACCACGCTTTGTAAATCCTGCCCCAGTAATATTTAAAACTACTAAAGCATCCAACCTTTGCAAAGCCATCGCCGTTAAAGCCGCTTCATTTGGTGTTTCTGATTTAAGACTAGTAGATATACAACGAATACCACTTAAACGTTCTGCACCATAACGAGGCAATTCTAGGGGCGGAATTTGGGTTTGACGTGGAGTACCTACACCAACTCGGATCACTTGTCCGCGACGATTGACATAGGTACAAACAGGTTGATTAATTTCCGTACTAATTGCTGCCAGCCGTTGGGCAAACTCAGCCGTAGTAATGCGATCGCCCGATATTCGCTGGTGGTACAGCCGCTGGAGTTGTTTTAGCTGGCTGGACTTTAAACCTTGAATGTTGCCAAAGATAGTTTCTATAGGCGTTTATGACCAGTTACCTGGCCTCCCCTGAAATCTTTACAGAGTCTATTTTACAACAGGGAACAGGGAACAGGGAACAGGCAAGATGAGTAGTAAAAATTTATCTCCCCAATCACCAAAGGCAACTCTCAACTAATATCTAGACTCTTAGGCAATTATAGATTTATAATTAATGATTGTGAGTTTTTTCAAAAAACAGAAAAATAATGAACGCGCAAGAAATTATCCGCTCGATAGAAGCGGAACATTTGAAATCTGATTTACCCCAAATCTATGTCGGGGACACAGTGAAAGTCGGAGTCAAAATTAAAGAAGGTACTAAATACCGGGTTCAGCCCTATGAAGGCGTAGTTATTGCTATGCGTAATGGTGGCATCAACGAAACCATTACAGTTCGCAAAGTTTTCCAAGGTGTAGGCGTTGAACGAGTATTTTTACTCCATTCTCCCCGCATCGAAAGTATTAAAATCATCCGTCGTGGTAAAGTTAGACGTGCTAAACTCTACTATCTACGCGATCGCGTTGGTAAAGCAACCCGTATTAAACAAAGATTTGACCGCGCTCTGTAACCAAAATTGTGAGTTAATAGGCAAAACTCAAGCTGCAAGCGGCATCCGCCGCTAACTTGCCAAATAAAAAAAAATAAGTTACAATTAAAATCGAAAGTTGCGTTAGACTAAAAAAGTTCAGCGCAATGACTGTAACAAGAAAAGCTTGTGCGCTCTTAGTTCAGTTGGTAGAACGCAGGTCTCCAAAACCTGATGTCGGGGGTTCAAGTCCTCCAGGGCGCGCTCAAAAGTAAAAATAACACCCGAAGCAATAACGCAACTGCCAAAATGGCAGATGGCGTTCATTATTTCGGGTATAATTATTTTTAAATTACAGCTTACTTGTTGTCATTCAATTGAGGTCGAAGCTGTAAACAAGAGAAAAATCATCAGGTAGAGCTAATTAAGAAACGGGGGGATAACGACTGTGGCCAAAAAAAATGAAGCAGAAATGCCAGAAACCGAAAATGGGTTTAGCTTAAACAATTTTTTCCAAGGTACAAAGGAAGAACTTGAAAAAGTAGTTTGGCCCAGTCGGAAACAGTTAGTGAGTGAATCAGCCGCTGTACTATTAATGGTTACACTCTCCGCATCTTTGATATACTTGGTAGATGGATTGTTCGCTTGGGCGGCAAAACAGGTGTTCTGATGACTTCTGCAACAGACGAACCACGCAACTCAGATTTGCAGTCCGAGGAAGCACTCTTAACAGCACTTAAAGAAGCACGTTGGTATGCAGTGCAAGTAGCCTCTGGTTGTGAAAAGAGAGTGAAAACAAACTTAGAGCAACGTATCCAATCTTTTGATGTTGCTGATAAAATTATCCAAGTGGAAATTCCGCACACACCAACTGTGAAAATCCGCAAAGATGGTAAACGTCAGCCCTCGGAAGAAAAGGTTTTTCCTGGGTATGTGCTAGTACGGATGATAATGAGTGATGATACATGGCAAGTGGTACGAAATACCACCCACGTGATCAACTTTGTGGGCGCGGAACAAAAACGCGGTAGCGGCAGAGGCCGTGGCCACGTAAAGCCTGTCCCTCTCAATCCTTCCGAAGTAGAACGCATATTCAAACAAACCACGGAACAAGAACCAGTAGTCAAAATTGATATGGCTACAGGTGATAAAATAGTTGTGCTTTCTGGTCCATTTAAGGATTTTGAAGGCGAGGTGATTGAAGTTTCCCCAGAACGGAGTAAACTAAAAGCTCTACTCTCAATCTTTGGAAGAGATACACCAGTAGAATTGGAATTTAATCAGGTTAAAAAACAGAGCTAAATACAAATGGCGAAGAAAGTAGTAGCGGTCATTAAATTGGCCCTGAATGCTGGGAAAGCCAACCCAGCACCGCCAGTTGGTCCCGCGTTGGGTCAACATGGTGTTAACATCATGATGTTTTGCAAAGAGTACAACGCCAAAACAGCAGACCAAGCTGGGATGGTAATTCCTGTAGAAATTTCTGTTTATGAAGATAGAAGTTTCACATTTGTACTCAAAACCCCACCAGCATCAGTGTTGATCCGCAAGGCAGCAAAGATTGAAAGAGGCTCTGAGCAACCCAACAAAAAGAAAGTTGGTAGCATTACCAGAGCGCAATTACGGGAAATTGCTCAAACCAAACTTCCTGACCTCAACGCTAATGATATTGATGCAGCCATGAATATCGTGGAAGGAACTGCTAAAAACATGGGCGTAACAGTTACAGATTAGGTGACAGTAAATAAAAAAATAACAACTGACAACTGATCAACTGACGAATAAGAAAATCATATCGGGGGAGAGGCACAGCTTCGAGACTACCCCAGGAGAACAAAATGGCAAAAAAAGTATCACGTCGTTTACAGGCGTTGCTCGACAAAGTAGAAGAAAGGGATTATACACCCTTAGAAGCATTAAATCTGTTAAAAGAAACAGCAACCGCTAAATTTGCTGAAGCTGCTGAAGCTCATATCCGTTTAGGAATTGACCCCAAATATACAGACCAACAGTTGCGGACAACTGTAGCACTACCCAAAGGTACAGGACAGGTAATTCGGGTAGCAGTAATTGCTAGAGGTGAAAAAGTTACGGAAGCAACTAGCGCTGGTGCTGATATTGCTGGTTCAGAAGAATTAATTGACCAGATTCAGAAAGGCTTCATGGACTTTGATAAACTCATTGCTACACCAGATGTGATGCCACAGGTAGCAAAATTGGGTAAACTGCTCGGTCCACGGGGTTTGATGCCTTCACCAAAAGGTGGAACAGTGACATTTGACATTGGTAGTGCGATCGCCGAATTCAAAGCAGGTAAATTAGAATATCGGGCTGACCGGACTGGGATTGTTCATGTTATGTTTGGTAAGGCTGCTTTTTCACCTGAAGATTTATTAATCAATCTGAAGGCATTACAAGAATCAGTTGATCGTAACCGTCCTTCAGGAGCTAAAGGTCGTTACTGGCGGTCATTGTATGTATCCTCTACTATGGGACCATCAATTTCCGTTGACATCAGCGCACTAAGAGAATTAAAACTGACTGACGCTGCATAATTTGGTGATGGGTAATTGGTAATTGGTGATAGCCAAAATATGATTGCTAATTACCAATGACAAATAACCAAAATTAAATACGCAAAGCCGGAGACAGCAGGTGCTAATAGCTTAATATCCTGCCGAGGTTGTAATTTTAACCGCCTGGAGTTTGCACAGCAAAACTGTGACAACGACAGCATTAAAAATACTCCTTTGAAACCCTGGCTAAGTTAGCTGGGGTTAATTGTTTTCGGTAAGTCAGTAAAAAGGTTACAGGTTACAGGTTACAGGTTACAGGTTACAGGTTACAGGTTACAACGAACAACTAACAACTGACCACTGACAACTGACATTGGAGGTGAGACAAGTATGGGAAGAACGTTAGAAAACAAGAAAGAGATAGTAGCCGATCTCAAGGAAAGCTTGAGTGAGTCAACCTTGGCATTCGTAATTGATTATCAGGGTTTGACAGTTGCCGAAATCACTGATTTGCGTCGGCAATTGCGTCCTAGTGGTGCCGTATGTAAGGTGACAAAAAACACCTTAATGGGCATTGCCATTCAGGATCAGGAACAATGGCAGCCAATGTCAGAATTACTCAAAGGTTCTTCTGCATTTGTGCTAGTTAAAGAAGATTTATCAGCAATCAAAGCTTATCAAGCATTCCAAAAAGCCTCCAAGAAAACAGAAATTCGTGGTGGTGTGATGGAAGGTCGTGTCCTCAGCGAAGCTGATATTAAAGCCTTAGGAGACTTGCCATCTAAGGAACAACTTATGGCTCAAATTGCTGGAGCTATCAACGGTGTGGCTACCAAGCTGGCTGTTGGTATCAACGAAGTTCCCAGTTCCTTGGCTCGCGCTTTACAAGCTGTCGCTGAAAAAGACAATAGCGGTAGTTCTGAAAGTGCTTCCTAAATTAGTTGTAGTTAGTCAAAATTAATAATTGACAAATCACAACTAACCACTAAAAACTAACAAATCAAACATTCTTTAGGAGTTATATCCATGTCTGCTGCAACCGAACAAATTTTAGAACAATTGAAATCTTTGACCTTATTAGAAGCTTCTGAATTAGTTAAGCAAATTGAAGAAGCCTTTGGTGTTAGTGCTGCTGCTACTGGTGGCATGGTCATGATGGCTCCTGGTGCTGGTGCTGGTGCTGCTGCTGAAGCGGTAGAAGAGAAGACCGAATTTGATGCAATTCTTGAAGCTGTACCTGCTGATAAGAAGATCGCGGTTCTGAAGATCGTCCGTGAAATCACAGGCTTAGGTCTGAAAGAAGCTAAAGACTTAGTAGAAGCTGCTCCTAAAGCAGTTAAGGAAGCTGTAGCTAAAGAAGCTGCTGAGGATATCAAGAAGCGGATTGAAGAAGCTGGTGGTAAGGTAACAATTAAGTAATTAATTGGTGATTGGTAATTGGTAATTGGTGATTGGTAATTGGTGATTGGTAATTGGTAAAAATTAATTATTACCTATTGCCTATTGCCTTTTTCCCAATTATCATCGCTTCAAAATTGGTATTAAATACTGTGTTAGTGTAAAGGCATCAACTCCTAATTCTGTTCTGGCTTGTGCTGCTAAAATTCCTGCTTGGGAATGCCACCAAGTGGCAGTTGCTACTATATCTTCTATAGAAATTACTTTATTCACCTTCGTTAAGATTTGGGCTAAGAGTCCACCTAATAAACCAGTTAACACATCTCCACTGCCACCACGGGCTAAAGCTGGGGTGCTTTCGGGGTTGATCCAAATGTGACCTTGAGGGTTGGATATGGCGGTTCTTGCCCCTTTTAGTAGGATGATAGCCCCGCTTTCCTGGGCTGCTGTTTGCACGGACTTAATTCTATTGAGGGGGGAAATATGGGGAAATAAACGATGAAATTCTCCCGTATGGGGTGTGAGTATAGTGGCTGCTGTGCGTTGTTGCAGAGTGGAGATAGTACCTATTTGCGCCAAAATATTTAAAGCATCAGCATCAAGAACAAGAGGACATTCACATTTAATTATTTCGGGTATTAGTGCGGGATGATCTTGTGTTAAACCGGGTCCGCAAGCGATCGCAGTAAATGAATTTAAGTCTGTATTTTCCGGTAATTGTAAATGAGATATTGCTCCTGTTTCTGTTTCGGGACAACCAATAATTAATGCCTCTGGTAAATGGGAAACTAATAAGGGTTTAATAGTTGCGGGAACAGCAATGGATAACATTCCTACACCAGAAGCCCGCGCTCCTAAAGCCGTTAAAATTGCTCCTCCTGCATAGCGTCGAGAACCACAAATTAATAGTAAATGTCCTTGTTTATATTTGTGAGTCGTTAAAGGACGAGGTAAAGGTAAAGTAGATAATGCTGTTGTGGAAGTAATGCGTTTTATTTGGGGACTATCACCTAAAACGGCATGAATATCTGCTAAGGGAATATCAAAATCAATTAATTGTGCTTGGCCAATATAAGGTATTGCTTGTTCTTGCAATAAACCTTGTTTCCATAAACCTAAACAAAATGTATATTGTGCCTGAATAGCTGTGCCTAAAACCTCTCCTGTATCTGTATGTAGACCGGAAGGGATGTCAATACTAATAATAGGCTGATTTCTGGCGTTAAAATAATTAATGGCTGTGGCGATAGTATCAGTAATTTCTCTTTCTAAACCAAATCCAAATAAACCATCAATTAAAAAATCACAATTTGGCAATTCGGTAATTTCGTGATAACAGGGAATGGCTAAATTTTGTGCATATTGAAAATGTTGAGCAGTGAGTTCTTTAAGCTTGGAAAAAGGTTGATAAATCCAAACTTGATAACCTCGAAAATGGAGTTCACGGGCTACAACTAAAGCATCTGAGCCATTATGCCCAGGACCTGCTAAAATTCCTACACATTCCCCAGGGGAAATAATAGCCTGTAAGCGTTGGGAAATTAGTCCTGCCACCTTTTCCATTAATGCTGCTACAGGCATTCCTGCTGTAAATATTCGAGTTTCAATGTCCCGCATTTGGGAGGCTGTAACAACAAATTGGTCTTTATTCATTTGTCAGTTGTCAATTATTTTCCGTAATAAACTCTAGCATTGCCATAACCGGACTTTTTGAAAAGATTATTCCATTGTTCTGCATCCAAGCGATCGCTAAATGGTCCGATTGCTATATGCGCTCCTCGTGGTTGAGTTCTCATAGAGACATTGATATTTATATTATAAATAGAGAGTGTCTGGCGAAGTTCTTGTTCTAAATAACGTAAGTTATTGCTATTACCGGGAATAACTACATAGTAGGAATTGTTGATTTCTGGGGAAACAGTTTGCACAGAGGTGGGGACAATGTTATTAGAATTAGTTGTTGCTGTTGTAGTAGGTATAACAGTTATCAAGTCTGGATTTTGATAACTACCAATACCTGCCCCAAAAATACCTTTTGATTCTAATTCTCTGATCCGTCTTTGGGCATTAGATTGGCTAGTAAAAACTCCCGCTTGGATCATATTACGACCGTTGTAGTTACGAATATAAGCAGTGCGTTCAACCTGTTTTACTCGTTGCAACATTTGGGAACTATTGTTATCAACATAAACAAAATACTTATCAGAATTTGGGTTAGATGGTGTATATTGTCCACGCTGATCATATTGGTAATTTTGATTATTAAATTCTATCGGTTGCATGGGTTCAGACTGTGCTAATAATAGATTTTTGTTGGGTATTTGGGCTTGAACTGGGCTAGATTCGCAGATGATACCCCAGCATCCACTTAGAAGTAAGGAAAACATAGATAAAGGGATCAAGCGATTTACTTTTAAATTCAGCATATTTGTCACCATCTGTGCTAAAAGTTTTTTCCTACCTATTATTTTAATCAGTATCTCAGTAGAACGGAGGGAATAATTCCCAGTTTGTAGTGAGGAATTTATTCCTCCTTTGAGGACTGAAGTCCTCACTACTAACTTTTGTCGAGGTGTTTGCATTACTTAATTTACTTGGATTTATTGTTGTTTACTTACTTGTGCTATAATCGCTAAAATATTTCTACTTGTGATAAGATCAGAAGATTTGTTTGTGGTGTCTATCACCAAAATCAGCCGTCAGCACTTTGAAAAGTGTGAATTATGAAAAAAGTTGTCGTTGGTCTTTCTGGTGGCGTTGATAGTTCCGTAGCAGCCGCTATTCTCCATAATCAGGGCTATGATGTAATCGGGTTAACCCTTTGGCTGATGAAAGGCAAGGGGCAATGTTGCTCTGAGGGAATGATTGACGCGGCTGATATTTGTGAACAATTGGGCATTCCCCATGAGGTTGTGGATATTCGGGATGTTTTTCAAACGGAAATAGTTGATTTTTTAGTAACTGGTTATAGCGTGGGAATTACCCCATTGCCTTGTTCTCAATGTAACAAGACGGTGAAATTTGGTCCCATGGTGCAATATGCACGGGAGAAATGGGAATGCGATCGCATCGCTACAGGTCATTATGCCCAAATTCGCTACGATGATGCAACTAATCGTTACCAATTGTTACGAGCCGTTGACCGGAACAAGGATCAGTCTTATTTTCTCTATGACTTGTCTCAAGATTTACTAAGTGCTGTAATTTTTCCTCTGGGTGAACTCAAAAAAAGCGATACTCGCAGAATTGCCAGCGAATACAATTTAAAAACCGCCGATAAACCAGAAAGTCAAGATTTATGCTTGGTAGAAAGTAACGGTTCAATGCGGGCATTTTTAGATAAATATTTAGCACCAAAACCCGGCGATATTGTGGATACTGCGGGCAAGGTTTTGGGACAACATGACGGCGTGCATCATTACACGATTGGTCAAAGAAAGGGCTTAGGTATTGCTGCGGCTGAACCTTTGTATGTAATTGAATTAGATGCCGTTAATAATAGAGTTATTGTAGGCGATCGCACCAAAGGAACACAAGGAGAATGTACAGTGAACCGAGTGAATTGGGTATCCATCGCTGAACCTGCAACCCCCATTCGTGCAGAAGTGCAAATTCGTTATCGTTCTCAACCTGTACCTGTAACCGTAATTCCTTCAGAAGATTCTCGCGTGCGGTTGGTATTTGATGAACCCCAATTCAGTATCACACCGGGACAAGCAGCAGTTTGGTATGAAGGTGATCGGGTATTAGGTGGGGGAATTATCGAACAGTTTAGTTGACACATACAGCAGGAGGGAGAAGGTAGGAGGCAGGAGTAAAACTGGCTTTTTGTATCGGTTTAAATATAAAATGTGGGGTGGGCATCTTGCCCGTCAACAGGCTAGAAGCCTGTTCCACTATCTAACAATTAATTAAACCTAATTACTTATCATCACTTAAATAAAAATGGTGTATCAGCGTTTCATCAAATATAGTTTGCCTATTTTTACCGTTGGCTTCATTTTGGCATGGACTCCATTGAAAGCTACAGCTAGTGCTAATACCATTAATAATATTTTGAATAATCATCTGGAAGAAATCAAAAATCACCTGCCATCAGGTTTGCAGATGCGCTTACCTTCTAGCATTCCTGTTAAAAATTTGCCTGATGACAAGAATAAGAAGTATTTTGTTCGAGTTTTCCCCCTTGCTTCTGTGCCTAGTTTCACAGTTAGTATTTTTAATTGTGATACTGAAGAATCATCTTGTTTAGTAGGTAGTTTTTCAGTAGATAGCAAAAATTCATCTACTGCTCAGGAAGCATTCAAAAAACATCAGTCAGCAGCAGCACCTATTACTATAAAAGATGGAATACAAGCATATTTCTTGGATGGTTCAAAACAGAAGGAAGTTAGTCAATTTTCCTCAATCATCTGGGAACAGGATGGATTACTATATACTATTCAATTTCCTGTACAGGAACGTCAAAATATTTTTTTTATGGCCTATTCAATGGCTAATGGCAAACCTATTTTAAGTGCGTTAGCTCCTACACAGTTAGAATCTAAGGTTAACGAACCTATTCTAACTTCTCCGCCTTCTTCAACCAATGCAACAGTTCATAATGAGAGAGTAGATAAAAATGTAGCGACATCTGTTACCAATGATTACTTACTTTTGAATTTAAGCAAACGTCGTGTTTATGTTTATAAGAATGGCAAAGTACAGGTAAGTTATCCTGTTGCTATTGGCAAAAAAGGATGGGAAACTCCCACTGGCACATTTACAGTTATAAATATGGATAAAAATCCAGGTTGGATTAATCCTTTTACTAACGAAAAAGTTCCACCTGGACCCAAAAATCCTCTAGGAGTTGCTTGGATTGGTTTCTTTATCAGCGATGGATCTGAAATTGGATTTCATGGAACACCTGGAGAAGAGTTAATTGGACAAGCTGTTTCCCATGGATGTGTGCGAATGCGAAATCAGGATGTTATAAAATTGTATGAACAAGTTGAAATAGGCATGAAAGTTAAAGTTGTCCCTTAAGTCTTAATTTCTCTCTTTTGGATACTTTGATATGGGTCTATTGGTGTTGCTGAGTAAAAGTATGATTTTATTTCACGCAGAGACGCTCAAGGTACAGAGAGTAAGAGTTTGAGAGATGAAATTTTCGACTTTCATACCCCAATTCACTAAGGCTGATACTTGGATATGGGCATATTAACTGGCTTAGTTTCACCAGATTTTTTGGTGAACGTTATAAAATTAGAAAATTCTTTGGGATAGTCGGAACTGAACTCTGCCAACTCAATTAATAGGTTGCCTTTTTTGTCTAGTTTGAAAATAGTTCTTACTATTTTTCTCTCACTAAACTTAATATCAATTTTCAGCTTTTTCTCGTCGGGATTCTCTTGATTCTCAGGAGTTTTTGTCGCACCGGGATTATCTTTTTGAGGTGTAGTATTAGTTTTCATTTGTGGAGGGTTTGATTGCACTACTTTATATTTACGTTCCACAGCAAATTTACCAATACTTGAGTCATAAATCATATAAAGTTGGTCTTTTTCGCCAAATATATATGTAATAGATTGGTCTTCCTGTGAAGAGTCGATCTTACCTTCCCATGTCCCCTTAAGTTTCTCATTATATTCTGTAGGCTTTTTACCGTCGGTATTGTTAGATTCTGTAGGCTTTTTACCGTCGGTATTGTTAGATTCTGTAGGCTTTTTACCGTCAGTATTGTTAGATTGTGTAGGCTTTTTACCGTCGGTATTGTTAGATTGTGTAGGCTTTTTACCGTCAGTATTGTTAGATTGTGTAGGCTTTTTCTCGTCAGTATTCTTTTTAGTGTCAGATGAATTTTGACTGTTTGTTTGAGACAATATAATATTTGATTGTTGAGCTACTACTTCCTCAGCTTTTGACTCACTTACAAATAAACTAAAAGTTGCATAACCAATAAAAAAAACAAAAGCTTTAGCAACTATATTTTTACATTGAAAATATCTCATTCTGCTTACATCTCCTTGGTTTATGTATTTTCGACTGCACAAATATAATATCTTACGCTGGTCAATTTAGTTTTTACCAACGACCGGGAACATAACGTGGATTTTTACTACTTCCATTTGTATTAGGTTTTTTTGTTTGTTCTGGTGGTTGTTCTACATTTTTTGGTTTATCAGTGTCTAGTTGTTGTTCTAATGGTTGAGGCGTGGGTATTTTATCATTCAAAACCTTAAGAAATGATTCTATGGGAATTGCTCCTTCTCGACTTCTGTGAATACCTATTAAACTAATATTCCCATCTTTATCTTTATAAGCAACTGCACCTCCACTATGACCATTTTTAGTACCATTGTCCTTATCTAGCAAATATTTTATAAGTTGTCCCGCCGGATCTTTACCAACACCACCATATCCTAGTCGTAAACATAAGAGTTCTTTCTTGTTTGTAGGCCAACCTGCTACATAAATATTATCAGATTTTGGTTTCAACTGAGGTGGATCAGTGAATGGTAACGCCTTGAATAGTGAACTTAACTTAGGAGTGCTTAATATAGTAATATCTCGGTAATCACTCATTTTTTCATTGTTTTTTGGGCTGGGATTATTTGCAATGTCCTTGGTAACTTCTAATACTTTGTTTACTGTGTTAGGATGCATAACAATATATTTATTGTCGTCTATAGGAGTTTTCTCATATACATGAGAAACAGTGAGAATATAAAATAAACCTTCTTTAGCTACTATTACTCCACTTCCTTTGTTTGGTGGGAGATTAGTTAGAGGGGGATATGGAGATGTTTGTCCTCCAAAAGCCGGGCGGATAACAACTATGGAATCTTTAACTTGATTAGGGCAGGAAGTTTCTGGCTGACTATTAGATTTCAAGTCATTACTACTTTGGGCTGCTACAAATTCAGTGTTAGATACCAACAAAGCACTAGCAAGCAACCCAGTAGATACACATTTTTTAAGTTTCATAATTGCATTACCCATGACTAGGATTTCAAAATTAAGAATACTCTTAATTGAACATTATAATGTAGGATTTGCGTATAATTTTTAGTTTACATTAAAATTTAATAAAATTGGTTCTTCAGTATATAATATGCTAAATTATTAAAATAAAATTCTAAGTAAGATGAAGAATAATATCAGAACAATTGATATAGTTGACTTGTGAGACTAAGTTGTGCTTAATTGTAAGTGAGAATATTAAAATTTGAGTAAATTTACAGCCATGAATAGAAAAAAGGGAATTAAAATATTAACAGAACTTCTAAATATAG
>JACCDP010130285.1_pt1 | contig 13768 bp, 13 predicted proteins | sample 7445841 | NCBI WGS metagenome assembly JACCDP01 (sample SAMN15323441, study PRJNA562643) | freshwater metagenome | isolation source: river surface water | place: USA:Blue River Watershed | collected 2017-08-17
AGCGCTCCAGACGTGCCATCTACGCCTCAAACTCCGCCAAAAGACCCGACATCGTCTTCTTCGTCGTCACCGCCATCGTCTTCTTCGTCGTTACTATTGCCAGATGAGTGGCGAGGTAACATAACGCTTAGACCTTACTTGGAAGATGCTTACGGCGCGGCTCCCGGAGGATTGCCTGCCGCCGTAGCTGCCGCCGAAAAATATAAACCCGAAGCCGCAAGTAAAGGATTACACACATTTAACACTCCCGCAGATTTTGATACACCTGTGACAGTTTCAAACAAAAAATCAGACTGGATACGTTTTGTGGACGCGTTTACTCGCAGAGGGGGAAAATCAACTGGCGACAGTAACACGGCAAAAGATTGGGATCGGACAGGTGCTATCACCCGTGGCGGGCGTGTACCTGCGGGCGAGTCTAAAATTATAATAAATGCAACATCTCCAAGTTTTACAACGGCATTAGATCGTTTGCGTGTTTTGCGGCACGAGTTAACACATGCCGCATATGAACCATCACTTTTTGCCGCACAAGACAAACGTTTGTTTAAAGGTGATGCTCCCGGTGTAAATTACATTGGGCACGCTTCGGAACTGGCAGCACATCTTGCCGAAGCTAAACGTGATTATGTAAAACAAACAGGTAAACAAGTAAACACACCAGCTGATGCAGAAAAAGTGTTAGATCATTTTGAACGTGATTCTTCTAATAGAGGGAACGCTTTATATCATAACTTGTCAGATTTCAACCAATTCCCAGACATTAAAAAATTGCTCTTGTTGCAAATCTTGTCCATAGTCAAAGGACAGGCGCATGCTAAATCTGATACCGATCGTGCTTAAGGAGTCCGTGCATGATTCCGCAGACTTGGGATGACGTGATTCCTGCAATGAACGCATGGCTGGAACCTTGTGCAGAGGCGGCTATGCGTATCCGTGTTCCCGCATTGTCTGTTCCAACTGAAGGACACATTGGATTTTACTATTCGCCTGTCAGTGAAAAGTATGCTGTGTATGGTCACGAAGGCTCTACCGACGATGACCTTGAAAGAACGATTAAGTTTGCATCTGAGTTTGGTCCCACGCGTAAAGTGCCTCTGACCTTGGATGACATTGATCAGTATCCTTGGATCAAAGTTGCGTACAGCCAAACCTTAAAAACTATTCTTGAAAACCTTAACTTCATTCCCGGCAAGTATATGGGCATGATCCCAAACCATCCTAATCCTCTTGCGGCTACATTGACGTCGGGATTAGCTGGAGCGGGTTTAGGTTATGGTGTAGGGCGTGCGGCCAAAGCCGTTCTTCCTGAAGGCTATGGCGAGAATCTTCCTACAAGCTTGGCTCTGCTTGGTGGTGCAGGTGGAGCAGGTACGGCAGGATTGCTTAGAGCTTATCCTAGTGTTTCTCTTGGTAAACCTTTGACAAGCAATTGGCCTTTTAGTGACATTGGCGAGGCTGTGGGAACGGAAGCGCCTACTCCAAGTTCAGGTGGTTGGGATCCGGGTAAGACCATTGAAGGTTTGCAAGCACCCATACAACTACCACCTGAACCTAAAGGCGCTCCACCCAAGTTTAAATTTAAAGAAACACGGGGCTCAGACTTGCGTTATAAGTACGCACAGTTTGACACGTTTGCTCCTTCCATACCTATGCCAGCTGCGCCTACGCCTTTCGACATTCACGTTAATGCGTTGGGTCAGACATTGTGGCAAAGTGGAGCAAGTCCTCAATTAACTTCAGGCGCCATGGCCACGATGTATGCCGCGTCTCAAATGCCATCAGAAAGAGCTATGCCGGGATACGTGACCGCAGATCAACTTGGCAAACTAGCTTTGAATGCCGCAGGTAATTACGGTACAGGCTTCTTGGCTGGATATGCGATTAACAAAGTAATTGGTACGCCTTATTCGGCACCGCAGTTTGGAATGGGTAACGTGGCTTTGGGCGTTATCGGTTCTGTAATTCCTAAGATCTTTGGGCAGTAAGGAGTTAACGATGATTACGGCAAGTGAGCTCGGACGAATCTCAGCGATGTACAAACAGGCCAAGCTTGATCCTACTCTGGCTAATGCTTTGGGTCTTGGTGGTGCCGGAGCTCTTGTTGGCGGTGGGCTTGGTGCTTTGGGTGGTGCCTTACGACCCGCTGAAGACGAGGACGGTAAATCTAAAGGCATTTTGCGCAGAATGCTTGGCGGCGGTCTTAGTGGTGCCACAACAGGCGGACTTATTGGTGGAAGCGTAGGCGCACTGGGAACTGAATTAACGCGTCCAATCGTGTCAGGTGGTTTAAAAGGCCGCGGTGCCTATTTAGAACATACCGGAAAAAACTTAGCGGCAGTTCAACCAAAAACGTGGTCAGACAGACTTAACAATATGGCTGAGCGCACTAATAACACCGCAGAGTACGCATTAAATGAATTAGCGCGACAGGGTTATAACAGTGGCTCGCGGGCGCAACAACATGGTATGAATTCCAAATTAATGCCCGCAATTTACGACAATCCATTTTCACGTACCGCCAATCAAGTCGCTGATTACTTTTCATCAAAACCCTCTGGCGCAGAACAAGCTTCTGCGGCTAAGCCTAAAAAGTAATAATTCTATAAGCACTTATGGAGTAACTCACAATGACTGCATATGAACTTGGTTTAGTTTCTGCGCAGCACACAGCTAACTTGATCAAAGCTGCGGAAGGTGCATGGACACGTGCAGAAGGTCAGAGCGAGTCAGGTGGCTTAAACGCCAAAGGCCGTGCTAGCCTCAAAGCACAGGGCCAAAACATTAAACCTCCTGTGACGGAAGACAAACCCACAGGAGAGCGCGCAGGACGTAAGGCAAGCTTCTGTGCACGAATGGGTGGCATGAAGAGTAAGCTGACAAGTAGTGAAACGGCTAATGATCCTGACAGCCGCATTAACAAGGCTCTGCGTAAATGGAATTGTTGATATGCATGTTTAAGACTACAATCACCCCGAGCAACGTTGTGTCCTACTGAGGTAATCATGCTTTTTACTAATCTCGATCATGGTCTCGCGCAATACAGGCATCTCAGGGTGTGGGCGGAACGTGGTCTTATTCGCATAGAAGATTCCCGCGACAACAGCTACCAAATCCTTTCTGTCAGAGAAGCCTTGGCCAGAATGAGCGCCATGAGTGAGATGGTCAAGAATGGCCTCAAGCACCTCAGGGACAATCCCGGCGACAACTCTTATATGGCCATGGACAACATCGAAGACTTACAAAGATTCATCGACAAAATGGAAAACCTTGTTCAGCAGGCAAGGGAACAAGGCTCACCTGATGATGCTTCGGCTCGTCGGGATTTAGTACGTCGTCGTCCCGTAACTGTTGTCGTTCCGGGGAAGAACAGCGTCATGTGATTAGGAGATTCTTGTGGCCCAACCACTAGCACGCAGCAAGAAAACCATCCTTGCTGTTGGTGATTTGCACTGTCCTTTCATGCATAAGGACGCCCTAGCATTCCTCAGGGCCATCAAGAACAAATACTCGTTTGATGAAATTGTGTTTCTAGGTGATGAGATAGACGGGCATGCTTTGTCTCAGTACAAGCATGACCCCGATGGCTTTTCTGCCGGACATGAACTCGACAAAGCCGTAGAGCAACTGTACGACGTGTATGAGTTGTTTCCCACAGCCAAGATCTGCACATCCAATCACACCATGAGGCCATTTAGGAAAGCTTTGGACTCGGGGTTGCCCCAGCGAGTCCTTAAGGAGCTTCATGACATCCTAGAGGCACCTGTGGGTTGGAAATGGGCTGAAGAGTGGATCATAGACGGCATTGTGTTTGAGCACGGAGAAGGGTTTACGGGTCCTTTGGGTGCTAGCAGATGTGCCATAGCCAACATGAAACCTACGGTGATTGGACACATTCACAGTCACGCAGGTATTATGTATGCAGCTAATAAGTCGTCTTTGTGGTGGGGATTCAACGTTGGGTGTTTGGTAGATAATTCGGCGTACGCATTTAAGTATGGACGCACGATGAAGTACAAGCCTATTCTGGGTGCGGGAATCATTCAGGAAGGCGTGCCGAGGTTTGTTCCCATGGTGTTGAATTCTCTGGGTCGCTGGGTAGGAGCACTTTGATGTTGTACACGTGGTGCTTGAGACAAACAGACGACAGGATCATTGATGGGGATGGTTGTGACATTAAGCCTGAACAGTTTTCTGTGATTGATTTGAGCTCAGGCAAGGCATGGATTTACGACGTGGATGAGACCGGGCACTTTGTTTCTGGCAAGGATTTTTTGACAGGAATAGCCAAGCCTGCGATGAGGGAGATTCAGCTGAAGACGCCTTTGACGTTTAAGACACCCTAGACACGCAAGGAGACCGATCATGATCTTACTGCCTGACGAACGACAAAAGGGGGATCATGATTGTGGTGAGGCCGCGGTAGCTTGTGTTCTCAAGTACTTCAATGTTCCGACAACTAAAAAAAAGTTTGCCACACCCCAAGACGGAGCGGATCCACGGCAGTTGGAGGCCGCTCTTAGGCTTTCTGGGCTGAATGTTTTGGCTGGTGAGATGACTGTGTCCGATCTTAGGCATTTCTGCAACACCAATAAACCTGTCATTTGCTTAGTGTGTTGGGAACCTGAAGCTGTGTCTCACTATGTCGTGGTTAAAGGTGTCAAGCACAATAAAGTCTTTGTGCATGATGTTCAGATAGGACATGCGCACGCAACTTTGATAAAATGGAACAGAATGTGGAAGACAACAGGGCGTCTTAACGAAGTGTTTAGGTGCTGGGGCATTGCAGCTTGGCCAACTGTATAAGTGCTTATGGAGTTAATCATGCGTACCGCCGCCGAATTAGGAATGTTGTGTGCCATTGAGAAATTGGCTTATGGCGGCGGCGATACTGGATACGAATACGGTCGTTGGTTGGATGGTGGCTTTCCTTATGAAGATAAACCTTTAAACCAAAGCCGACAACGCATTATTGACATGACTAAAACCCTATCGGACGCAGCAAAAGCGCGCGGAGCCAGCGTTAAGTTTTATGGAGACCGTTACGACGATCCTACAAACGGATATTCTGCGGATGAAGCTGTGAAGAGGCTTATGGCAGCCAAAGAAATTAATGATGCAAATGAAAGCTCAATGCCAAATTATTACTTTATGGATCACCCACGCAAACCACGAGCAGGTTTGGCCGAATTGCTGCGTTTAAAAACACCTGACTATATGGAACACGATGAAGCATTTCCTGCTGGGACACATCCTCTTGCGGTGATACACGATAAATACTTCAAGAAACCAAAGACAGACGCTAGTACGTATAAAGAAATGACCAAAGACGTCCCTGCTGAATTTAAAGGCATACGTAATGACATGCATAGTTTTTTAAAGGAAACGGCTAAAACAAAACAAGCTGAGGATTTGCCTAATGTGTTTGAAGGCGCAAAAAAGGTAACTGACACAATATCGCCCACAAAAAAAGAACTACGTGCTCCAACTTTAACACCAAGAACTGCTCAGGACATTGTTAACGCAATGGCTTTAGCGACCAGATACGATGCTTTGAAAGACGTAAATGTCGGTTTGGGTGCAAACAAACTTAAAGATTACTACCAGCGCATGCAGCAAAATCCCAGAGTTTGGAATGTTATCAAAGCTACAACAAGCAAAGACGTTGATGCTCTTGGGCCTTTCGATCCTAAATCAATGGGTGACTTTTACGAATACCGCAGTAATAGCGTTAATCTGCCGTCTAAGAGTCCCGGCATCCTTGTGCATGAATTAGGCCATGCTGTGGATTTTAATGAGCATCCAAGTGATTCATACCTTAGAGGTTTGGCTGGTGGTACGTATCGTCGATTTGCTCCGACGCTGTGGAAGGAACATGCGGCTTGGAACAAAGGCAAGAATCGTTTCTTAGAAGGCGCGGCAATGCAAAAGCTTGATCCTAAATTGGTTCAAGACACGTTGCAGTCCATGAACCAGACTAGACCAATTGGGCTTGGTAGTTATTGGGGTGCGCGACTAGGAAGTATTGCAGGTGGCGGTCTTGGGCTGGCCGGAGCGTTGGCTTTATCGAGTATGAATAACAGCCGACCATCACCCGCTCTTCCTATTATTGGCAGCGGTCTCGGTATGGCTCTTGGTATTCCTGCGGGTATGGGTATTGGCAGATACTTCGGGCACGCAAAAGAACGGGCCAGTGATGAAGAAAGACAAAACAACCTGAACATCTACGCTCAGGCCATTGCAAAGAAACACGGTATTAGCCCTAATGAAGCATTGGAAGAATTGAACGGCATGTTAAAAGCCGTTACAAAAAAGAAAAAAGCGGCTTAACATTTACATAAGCACTTATAGGGTTTAATCCAGCGGCTCTAGTTTTTCACAAGTGAGGTAACTATCATGAACCACGGTATTGCGCATCTGGTCAAGCAACTGCCACCTCAAGAGCAATTCAAGGTTGCTTTCCTTGAAAAGTGTGCTGAGGATGGTTTGACGGCGCCTGAGATTTTGGAAAAGGTTAAGAAAGCCCAAGACATGGTTAAACAGGGCTTTATTAGCAAGCTTTTGGCGGGTCTTGGTGGTGCTGCATCAGGTGCCGGCAACGTACTCGCTAATTACGCCATTCCTGCGGCGTTAGCTGCGCCTCCTGTTCTTGGCGGTTTGATTGGACATCGTTTAGCTAAGGCGCAAGAGCCTACGGATAGGTCAGTGGAAGATTTGCAGCACGAAGAATTGTTGCATGAGTATGAGAAACAAACGGAAAGATTGAAACGGGAACAGGCTGTAAGGAATTATCGTGCTAAGGATTCGGGTCGTGGTGGTAGACCGATGCTTTAATCTAGGAGTGAACCGTGCCGCATAGCTTGGTGAAATACGCGCAGACGCAGAAGAAGACCGCGGACGGAAGACAATTGTTTTGGGGGAGGGCAGAACAGGACGGATTGCCTTTTAGAGGAATCCAGCCGCCTGTGATGCCCGAAGAAGAGTATGAATCAAGAGCCGTAAGAGTAGCTGACGTCAAGAATGGTATCTTTGACGTGACTATACCCGAACAGAATGCCGAGTATGTCAAAGTGCTCGATGCCTGCATTAACGGTTGGTATAAGTGTTTACACGTTGAACGTTTTGTGAATAAGGAGCCCAAGCATTATATTGAATGGGCTGAGTTTTACATGGAAGATGGCGCTCCGATGAACATGAGCCTGCCTTCAATCTTACCGGGAGCTCCAAAATGACCAACGACATCGCAGCAAGATTGCTCAGTAAGATTATGGAAAAACAGGCAAAAGGTGAATCGGTGCCTGACACAAGCACGTATCCGACATTACACGGGTATATGACTCCAGACGCACCGCCAGTCAATTTTGCAAATCGCATTATAAATCCCTTGAACTGGGTGCGCGGTGTTGTACGTTCACCCCTTGAAGCCGGTACGTTGTTGTATGGGATGGGTGAAACTGCGGTGCTTGGAACGCCAGCCCGCAGAAAAGAATTAGCAATGTTGGAAGCTCGCAACGCCAAAACAACCGACCTTGCCGGAAAAGGGTTAGTCAATCAAGGTTTAAAGTACGGTTTGGGTGCTGGCGCAGGTGTTGCAGGGATCATGGCGTTGCGCGCGATGATGCAAAGCCGTAAGAAAAAGAAAAACGAGAACGAAATCAACGTGCCTTATCCTGTGGCGCGGGACAAAACGGCTGGTGATCCTATTAGTGATGCAGCTTCTTATGTTTTGGGGTTGAACCAATCTAAACCGTCTATTTGGGACAATCCTTTTCTTGTTCCGTCGATTGTCGCAGGAACAGGTGCGGCAGCGTACGGCGGATACAAAGGGACCAAATACCTTACGGATGCTGTGCTCGCTAAAAACAAGGCAGACGAAAAGCGTAAGGCTGAGCGGGAATTTAATGAAACGCTTTTACATTCTTACGATAAGCCTTTGTCACATGATCCACACCACAAGCGCGCATCTGAGCCGACTGTTATGGAAAAAGTCGGGCAAGAACTGGATGTGTTGTTTAATTTGATTAAGACAGCAAATCCAAAAGACACCGGATTGAGTTTGACTACAGGCAATCTTACAGAAGATGCGCTTAAAGCTAGTTTGCCGATGTACATGACTTATGCTTTGGCTTCAGGGTTGGGTGCGGGTGCGTTGGGTTACGACATGACGCGCAAAAACAGTAAAGCCGATGCGTTGAAGAAAGCACTGAGAGAACGTGCGCGCGCTAAGTACGAACAATCTCCGCCAGAACTGCATGCCATCCCTAACGCTGTTGATCTTAACGCCCGTCAGAAACGTCCTTCTAGCGTGGTGTAACCTATGTCTGATTCCATTCTTCCTACGCCGGCTGCTGCACCTAAGCCTGTACAGCCGGCAAGTGCGTTACCGCCTAAGCCTGTACAGCCAGCAAGTGTATTACCGCCTAAAATCAATGCCATGTCGTCGGCTCCACCAAAAGCCAATGACATGTCAATTTTGCCTGCACCACCTATACCGCAATTTTCATCCCCATCTTTGGATCAACTTCGAGAATTTAGTGACGTCGATTCCACGCGTAAGGCTATTTACGATCAGGTCTATCAAGCTGCTTCCAGTATTAAGCCTATGACTAACGACAGGCACACTTTGACGTTAACAGGCGTTCGTTACATTGATCCCGACAGGTATTCCAACAAAAGGCACAAAGAGGCTGTGTTGGCTGGCGGGACTTTAGGTCGCAGGCTCAAGGGCACGTGGGAACTGACAGACAACGTTACGGGTCAAGTTCTGGACTCTAGGGATCAAGTGTTGGCTAATGTGCCCTATGTGACTAAATTCGGCACCATGGTTCACAATGGCAGCGAATATACACTGACATCTCAGCAAAGACTTAAGTCTGGCATTTACACACGCACCAAAGCTAACGGAGAACTGGAAGCACACGCCAACGTATTGCCGGGTAAGGGCATGTCTCACCGTTACATGCTTGATCCTGAAACCAACATCTACAAGATTAAGATTGGACAAGGTGAAACGCCTTTGATGCCATTGCTTAAGGCTATGGGCGCAACAGATGAGGAAATTAAAAACGCATGGGGAGATCAAATCTACGCGGCCAACTACAAAGAAAACGATTCAGCGATTGTGCAGAAGCTTAAAGCCAAATTGCTCAAAGCCAAAGACCTTGAGGGTGATGAAACTACGACGCGGCAGAAGCTTATAGACGTGTTTGAGAAGATGGAGCTTGATCCTTTTGTCACTAAGAGAACTTTAGGCACAGCGTTTGACCGAATGAACAAAGACGCCATGCTTGCTACGACTAAGAAATTGCTTGGTGTGGCGCGTGGTGAACAAGAAGTGGATGACCGTGACCACTTGGCGTACCAAACGTTTCATGGCCCCGAAGATTTGATGCGTGAGCGTATTGAGCGTGACCATTCTGGCATGCGCAGGAATGCATTTTACAAAGCATCATTCCAAGGCAACTTGAAAAGCCTTCCTTCGGGGCTGATGACACCTCAATTGGAACAGGCTCTTCTTGGTTCTGGACTTGGACAGAACCTCGAGGAAATCAATCCTGCCGAAATCCTTGATAAACAGACCAAGATCACGCGCATGGGTGAAGGTGGTATCCCAAGCATGGATGCCATTCCCGAAGAAGCTCGTAGTGTGCAGCCGTCTCACATGGGATTTATGGATCCTGTGCGTACGCCTGAGAGTATGCGTGCAGGGGTAGACACGCATATTACTCGTGGTGCTCGTAAAGGACCTGACGGCAAGATTTATGCGCAGTTTAAGGATTTGAAGACAGGCGAAACGGTATGGCGTTCTCCTCAAGAGCTTGCCGATGTCGCTGTAACGTTTCCCGGAGCATTAAAAAGTACAGATGCCCGTGTGCCTGCGATGAAAAGCGGCAAACTTACGTATGTGCCTAGAGATGAGATCGATTACGAACTTCCGGCGTTTGAGGATGCTTTCTCTGCGTTGGGTAATTTGATTCCAATGAAGTCCAACGTCAAAGGCCAGCGCATGGTGATGGCCAGTCGTATGTTGACTCAGGCATTGCCACTGGAAAACGCCGAAGCTCCTTTTGTACGTGGAGCTATTCCCGGATCTAACGGCGAGAAGGACTTTGATCACGAACTTGGCACACACATGGGAGCCGTTAGAGCTAAGCAAGATGGCAAAGTAGTCGATGTGTATGATGGCGTCGTTAAAGTTCAGTACGCAGACGGACAAACAGACGAAATAGACATGTTTGAGAATCATGCGTTTAACCGCAAGACCTACATCCACCAATCTACTGATTTGAAACCGGGAGAAACGTTTAAAGCCGGGCAAAACTTGGTGAGATCTAATTTTACAGACAAAAACGGAGCCATGGCATTAGGTGTAAATGCGCGTACGGCTTACATGCCTTGGAAGGGATACAACTTTGAGGATGCAAACGTCATCAGTGAGTCTATGGCCAAACGTATGTCGTCTCAGCACATGTACCAGCACGATGTGGATGTGACAGACAGACACAAGATGGGTAAGAACAACTACATATCGCTGTTTCCGCAGAAGTTTGACAAGAAAGTGTTAGAAAGCATAGACACTAATGGCGTTATTAAGGTTGGTCAGACAGTTTCGTATGGTCAACCTCTGATCTTGGCGGCACTTGAGAAGGACAGCCCTCAGAACAAGGTGCACAAACAAGGTGCTAAGGCATTTGGTGATAACTCTGTGCTGTGGGAACACCATGATCCGGGCATCGTGACGGCTGTGGCTCAAGGTAAGAACGGTCCTGTGGTGCAAGTGAAGTCAATTGTCCCTACACAGGTGGGAGACAAGATGAGTGGTAGGTATGGAGACAAAGGCGTCATTGCGGCTATTGTCCCCGATAATCAAATGCCTACGGATTCTCAAGGTCGGCCGTTTGAAGTGTTGCTGAATCCTCTCGGTATCGTGACAAGAACTAATCCTGCCCAGAAGTTTGAATTGATGCTGGGCAAGATTGCTGAGATGACAGGTAAACCTATTGCTGTGCCTGACTTTGAAGACATCGAAGACATGACTGAATGGACAGAACAGCAACTTAAGAAATACAACCTCAAGGGCGAAGAAAATGTTCTAGATGTTACTCGTGGCCGCTATGTAGACAACGTAGCCACAGGTAATCGTTTCTATATGAAGCTGCACCACACCGCAGAGTCCAAAGGCCAAGGACGTGGATCAGGTGGTTACTCACTAGAAGACGCTCCTGCCAAAGGTGGAGCATCAGGATCTAAGCGCGTATCCATGTTGGACGTTAATGCTCTGTTGTCGCACGGAGCTACAGAGACAATTCGTGACGCAAGTCTTATTAGAGGCCAGAAGAACGAAGAGTATTGGACACAGTTCATGCAGGGGCACACACCAACCGAACCCAAGGTGCCTTTGGTGTACGAGAAGTTTGTCAATTCACTGAAGGCCGCAGGTATCAATGTTGTGTCTAAGGGCCAAGAAACAAATGTAATGGCTATGACCAACAGTGATATCAAGCAAATGGCTGGTGATCGTGTTATCCGCACTGGTGACACGGTACGCTTCGATAAAAACATGGATCCAATTCCGGGTGGGTTGTTTGATCCCAAGCTGACAGGCGGGCACAACGGCAGACAGTGGGCCAAAATTGAATTGCCTGAGCCAATGTTAAATCCCGTAATGGAAGAACCCGCGCGTAGGTTGTTGGGCCTGACACAGCAGCAACTGAGAGACACGATTAGCGGAGAACACACCCTCGGCAGATATGGTAAAGGTCCTCAAGCCATCGTCAGTGCCTTAGGGGAACTGAATGTCGATAAGGAATTAGAAGTCGCTAGAGCCCAAGTAAACGGCAGCAACAAAGCATCTAGGGATCAAGCCATTCGCAGGCTTGGTTACCTCAAGGCTGCGCAGAAGTACGGGCTGCATCCTAAGGAATGGGTATTGGATGCTGTGCCTGTGTTGCCTCCAGCGTTTAGGCCTGTGTCTGTGATGGGAAGCTCAGGCATCCCTTTGGTGTCAGATCCTAACTACTTATACAAAGAGTTGTTGGAAGCCACCAGTAACTTCAACTCTATGAAAGGTTCTGTAGGCGCAGACAACACAGGGTCAGAGCGCTTGGCTATTTATGATTCGTTCAAAGCCATTACGGGATTGGGTGATCCTATTCAACCCAAGCTTGTCGAGAAGAATGTGTCTGGAATCTTGAAGTCAATCTTTGGCAGTTCACCTAAGTTTGGCACAGTGCAACGTAAATTGTTGTCGTCTACTGTGGATAACGTGGGTAGGTCAGTCATTATTCCTAATCCAGATTTTGACATGGATACTGTGGGCATTCCAGAAGGTAAAGCCTTTGAGGTGTACGACAAGTTTATCACACGCAGGCTCAAGCGTCTGGGCATGCCTATGGGTGAAGCTTTGAGGCACGTAAAAGATAAGTCTGAGTTAGCCAGAAAAATGCTTGAAAAGGAAATGGATGAAAGGCCTGTATTTATCAATCGAGCGCCTGTATTGCACAGATTTGGTATTATGGCCTTTAGACCTCGACTCGTAACGGGAGATACTATGCAGATTTCGCCGTTGATCGTCAAGGGATTCAACGCCGACTTTGACGGGGATGCGATGCAGTTCCATGTGCCTACAAGTGAATCTGCTGTCAGAGAAGCCTATGACAGAATGATGCCTTCCAAGAACTTGTTACACCCCGCAGATTTCAAGTCACCTGTACACGCACCTGTTAACGAATACATTAGTGGGCTGTATCATGCGTCGAGTCAAACGTCAGCACGCAAGCCACGGGTGTTTGCATCTAAGAAGGATGCAATTGCCGCGTACAAACGGGGCGACATCCAAGCTGATGATCCTGTAGAGATCATCGAATAAGTACTTATGGTATGCTTAAGTTTAGGAGGACAGGTTATGAACGATAGTATTGATTTCAACATGATTCAAATGACACGCAGCATGATTGGCGACATCATGCAGAAGAGGGCATTTGTGCCGTCAGGAGACCCTTCGATGGGTGGCGCTCCTCCCGGTGGTGCCCCTCCTATGGATCCTGCGATGATGGGCGGCGCTCCTCCTATGGACCCTGCAATGATGGGTGGTGCCCCTCCCGGTGGAATGCCTCCGGGCATGGACCCTGCGATGATGGGTGGTATGCCTCCCGGTGGCGCTCCTCCTATGGATCCCGCAATGATGGGTGGTATGCCTCCGCCCCCACCACCTGCGCCAGCTATAGATCCTGCCATGATTCAGCAAATGGTGGATGACGCCGTTAAGAAATCCAACGGTAATGGCAACGGCAACGGAGCGTCAATGGGTGGCGGTCTGAAGCCAAAGATCGACGTCAACGTTGAATTGATGCAGATCAAGCACATGTTGGCCAAGCTTGCTGATGCCCTTAACGTCAAGATCCCTGCGCAAGATCTTGTAGCGACACCCGAAAAGCTGATGGCCATGGCTAGTGGTGGCGACAGCGGCAGTGGTGGCGGTGGTGGTGCAGGAGCTATTCCTCCAATCGGTGGTATTTCTGGCATTACTCCAGCAGGCACACCGGGTGGCGAAAAATCTGGCTATGACCTTGCTGCTAATGCGCGTAACATTAGGCAGAACCTGATTCATCCAAGCATCAAGCAAGCCGAAGCCGCAGGTCAGGCTATCTCGTTGCCGATGTTTTCAACAGGTGGTCGTGCAGCTTCCATTGCTGCTGTTAGGCGTAAACGCTAAACACGGAGACTCTTGTGATCATTGAGATTATTTCGGCAGCAGGCGTTGGTTCGG
>JACCDP010198065.1_pt1 | contig 13768 bp, 9 predicted proteins | sample 7445841 | NCBI WGS metagenome assembly JACCDP01 (sample SAMN15323441, study PRJNA562643) | freshwater metagenome | isolation source: river surface water | place: USA:Blue River Watershed | collected 2017-08-17
CCCAGCATCCTCCGATCCATCAAAGCCTGCAAAGCCTGGGGAGCCTCGTCTAGGGCATATTTTTTGGCTACATGTTGGGCAATCGCACCTTCTTGAATCCATGCCAGCAGCTGCCGGGTATTTTGAAGATTTGCCTTAGGCTCCATCTTGGCAAACTGACCCCAAAATACCCCCACTACCGCACAGCCTTTCAACAAGGGGAGATTCATTGGAAGCTTGGGGATCTCCCCATTGGCAAAGCCTACCACCAAATAGCGCCCTTTCCAGGCCATCCCACGCAGTGCGGCTTCGGAAAATTTTCCTCCCACCGGATCGTACACCACATCAACTCCTTTCCCTCCGGTCAGCTCTTTGACTCGGGCTTTTAAATCCTCCGTTTCGTAGTTGATCGTTTCCAAAGCCCCCTTTTCTCGGCAAAGGGAAAGCTTTTCTGACGTAGAAGCCGCTGCAATCACGCGAGCTCCCATCAAGGTTCCTAGTTCAACGGCTGCCAAGCCCACACCCCCTGCAGCGCCCAACACCAGGAGTGTTTCCCCTGCCTGAAGCTGTGCACGATCTTTCAACGCATGGTAGGAAGTGCCGTAGGTATAGAGCGTCGTGGCCGCTACCTCAGCTGAAAGTCCTGGAGGCAAAGGAAATACCCGATCCAGTTCTACGGCTACTTTTTCTGCAAAGCCTCCCCATCCACATAGCGCAAGCACGCGTTGCCCCAGTTCAAATCCCTGTACCTCATCGCCCAATTCCACGATAGTGCCGGCCACTTCCCCACCAGGTGAGAAAGGCAAGTCGGGGGTAAACTGATACTTATTTTGGATGATCAACACATCTGGAAAATTGACACCACAGGCCTCCACCGCGATGAGCACCTGCTTGGAACTCGGAATAGGGCTGGGAATGTCCAGTACCTGTAAGGTATCCGGAAGTCCAAACTGGGAACAGACAACTGCTTTCATGGTAGAGTGTTTTTGCCGAAGGCATGGAGATACAAAAGAAGGAAAAAAGAAGGAAAATTGGCCTGAAAGGGATAATTTTGAGTTCAATTTACCTCTAAGACTTTCTTTCATGTCCGTAGCATCCTACCTCGAAAAAAATAAAGATCGCTTTCTTCAAGAACTTTTTGACCTGCTCCGAATTCCATCGGTAAGTGCCGATCCGAAGTTCAAACAAGACGTGGTCGCAGCAGCTAATTTTGTGAAAAATTCTCTAGAAGAGGCTGGGGCTGACCTGGTAGAAATCTGTGAGACGGCGGGCTATCCCATTGTCTATGGGGAAAAAATGATTGACCCAGCACTCCCAACGGTTCTCGTCTACGGACACTACGACGTGCAGCCTGCAGATCCCTACGAACTCTGGGATTCACCCCCTTTTGAACCCGTACTCAAGCAAACGGCCATTCATCCAGAAGGAGCGATTTTTGCACGAGGCGCTGCAGACGACAAAGGACAGTTTTACATGCACATCAAAGCCTTCGAAGCGATGATGGCTACCGGCGCTCTCCCCTGCAATGTCAAATTTATGATAGAAGGCGAGGAGGAAATCGGCTCAGACAACCTGGACACCTTTGTGCTGGCCAACAAGGAGCGCTTGCGTGCAGATGTCATCTTGATTTCCGATACGCACATGATTGGCATGCAGGATCCTTCCATCACGGTGGGTCTTCGTGGCATGGCCTACATGGAGGTGGAGGTGACTGGATCCAACCGAGACCTACACTCCGGAACTTATGGTGGCGCAGTGGCCAATCCGATCAATGTGCTTTGCAAGATGATCGCTTCCCTCAAGGACGAAAACGAGCACATCACCATCCCTGGCTTTTACGAAAAGGTGCAGGAACTGAGTGTTGCCCAGCGTCAGCGCCTCAACGAGGCTCCATTTGACCTTTCTGAATACAAAGGCAAACTAGACATTCAGGATGTTCACGGAGAAAAAGGCTATAGCACCATCGAGCGAGTAGGCATCCGCCCAACGCTAGATGTGAACGGCATCTGGGGTGGCTATACGGGCGAGGGCGCCAAAACTGTTCTTCCTTCCAAGGCTTATGCTAAGATTTCCATGCGTCTGGTACCTGACCAAGACTGGCATGAAATTGCCACGCTTTTTGAAACTCATTTCAAAGCCATTGCTCCGGCTTCCGTTACCGTGAAGGTAAAAGCCCATCACGGGGGCGCTCCAGCCGTTGTATCGGATTCTTCCTTGGGCTACCAAGCAGCAGAAGCAGCTATGGAGGAAACCTTCGGCAAACGACCCATCCCAACTCGTGAGGGAGGTTCCATTCCCATCGTGGCCCTTTTCCAAAAAGAACTGGGTTCGGACCCGATCCTCTTCGGATTTGGTCTGGATACAGATGCACTTCACTCGCCCAACGAGCATTATGGGGTGAAAAACTACCTCATTGGCATCGAGACCATCGCTGCCTTTTTCAGACACTTTAGCGCGGCACACGGAAAGTAAATTTTCCAATTCACTAGAGGGTTGAGAAACCTTCGCGTCCACTTTGCTGTTTTCCTTGGTAAACCCTGCTTTACATGTTCCTCTTCTCAAAAAAGTCAGTCCTGCTCTTCACACTTTTCCTTCTGCTCCTGAGCCCCTTGGCACAAGCTCAGTTGGTGAAGCCCCCTGTTTGGAACATCCGACTAGAGGGCAAGGAACTCGAAGTGGGCAAGCCCGCTACCCTAGTGATGGAAGCGCAAATTCCCATGGGTTGGTACGTGTATTCCAATGATTTTGACAAGAATCTTGGCCCCTTGCTCACGGAATTTATTCCTGCAAACTCAACTGATTTTTCGGTAGCTGGCAAACTTCAAGCCATCCAACCCAAGAAAAAATACGATGAAGTATGGGAAGGGGACGTCACTTTCTTTATGGGAAAAGGGCGCTTTGAGCAGCCCATTACTTTATTAAGCACTTCGGGCGTCGTTAAGGGCTCCCTCGAATACCAAATGTGCTCAGATCTCACGGGACAGTGCATCAATTACGAGCAGGACATTGAGGTCAAATTCACGGCCAAGGCCGCAACCATTGTTCCGGTAGAAGCTGACCCAACTCAGAAGGCCGATACCTCTACATCTGCTCCCCCAGCATTGGCGGCTGGTTCCCCCGTAGAAACTGCAGACTCTACCCAAGGGTCAAAAGTTCCAGAGCAGGAACAACCGCTCCCTGCGGATGCTGCAGCATCTGAATCACTTATGGGATTTATGCTGCTTGCTTTTTTGGCTGGACTCGCTGCACTCATCACCCCCTGCGTATTTCCGATGATCCCGATGACGGTGAGTTTCTTTACAGGAAGAGCTAAAAAACGATCCGAAGGCATCCGCCAGGCATTTATCTACGGCATTTCGATTATTGGCATTTACACCATCGCCGGCACCGCCGTCACTGCTATTCAGGGGCCTGAATTTGCAAACTGGTTGGCTACCCACTGGGTGCCAAATGTATTCTTCTTCATCATTTTTGTGGTGTTTGCCTTGGCTTTTTTAGGGATGTTTGAACTCACCCTGCCTTCGAGCTTTGTCAACAAAATAGATGCTAAAGCAGAAAAAGGAGGCCTTGGAGGCGTATTCTTTATGGCCTTTACCTTGGTACTCGTTTCCTTCTCCTGCACAGGACCTATTGTCGGGTCCATCTTGATTTCCTCCGCAGGGGGAGAACTGGTGAAGCCCGTCCTAGGCATGTTTTCCTTTGGATTGGCCTTTGCCATTCAATTTACCCTATTTGCAATCTTCCCCGAATGGATGCAGCGCCTTCCCAAGTCTGGGGGCTGGCTGAATACCGTGAAGGTGGTCTTGGGCTTCCTTGAGTTGGCCTTGGCATTCAAATTCCTATCCATCGCCGACTTGGTGTATCACTGGGGTATCCTGGACCGAGATGTGTTCTTGGCAATTTGGATTGTGATTTTCTCCACCTTAGGACTTTACTTGCTAGGAAAAATCAGGCTTCCACACGACTCCAAACTAGAGCACCTCGGAGTACCTCGACTCTTGCTCGCCTTAGTCACGTTTACCTTTGTGGTTTACATGATTCCTGGACTTTGGGGAGCACCCTTGAAACTCCTCAGCGGCTACTTGCCTCCTGTCACTACACAGCAGTTTAGCCTAACAGGTGGCACTTCAAGCAGCGAAGCGGCACCCTCCGCTACGGAAGTAGTGCTATATGGTGACTTACTTAAGATTCCTCACGGCATCCCTGGGTACTTCGACTACCAACAAGCCTTGGCTGCTGCCAAGCGGGAGGGAAAGCCCCTGCTCATTGACTTCACTGGGCATGGATGCGTAAATTGCCGTAAGATGGAAGAGAATGTCTGGGTAGATCCACAGGTGATGAAGCGCTTGAAGGAAGACTTTGTGATGGTGGCCTTGTACATCGATGAGCGGCTCGAGCTCCCCGAGAGCAAATGGTATACCTCGAGCTACGATGGGAAGGAGAAAAAAACCTTGGGCAAGCAAAATGCCGACTTCCAAATCACCCGCTTCAACAACAACGCACAGCCTTATTATGTGATTTTAGATCACCAAGAGCAGCTGTTGGCTACTCCAAGAGGATATGACACCGACATTGCTTCGTTCGTGGCATTTTTGGATGGAGCCTCTGCTGAATTCCAAAGCAGGAAAAAATAGGTTACGGATAAATCTCCTCCAATACCTGCGCCAAACGCACGCTTGCAGCAATCAAACGCTCCTCAGCAATGCTAAAATTCTCATAGAGATAGGGGTAGCTGATCTTCTTATTCTCTGGCAGATTGTACACCTGAGGTCGATAGCTCACCGCTTCTTTGAGCCAATCCTGCATCGTTCCAGCGCGATATTTTGCTTGCAGTTGAGGCGTCATGCGACGATACAATTCTTCACCCAATTCGGTGTAGCTCATCCCTTGGCGATCAATCATGCCACTATCCCAGAGGGCATGCAGGTTGGTTGGCTGTCCAAAAAACTCAATCCGCACATCGTTTCCTCCCTTATCAGTACCTGTGCCCACATGCAGCGGCTGGTGGATATCCTCAATCATGTGGATGAGCATTTTTAGCTTTTCAGCTTCTGTTTTTGGGTCTAGCCCTCCTTTTTTCAATTCTGCTTTGATTCGTTTGATGGCCTCGTAGGCATCGCCTGTTTTTTCTTGGGTGCTGGCATCGTACTCCCCATTTTTACTGTTTAGGTAATGCCAAGTCGTCGCATAGTCGTAGCTTTTGTCCGAACGAATGTCATCCATCCAAGTGCCGCTTTTGCTCAGCGAAACCGGGTAGAGCAGTCCCTCCACTTTTTTGAGGGTGGACTTTTTAAGTTGCTTCTCTGCCATCAAGCCAATCAGGTAGTGTCCCAATTGTCCCCAAGCAAAGGCTTGAGTAGTCCCTAAAGTGAATACTAAAGAAAGGGCGAGCGAAAGCGAATAGATTCTTTTCATAGCAGGAGAACGAAAATTGGGTTAGGTTGAAGCCAGTTCGGATACCGCCAACCAGGCCATAAGCCCAGCACCGATCTCCAACGCTTCTTCTTCAATGTCAAAGGTAGGCGTGTGCACACCTGAAGTGATGCCTCGGGATTCGTTGCGCGTACCCAATCGGTAAAAGCAGCCATCAATCTCTTGAGAGAAATAGGCAAAGTCCTCAGCGGCCATCCAAATATCGAGGTCGAGCACATTCTCCGCCCCCAAATACGCTTGTGCTGCAGCCACAGATCGCGCAGTCAATTCCGGATTATTTTTTAGAAAAGGGTAGCCTTTTCGGATTTCAAAATCGAGTTGTCCGCCCATTCCCTCCACAATTCCTTCGGCAATTTGACGCATTTTTTCATGGGCTTTGGCTCTCCAGACCTCATCAAGCGTACGGAAAGTACCCTGAATCTTGACCTCATTGGGAATGATGTTGGTGGCTCCAAGTGCCTCCACCCGTCCAAAGGAAAGCACAGAAGGAATCTTGGGATTGGCAACGCGGCTAACGATCTGCTGCAGCGCAACCAAAAGATGTGCCGAAATCAAGACCGGGTCAATGAAGGTTTCAGGCATGGCTCCATGTCCTCCCTTCCCTTTGATGGTCAGGTACAATTCATCTGCACTCGCCATATATAGCCCTGAACGAAAACCAACCTTACCAGCAGGAATCATGGGCATCACATGCTGGCCCAGGATATACTGGGGACGGGGGTTTTCGAGGACCTTATCTTTGATCATCAAGGATGCTCCTCCGGGAATGATTTCTTCCCCAGGTTGGAAAATCAACTTGATTGTTCCTTCAAACTGATCTCTGACCTCATGCAAGATTTTTGCAGCGCCTAACAAGGACGCCGTATGCGCATCGTGGCCGCAAGCATGCATGACCCCAGGATTTTGAGATTTGTAGGGTACCTCATTTGCTTCAACAATCGGCAAGGCATCCATATCTGCGCGTAAGGCAACCACTTTTTTCGTTGGATTTTTTCCTTTGATCAATGCAGACCAACCCGTGGTTGCTTTGGATTCAATTTCAGTAATGCCTATCGCTTTCAATTTTTCTGCTACGAAGGCTGCCGTTTGAAACTCCTTGAACGAAAGCTCTGGGTGGCTGTGGAGGTGGCGACGGAGATCGATGACCTCCTGCTTGTAGGCTTGAGCCAGGGATTTAATTCTGTCCTTGAGCATTGGAGGGAGAAGATATGGTGTACTCTTTCCTTAAAAATCGATCTTGTATGATTCGTGCTGCTGGAAAGTGGGTCTTCAGCTGGTAATAAGCAGGTTGGGCTTCAATTTTAAACCCATAGCTTCCTACTTTCACCAAATAGCGCGGCTGCTGGTATTGTATCTCGGGATTTAAGGATGGAAATAAGGACGAAAGAACCTCTTTGGTTCGAAAGGCGTCATTTCGGTTTACCCCTGAATACACCAAGACGGTAAATCCGCTGTAATAGGGTTCGGACTTCGCTTTTTCGTAATTCTTGCTCATCCGTTGTGCAAGAACTTTATCCACAGATTGAGAGGATGAGGGTAAGGATGGAGTCACCTCCTGCAATGCCTGCTTGTAATCGGGAAAGTCAGGAAGTCTTTCCTCTAAATTTTCTTGGTACTTGGAATAATCCACTACTTCCGCTTGTGGAAGGCCTGAGCTAGTTTGGCAAGCGCAAAAAAGAAGTGCAATTCCTAAGATCCAAAAATTTTTCATGGGCATCATTTTTCTATAACCACACAACTGCCGTTTTCGATGTCTTGTTCGACGCTCTTGTATTTGACATCCAGCTTGGTGCTGCCGTCTCGGTACTGTACCGAAACTTTGTCATTTCTTCCATACACCTTTTCCACCTTTCGGGGCGCCACTGGTGCTGGAGCCGGTCTGCCTGCAGTAGCTGCAGCCGTTGCAGCTCGGTTGGCACCTGGATTTAAGCTACTTCCGACCTCTGCTTTGGAGGCTTGCACCCGTGCTTCGGAGGAGCGTTGCGGCTGAGGGGCCTGCTGCACCTGAGCAGGATCCTGCTTGGGCAGATCAGCACGGGTGAGGAAGGAGGTCATGTCTTCGTTGAGCTTGCCTACAAAACGTTTGAATAGCTCGAAGCCCTCAAACTTGTAGATCAAGAGTGGGTCTTTTTGCTCGTAGACCGCATTCTGCACAGACTGCTTCAAGTCATCCATGTCTCGGAGGTGCTCCTTCCAATTTTGATCAATGATCGCCAAGGAAACATTCTTTTCAATGGCACGCACGAGCTCCTGACCATTGGTTTGCAGAGTTTTTTCCAGGTTGCAGACTACCCCGATTTGCTTGACTCCGTCCGTGATCGGCACCATGATGTCCTTGACCGTAGCGCCTCGTTCTTCCTGAACATTTTTGAAGACTGGAAGAGCCGTTTGGGCAATCTGGGCATTCTTTTTTTGGTAAAAGTCAAAAGCAAGGGCATAAAGCTCTTGGGTAAGTTTCTGCGAATCCTTCGATTTCAGGTCATCATTCGTCACCGAAAAATCTACCCCTAGTGTGGTAAATACATTCATGCGCAAGTTTTCTGCATCTCCAGTTGACTTGCCCATTTCGATGAGGTTTTCACTGACATCAAACAACACATTGAGAATATCAAGCTCCAAACGATCTCCCTTGAGCGCATTTCTTCTCCGCTTGTACACCACCTCACGCTGAGAGTTCATCACGTCATCGTATTCAAGCAATCGCTTACGTGTACCGAAGTTATTCTCCTCCACCTTCTTCTGCGCACGCTCGATGGACTTGGTAATCATGCTGTGCTGGATCACTTCTCCTTCTTCTAGACCCATGCGGTCCATCAATTTGGCGATGCGATCCGAACCAAAGAGACGCATCAAACTATCCTCGAGAGATACAAAAAACTGAGAAGAACCCACATCACCTTGACGACCCGAACGACCTCGAAGCTGACGGTCTACACGACGCGATTCGTGTCGCTCCGTACCGATGATGGCTAGACCTCCGGCCTTTCGGGATTCTGGAGTCAACTTGATATCCGTACCTCTACCCGCCATGTTGGTGGCGATGGTCACTGTTCCTGGCTTACCTGCTTCAGCCACAATATCCGCTTCACGGGCGTGCTGCTTCGCGTTCAAAACCTGGTGATTGATTTTTTTCAAGGTTAGCATACGACTGAGTACCTCAGAGATTTCTACTGAGGTGGTACCTACCAGTACCGGTCTTCCCTGAGCTACGAGTTCATTGATTTCATCCGTTACCGCGTTGAACTTCTCGCGTACGGTTTTGTATACCTTATCTTCACGGTCTTGGCGGATGATCCCTCTGTTGGTCGGGATGACCACCACGTCCAACTTGTAGATTTCCCAAAATTCTCCAGCTTCCGTTTCTGCAGTACCCGTCATGCCTGCTAGCTTGTGGTACATGCGGAAATAGTTTTGAAGGGTGATCGTGGCGTAAGTTTGCGTAGCATCCTCCACCTTCACGTTTTCCTTGGCTTCAATCGCTTGGTGTAGGCCGTCAGAGTAGCGTCTGCCTTCCATCACACGGCCTGTTTGCTCATCGACAATCTTCACCTTTCCATCTACCAAGATGTACTCCGTGTCCCGCTCAAACATGCAATAGGCCTTGAGCAGCTGGTTGACCGTATGGATCCGCTGGGCCTTGACACCATAGTCCTTGATCACTTCTTCTTTGCGCGCCAACTTTTCGTTTTCGTCCAAGGAACTGCTTTTTTCCAGTTCGTCAAGCGCAATCCCAATATCTGGAAGAATGAAGAAGCTCGGGTCTTCGTTCTTGGAAGTCATGGTTTCGATGCCTCGATCGGTCAAGTCAATCGTATTGGTCTTCTCATCGATGGTAAACAACAGCGGCTCATCAGCCTCAGGCATGTTGCGCTTGTTGTCTTGAAGGTAGTAGTTTTCCGTTTTCTGAAGAATCACCCGAACACCAGGCTCAGAGAGGTACTTGATCAACGGCTTGTACTTGGGAATACCTCGGTAGGCTCTGAAGAGGGCTAGGCCTCCTTCTTTGTCGTTGCCGTCAGCAATTGCTTTTTTCGCAGTAGTCAAAAATCCCTGAACCAACTTGCGTTGCTCATCCACCAAGGTGGCTACGCGGGGCTTCATTTGGTCAAACTCGTGTACATCTCCTCGAGGTACGGGTCCAGAAATGATCAATGGAGTACGGGCATCGTCAATCAAGACGGAGTCCACCTCATCCACCATGGCAAAGTGATGTTTGCCTTGTACCAAGTCTTCGGCCTCTCTGGCCATGTTGTCACGGAGGTAGTCAAAGCCGAACTCATTGTTGGTACCGTAAACTATGTCTGAGGCATAGGCTCTCTTCCGTGCAGGAGAGTTGGGCTGGTACTTGTCGATGCAGTCGACCGTGAGGCCGTGAAATTCAAAAAGGGGAGCGTTCCATTCGGAGTCACGCTTGGCCAAGTAGTCGTTGACCGTTACCAAGTGTACGCCACGTCCTGAAAGCGCATTGAGAAATGCAGGAAGGGTAGAAACTAGGGTTTTTCCTTCACCAGTAGCCATTTCGGCAATTTTTCCTTTGTGAAGGACCATGCCACCGATCAGCTGTACATCGTAGTGCACCATGTCCCAGACTACTTCATTTCCTGCCGCCATCCATTTGTTGTGCCAAATGGCTTGATCGCCTTGAATTTGAACATTGGATTTGGTGGCGGCGATTTCTCGGTCACGAGGGGTGGCAGTTACTTCTAGCTGTCCTACTTCTTTGAATCTTCTAGCAGTCTCTTTGACGATAGCAAAGGCGGTGGGCATCACCTCGTCCAATACCTTTTCAAGTTCCGTATCACGCTCCTTTTCTAAGGCGTCAATTTGGTTGAAAAGCTGGTCTTTCTGGTGTACTGCTTGGGTCGGCAAAGCCTCTATTTGGCCTCTGATAGCCGTGATTTTATCGTCAATGGTCTTTAGCTGCTCGTTGATACGTGCACGAAGGGAATGGGTTTTTTCCCGAAGTTGATCGCCAGATAGAGCCGCCAATCCTGCAAAAATCTGGTTGGTCTCGGTTACCCGGGGAAGAAATTCTTTGATATCTCGGTCGGATTTGGTGCCAAAAATTTTGGCCAATCCTTTTGCAATAAAATCTAGCATACGAATGGGTCTGTCCCCCTTTTTGGGGACTTAAAAATACGCGGTTTTTTTAGAATTGGTACTCCTTAATCGCTTGTAATTCACAAAGGCCTCTAGAAATTGGGAAGCTGGATCTGTCCTGCATAAACTTGCTGCGCCGGTCCAATCAGCCAAATGTGATCAAACCCCTCCTTGGCATTCCCTTGAAAGGTCACCCGCAAATTCCCTCCACGGGTACGGATTTGGATGTCATTTTGTTGGGTAAGGGCTCCACAAACAAGGGCTGCTGCCGTCACACCGGTGCCACAAGAGAGCGTTTCATTCTCTACACCCCGCTCAAAGGTGCGGACATATATTTCGGCATCGCCTAGCTTTTGCACAAAGTTGACATTGCTGCCTCCAGGAGCATAGCAGGGGTCATGGCGCAGAAGTTGACCTTGTTCAAAAACCGGATAGGTCTCCACGTCCTCCACCCAGCGCACGTGATGGGGAGATCCTGTGTGCACAAAGGAGTCGCCCAAACTTTCTGAGATTTGAGACACATCCCCCATCTTAAGTGCTACTAGACCATCCTTCAGGCTTGCCTCGTGGGGACCGTCGATGGCTAGAAATCGCGTTTTTTGGTCAATGATACCTAAAAAGGCCGCAAAGGCAACTGCACAGCGGGCTCCGTTTCCGCAAAAACTCTGGCTGCCATCTGCATTGAAGTAGACGACTTCAAAGTCGTAGTCGGCATGGGAACGGATCAGAATCAGCCCGTCGGCGCCAATACCGAACTTGCGGTCACAGAGGGCCTGCACCAACTGGATATTAGCCAAGTCCCAGTGGGCTGCACGATCATCGAGCATCACAAAGTCATTGCCGGTTCCTTGGTACTTGTAAAAGTGCATGTCCTGGGGTATGGCCATTAGTTTGAAGGGTTTGATTGAAATTATCCCTAGTTGAACTACAAACTTACGCAATTGTCTTGAAAGGAAAATCCCTACTCCTGCGGTTGGGAAAATGTGCTTTCAGACCCAAAAATTCTCAAAATAGTGTAGATTCGTGTATCCAAACCAAATGCCATGAAGACGAATCCAAGCAACCTCAGCCGTAGAACTTTTCTCGCCAATTCAGCCAAAGCAGGGCTGACGGTAGGCCTCCTAGGAGCAGGAATTCCCCCTCTTTTTGGGCAGGAAAGCCTTCCGGAATTCGCCACTGGATTTACCCAGCAGCCCTTGCCTTACGGATACGCCGCCCTCGAGCCGCACATCGATGCGCGTACGATGGAAATCCACTACAGCAAGCATGCCGCTGCTTATGCAAGCAACCTTCGAGATGCTGCCAAGGAAGAAGGCGTAGACACGACGCAGCCCTTGGAGCAGGTACTCGCTTCCATTTCAAAGTACTCCACCAAAATGCGTAACAATGGTGGCGGGCATTACAACCACGAACTTTTCTGGAGTATCCTAGGCCAGCCTGCTGCGGCGGGTCCTGAAGTGGGGCCGGAGGGAGCGCTATTGAAAGCAATTAAAACCTCTTTTGGGAGTTACGAAGCCTTTGTGAGCCAGTTTGAAACTGCTGCCAAAACCCGATTTGGTTCAGGCTGGGCCTGGCTTCTCGTAGATGCCACAGGCAAACTGGTCGTGAGTTCCACCCCCAACCAAGACAACCCCTTGATGGATGTTGCTGAGGTGAAGGGAACCCCCATTTTGGGATTAGATGTGTGGGAGCATGCTTACTACCTGCATTACCAAAACCGACGAGCGGACTACGTAACAGCCTTTTGGAAGGTGGTCAATTGGAAGGCCATAGCAGAGCGCTTTGCAGCAGCGACGATATAATTTATCAAATTTTCTACTCATTAAGTTTACCTACATTACCATGAAAGATCCAGCCTCCCTCAGTTCCGTTGCTCGCTTTCACGAGACCTTCAAGCATCCTATTTTGCCTCATCCCACCATCCCTTCGGAGACCCGTTGTGCCTTGCGCGTGTCTTTGCTCGCGGAAGAGCTGAAGGAATTGGAAGAAGCGATTGAAAACAAAGATTTGGTGGAGATTGCTGATGCCTTGTGCGATTTACAATACGTACTTTCGGGCGCCATCCTGGAGTTTGGCTTGGGAGAAAAGTTCAAGGCACTTTTTGACGAGGTGCAGCGCTCCAACATGAGCAAGGCCTGCAAAACGGAGGAGGAGGCAAAGGCTACCGTGGCGCATTACGAAGCCAAGGGCACGCCCTGCTTCTACGAAAAAGAGGGGGATTTGTACTTGGTTTTCCGTGAAGGCGACCACAAGACCTTGAAGTCTGTTGGGTATTCGCCGGCTGATTTGAAGTCTATTTTGTAAGTGAAGACCGTTTCAAGTATCAAGTTCCGTTTTGTACAAAGTACCAAGTACAAGGTACCAAGAATTTAAATGACCAGAATTCATGTACCAATTCGAATCCTTACTTCTTCAATCAGCGTTCGGTGTTCGACATTAGGCAAAATCTCGTAATTCGTACTCGCCTGCCCACCGCGGCGGGTACTTCGTATTTCCTGCCCTATCGCCTCAACAAACTCAGCGTCCCTTTTCTTGTTTCCCCTGTTTCGAGTACCTCTAGCACCCAGTAATAAGTACCCGTGGGCAGTTCTTTTCCATTATGGGTACCATCCCAACGGATATCTGGATTTTCAGTGTAAAAGACTTCGTAACCCGCCTGTTTAAATACACGTAGACGAACACCTTCAAAAAACCGAAGATCCGAAATACCCCAAGTTGCATTTATACCATCACCCCCTGGAGTAAAGGTGTTGTAGATAATCAATTTTGAAACCTCTGGACGAATTCGGCTAATCTCAAAGAACTTATCCAGCGTATTGCCATCTCGATCCCTTACCCTCACCACGATGCTGAAGCTCGTCTTCCCTGCTGCTCGATCTGCACTGCTCCAGAACAAGATGTTGCTCTTAATCTCGAAGTACTTGTTGTCATACCCATCCCCAAGTAGACTGACCGTATGGATCTTATCCACTGGATCGTTCACCACAAAGTCCCGTACAAATATAATGAATTGTGTAGTACTGCCCACTAAGGTAGCGTTGGCAATCGTCAGGTCTCGCGGTGCTGGCTTCGGAAGTACCTCAACTCTTAGCTTGGCTACTATTTTATCCGGATTTTCAATCCCCACAGGAAGGATAAGTGTTCCCGTCAGTGTGTACGTCCCTCTAGCAAGTAGATTCAAGGTACTCTTGTCCCACTTGACCTCTACTTTATAATATTGTCCATGGGTAGACAAAACATTCACTGTAGCAGGTAG
>JACCDP010039259.1_pt1 | contig 13767 bp, 16 predicted proteins | sample 7445841 | NCBI WGS metagenome assembly JACCDP01 (sample SAMN15323441, study PRJNA562643) | freshwater metagenome | isolation source: river surface water | place: USA:Blue River Watershed | collected 2017-08-17
CATTGTTAGTCTCCTTTGGGATACTTATGTTATCGGCATTCCAATGCAATTCAATCATTAAAACTGATAATAATTTACAGGGGGATACCCTTACCACACATGAACGAATCCAAAGACTACCTAAGTAGATTATAAAAATTATTGTAATTACGGGTTGACTCTCTGGTTTTCCGTTCTATACTGAAGGTGTACTTGATAAGCCGACTGCCTTTCCCGGCAGGGCTGCAAGTCACCCTCCAATGGAGAAGAAGAGATGTCCAGCACCAGCACCAAGGTGGAATTGTTGCAGTTCATTATTGAGAGTATCGATAACGACAGTTATTGTACTTCCTACATCTCTTATGTTGGCCTAAAGGACGGCGTTTTTTGCGCCGAAATTTCCCAGTCATTGGTCAAGCCGATTGTAAATGGACCAATGAACAGTTGGTCCATCATCATACCATTGAAGCCCTACACCAACGAGGTTCTGTTGGATGACTATGGGATTCCCCTCAGATTTGTCTGGGGCAACGAATGGTTCGAGTGGGCGGACCAACGCAAGTTTGATGCTGCTGGTGGTCTTATTGGTTACAAATAACCAATATTATTGGCAACCTTCAACCCCCATCAGAGATGTCTGATGGGGGTTTTTTATTTACGACCCATACCCGAACCACACATGAACGAACCCAAAGACTACCTAAGTAGATTATAAAAATTATTGTAATTACGGGTTGACTCTATTTGTTTTTTGGTTTACTATTTCGATACGCCGGATTTTGTTTTTTGAACCGGGTGGTTCTGGACAAATGGGCGCATAGGAGTCCGCAAGATGAAGACCATCACCCCTTCTTTCGAAATCGAAACCACCGTTGCCGAACTGCTCAAGGACTCCACCAAGGTGGAAATCCTTGTTGTGTCCGCTGTTTGCGGTGGCATGGAGGATGATTACCAGCCTACTGGTGAATCCCACCAAAGCTGGGAGAAGACCACTGTGGCGGATTTCACTGCTAAATGGCTTGGCGGGGCCGATGACCTGCTGGACCACAAGATGTCTTTTGCCAATGTGGTTAGTGAGTTTTATGATGATTTTGAGCGGGGTTATTACCAAGCCATCCTTTCCCCCAAGGAAGCGAATTTGTACCGCAATAACGAATGGGCGAAGGTGCTAAACGCACGGGCTGCCTCCTTCTGCGCCAAGCACAAGGTGACCATCGGAACCATTGAATTTTTCAATGCGTTGCGGGGCGAATTGCGGTCTGCCAAAAACCGCATGGAAAGGTTCTTTGATGGTGAATCCCGGGCCGAAAGGTATGCTCAATACCGGGCCTGTGGTAGCGATTCCTACTGGTCTGACAACGATTACATGGCAGGCAAGTTCACTAAGCCCATTGAGGAATTGCGTGAATTGGGCCGGTTCTGCCGTCTCAAGCTTCCCAGCCAGTACGCTCTCTGGCGGGAAAGCAGAACCAAAAAGTAAACCCCCTATGGGTTGGTTGGCCCCGGGTCGAAAGACCCGGGGTTTTTTTATGTACAGTGGATATGCGAACCACACATAATTGATTCAAGATACTACCTAGGTAGATTATAAAAATTATTGTAATTACGGGTTGAATCTATTTGTTTTTTGGTTTACTATTTGGATACACCGGATTTTGTCTTCCATGCCTTGGGGTGTTCCCGGGATGGTGGGCCGAGCCGGTGCCTTCGGAGTCCCTGACCATGGCTACCCGCCTGTACCCCCAGACCAACGATGTCGCCATCCTCGAGGCCATCTGTGGCGTCCCCGCCGGGACGGCTGCTCGCCTTGAGCAAATCGAGGCGACCATTCCGGAGGGGTGCCCGAACATGGGTTGCCCCCGATGGGAGGCTATCCATGCCGAGCCCGATGTGGAGGCATACCACACCTTCCATCTTTTTGGTTTCGGGCGTTTGGTCGCCTTCCGGTTGGTCCGGTCCCTTGGGATGGTGGAGTATGCGGATGGCACCACGGACCCGGACCTCATCCGCAAAATCTGCGAGGAGCAGGGGAATGTCACCCCTGAGCAGGCGGAGTTGATGATTGCCCACGGGGGGGTTCACTGGGTCTAGCCCACGCCGGGTTGGTTGGCCCCGGGTCGAAAGGCCCGGGGTTTTTTTATGTACAGCAAGATATAAATTTATAACTTTATTACCACAAAATTAGTGGGCTCAATTTTGCGTTTTGGCGGGGTTTGTATTTAGCCGACCATAGACCCGGGTTGGTATGCGTTTGGCGTTTATATGCAAAATAGGCTTTTATACACCTTGAAAAAACAGCAATTCTTTGTTGCCCGTTCTCCTCGAATCGGCAGTGTGCAATTTGAAAAAAACATCAACTCCTATTTGGCCTAGTACAGCGGGTACTGGGTAGGAAAGTGGGTTCAAAAGGAGTCGCTACGGATATGCAGAACCGAATCAAGATTGCGGATAAGAAGCACCTGCGAACGGAGCAGTGCGCCTACTCCGACAATTGCTACTACGAGGTTGAATTCACCTGCGAACCAAGGCTGGGGGAAGGAGTTAACCGGAACGAACTATGGCAGAGATTGCAGAACGCAATAACGAAGTGGAAACCACCCAGCCACTTCGGAGGGTGCGGGAGTAGCTGGTCACTTAAGGAAATTCACCTGAGCAGTCCGACTGGCGGGAAGTTTGTGATGATGCTCTACAGCGGGATTGGGGACTAAAGGGGATGGGCTCCCCTGCCCGGGAAACTGGGCAGGGGTGGGCCATATAGAAGACGAAGTCGGTGGAGATATAGGGACATATAAACATATAGCAGATTGTAATTAAAGGTGGTCACCCGGACCACACATAAACGATCTTAAACACTATTTAATATGACTTTAGTGTGGTCTGTGTATCCCCCTAAAATATATAAATATAACAAAAGATATACTATGTCTATAACAGATAGCTTGTATAGTTTTTGATATATTTGTATATTCTAATGGTGCGGATATGGAAATATAGATTTTTATAGATTGTTTTTTGGTTTGTCTGGGTTGGTGGCTGGGTGGTTGGGGTTGTGGGATTGCGTCCGCATTTTCGTTTATAGGCTTGATTTTTATTGGAGTAGGGGAAAGGTATTGCCTAGGTATTTGCGTGGCTTAAAACGCAAAATTTGATAGGTACAAAAAGAAACCGCCCGGGTTGATATGCCCGGGCGGAGTGGGGATTAAATTGAGGGGCGCTGGGTGAGAGCGCCCCGGGTGGCTGGTCAGGCGCTGGCCAGTTCCAGAGCGGTTTCGAGAGCGTCATCGGCCCCGAACCAGAGGGAGTCGAGGCGGGCATCATCGGTGCGCCCGTACTCGTGGGAGGTGAAGTAGGTGTACCCGTTATAGGCACCCCAGAAGGTGTTTTTAGCACCTGCCAGACCAGCGCCCGGGCTGGTTTCGGTCAACTCATGCAGCCGGTCAACCCGGTTGCGGGAGCGGGTAGGAAGGTCACCTTCCAGTTCCACGCCCAGCACCTTGCGGAAGTAGGTTTCCCGCTGGGCATCGCTGATTTCCTTGCTGGCAAGGAATTGATACTTTTCCACGGTCAAATGGAACAGGTGGTTGGCCTGCGCCAGTTGGTCCCGTGCTGCGTCCAGCCGTGCTTCCATGCGGGCGGTGTGGCGCACCTTGCCGAAAACCTTGGTAGCGCCATCCTCCTTGGCCATGCGGAGGGTGTTCTGGCACACCACCCGGACGCCAGTGCCCAACACGCCCACGCTGGAGCTACCGTCATGCGAGTGGTGAAGCAAGAGGTACTTGCTCACCTCATCGCCGAAGGTGACCTGAAGGTTATTGGCCAGCTTGGCCAGCACCCACACCTTGCTCCCGTCATACAGGGAGCCAGCCGTTTCGATGGACACTTGGCGAGTGTCCAAGAAAGGCTGGAAAAAGTTGAAGGCATCCTCATTTTGCAGGATGGTGTACTTGTCACCAACCGTGCCGAAAATTGCCCCGTCATCCATCCGCATAGTTGCGAATGCGCCGGGAACCTCCCGCCCGTCCTTGGTGTAGAGCGGAACCTTGGAAACTTTCCAGTCAAGACCTGAGGCCTTGATGCAAAGGTCAACGCTGTAGGCGTCGGCCTCATTCACCTTCACGCCCTTGCCGTGCCAAGGGGTCTCTCCAACGAACATCATGCCCCTGCTGCTGATTGCGTCTGCCATGGTCAGAAACTCCGTTTTGAAAACCGAAGGGCTTGCCGATATGTGGGTCGCCCTGGGCTACACCGACCGGAACTCCCGTGCGGATATGCCCACCCAAATAATAGCGCAAGAAAAAACAATAGGTCAACGCCAACTAAGGATTTTTTTTAAGATTCCAAAAACAGATATGCAAACCTTGATATGCAAATGCAGATATGTATAGCAGGATATGCGGTAGCGGATATGTATAGCGGGATATAGCAGTCGATATATTTTGCTAGCGCCAAATTCCCCTAGCGTGACCACACATAATCAATCTCAAATACTCCTTGGCATTACTTATGTGTGGTCTAGGTGTCCCCCTTAAAAAAATAAGCTAGGGGTTGCTACCATTTGATAGCAACCCCTAGCCTTTGTGTTAGGTTGTGTGGGTTGGGCCATCCCCGGCAGGTTGCCGGGGACAACCCCGCCGGGGGTCAGACCCCGGCGATTGCCTCCTCCACCTTGGCCAGTTCGGCCTTCAGGGCTTCGATTTCGCCCTGAATTGTGGGCTCCCATTCGGTGCCCTTCACGCTTTCGAGATTGCCGGTTGCCATCTCCAAGTCTTCTTTGATGCTTTTGCGCTGGCCTTCCAGCGCATAAAATTTACTGGTGCGCCTGAGGCGCACTTTGCGGTCTTGCGCCGATTGGCGCACAGTTTTTGCACTCCGCATGACAGACCTCCATTCGGGGACTTGCATTCCCATTTCCCGCAGCAAAGACCGAAACTCGGCCTTTTCCCGCTCTGCTTTTGCTTCCGCACGGGAGCCCGCCTCAAAGGCGACCTCATAATCATGGATAACATCGGGGATTGTCTCCCCTTCGGCCACCACAATGGCCAGAGGTTTCCCAAACCCGAATCGGGTTTGCAATGCCCCAATCTGGGCTGGGGTAAGGTGAGGCAGGTTTGCCTCCAACCCTGCCTTGATGCGGGCGACCAACTGGTTATCGACGCTTTCAATGTTCTGGCTCATCTGAGGCTCCTGTAGGAGTTGTTACTTTTTTCAAAACCCGGTTTCCCGGCAACAACGCCACACGGCACTTTAAACTTTTCAGGCAAATTATTCTGTTATATTTTTATAACTTTATAATCATCCACCAGCTTTTGCGGAAACCCCTAGAAAACCAGCGTTTTTTGAAAACCGGCAGACTGCGCCCCCTCCCCAACTATCAGAACCCTCTATTTTTCCCGGTTTTTTGGGGACAACCCTTACCACACATAAATGATTTCAAATAGTCTCAAGAGCACAGTTTTATTTCTGGATTAAAAAAAGTTATTTTTATCTTGAAATAATTATTTCCAGCTTATAATAACTTTCCCGATCCGACCCATTGCGTAAAATTATTTTTGGGATAAGATTTTCAATGTTATAATCCCTTGTTATAACTTTAAGAATTTTACATATCGTCAATGTAATAATTTATAACCTTCGTTCGAATCCAATATAATTGCGGTTGTAATTTATTTAAATTGGCATAGCTCTGGTGGTCTATGGTTTTACAAGTGGTGGCTGGGATGTTGTAATTTATTTTAATGTTTACAATTGAATTAGTGGTCTGATCTAGAGTTATAAGTATGGCTGGCGTAGCAGTTGGGCAATAATACTAAAGTTATAATTTTATTTGGACTGGTAATTCTGGTAATTATAAATGCAGATATGGGGGGCTAGGACTGCGCCCCCCATATCTATCTGTGAGTCAGGGCTTACTCAGCCCCGACAATTTCCTCAACCGGGACATTGAACAGGGCAACAATGTTGTCCTGTTTGATGTTCATCACAACTGGTGGTTCACCGCTGTAGTTGAATTCTGAGGAATAGCAGTCCTCTTGGGCTGCTTCTTTGGAAACCAGATTTCCCGCTGCATCTTCGTAGCGGGTTTCCAGCACCTTTGTGCCGGTCAAGGTAAAGCGGTATTGCACTTCACCTGCCTTGTTACGAAGGCAGTATGGGTACTCGACCCACTCCACTCCATTCAGACCGGCGTTTTCGGCGGGGAGGGTGCCGTCTTGCCGACCTTCCTTCACCGCCCCGATGTTGTCATAGGCAACGCCGGGTTTGGCGGTGCGGACAACCCGCTTGTAAAGCTGGGGCTTTCCCTTTTTCATCTTCAGTACCTTGCGGTACTCCAAGCGAAGGAAAGATCCTTTGTGCCACTCCCGAAGAACATCAAGAAGCTGGGGTTGTTGCACGGCCACTACTCCAAGAGAACCAGTAAGGTTGGCGAAGTGTTACCCTTACAACTACACCAGATGGCACTTAAAACTTGTCATGCAAAAAATACTGATATCACTTGTTTACATTCATAAGTCACTACCTTTGCCATGCAATGTTTAATGTATTGGCTCAGGTAGTGGTCACTATTCAATTAGAAGGGCAACCTATGGAATCGCTAGAATGGGACGATATTTTGCGTTTAAAGGCACTTTGGGGCCAATGTGACGGAAGGTACTCGTTGCGTATCGAACACGCAAGAGGGACAGTTTTAAGCCTCATTGAATACTGCGAGAAATTACAGGATAAAAATAACTGCTTACAAGCATTAGTTAGTAGTTTAGAAAACAAAAACACAGAGTTACAGGCCGGTGTTAAGTAGCTATAGATTTATATACGTGCGTGTATATGCGTGGATATGGACGCACGGATATGGAGGCGCAGATATGGGCGTGCGGATATGGAAGGCGCAGATATAGCACTACTCCCACCACCTGCTACCCTTGAAATAGCTTACCCTGATACGGATAGAGTTTTTCTCTGCTCCGCCATTCCAGTCTAGCAAGGGATCCCCGCCCACTTTTTTCAAGGCATAGTATGTCTGCTTGCAAATCTCTTTGCTATTGCAGACTAGAAACAGCCAGCTTTCTTTTCCGAATGTTTCATCGAATAGTTGCAAGTTATCCGAAGCCACATCGAAACTGCTGGTGTTATACTGATATTCTTTTTGTTTTGTTTTTTTGAAAGAACTAGCCAGTCCCTCGTCAATGAGGGACTGGCACACCTGAGTGGCGGTAATCATTTAAGACCTCCGTTGTCTTGAATGATTTGTTCCACCAGCTTGACTGGTACGAAAGCGTACACAGTATCGGTTGGTCGATTTTCATCCTCGCAATAGGGCATAAGTGCCTCAATGCGCCGGGAAGGAAACCCTACCTCAACGCTGACCCACGGGCCTTGGTCCTCTCGTGGTTCGCAGTATGCGCTGATGTTGGCCTGAACGCTTAGGCTCAAGCCATTCTTGCAGACGATTCTGGGCAGCAAACGCCCAGTCTTTTTGGCCAGAAGATTATTAAGCATCGTCTCTCCTATCAAAACTGGGATTCTCTCTGTTAGGATCTAAGGGGTAGTATTCGTACTCTCCCTCCACAACCCTACGGCCCATTGGCACACCGCATCGACCGCATTTGGCCGACTTAACGCCCTGCTCCTCATTGCCGAAAATCTGTATGACGGGATGTTTGCACTTCATGGCGACACTCCTAGTGGTTTTCACACTTCTTGTTCAAATCCCAAGGTTGGTGCGACCTTGGGTAATGTTCCCCCGCACCGGGGATATGGTTCACGCCGCCTCTTCAAAGGCGACAAATTCCCAAGGCACAGCGTTGGGCTTCTCTTCCCCAATTTGCAATGCCGCCATTTCCACCCCTTGGTGGACAAAGCAGTTCACAATGAAGGCGGCGAATTGCTCGCCTTTCTCGTACTTTTTGCCGTTGAGGAGGAATCCCCTACGGGCGACCAACTTGTGGTTCTTAGGTTCCTTGGCTTCCATCTGTCTGTCTCCTTTGTGTCAGGCCCCCTGACATATACACCATTCGGCTCAAAAAACTTGTCATGGGAAAAATAATGCTATAGTTAGTTATCTTTCCTTAGTATTGTTATACAATTACCGCCAGTTTTAATAATGATATCTTTGCCATCTACGGCCCTAACAGGTCCGTATATTGTTGTATAATTTTTTGATTTAGTGATCCAGAAACTATTTTCTTGGCATTTGGTACAGGGTTTATTAGCTTTGCAAGCAGTTGCAACCAAGGCCAGAAATGTAATAACAAGAATTATAAACATAGAAGAAGACCGGGGGATTATTAGTCCCCCGGCCCCTCACAGCGTTAGGATTAGGCAGCCAGTTCGAGTGCTGCCTTGTAGGCTGCTGCCTTCATTTGGGCAGCAGACCCGTCAAGGTTTGCCACTAACATGGAGGAGTCATCCCGGAATCCCCAGTGCTGCAAGTATTCCGTTGCAGCGTTGAAGGCGTGCCAGACAAGGTCTGGGTTTCCTTCTTGGTGGTTCCTGCCATTGTAATAAACTTCCCAGAGGTCTTTAACCGTCTGGTCCGCCTTTTTGTCCTTGTCGCCCCGAATCTTGGCGACCTTCTTGAAGTATGCCTCAACATCGGCCTTGGTGATTTTGGTAGATGCCATCTTTTGGAAGGCAGTTACCATGTTGTTTTCAGCCATCCGGAAGTGAGTAATCATCCGGTCGAAACTGAATTCGAAGCGGTCAGCGACCATCTTCGTGTGTTTGCAGTTGATTACAGTTTCGCAACCTTCCACCGGCACAATCATGCCGTTGGAGCATACTGACCGGGCCAGTATGAACTGGAACCGGGTAGGCCGGTTTCCGCTGTTGCCGTTGAAGCAGGTGATGAGTGGAATCACCCGGTCTTCGCCAAGGATGATGTGGCCTTCCCCGATGGTAGCGTCGATTCCCACCAACGCCCCCCCGTCTTGGGAGTAGGCCCGGAAAATCTCTGGAGTAACTTCCAGAGCGTCAGCGCAGCGAGAAATGGACTCGGACACCACCTTGTTGTCCATCGGGGTCCACCCGTCAGACGCAACCCCCAGCACCTTCTTGTTGAGGGGATTGACAATTGCCCGATGTTCCGGGCATTCAATTCCCTCTTTGGTAATCAACTCTTGGATGACGGGCTTGAAATTACCACCTACTGATTCGAGGGCTTGCTCAGGGGTATAACCCTTCCAGCGGGCGATGCCCTTGTCCATCGAAGCAACTGCCCGGGCGGTTCTAGCGTTCACTCGGCTCATGGCCAAAACTCCTTGCTTGTTATCGGTCAGGCTCAGTGCCTTACAACTACACCATTCGGTCCAAAAAACTTGTCAGGGGAAAAATAGTGATATCTTTTTTTAATCCTACTAATTCCCTGACAACGAAATAATAGGACTACAATTTGTTTTTTCAAGCCAAAAAAATCCCCCTAGGTTTTGGCCTAGGGGGATTAGATTGCTCAAGCAGGCAGCTTGATATATTTTATAATCTCTTGTAATCCATTACGGTTTATGAAGGTTTCTAGTGATTGGCCTTTGCTTTTGGCTTTGGCATACTCATCAGAACCTTGCACAATCCTCAAGGCTTGTTCAGCCTGAATCTGTTCTGGAAGAACACGGCGATACAAAGCCTGCACCTTGTTAGTTTTGCTATTGCGCTCCGCAAAGGCTGGAATCCAGAACTGTCTCAGGCAAACCAGATGTTCCAAGGAACGCTGTTTAAGGTCATCATCGGTGGGATGGATATACAGGTTCCTGTTCTCTGGGTGGCGAGACAACAGTTTGCGGTATTGCCGAATAAACGGACCTTTGAACTCTTTTGCTGGGTAATCAAAGGTTTGGTGCAATTCTGGATTGCCAAATGTCCTTTGTTCAGCAAATGCTGATTTCAAGAGTTGTAACAGTTCTGGTGTAATCTCAACGGAGCGCACCATTACGCCTGTAGGCAATCTCTTTTGAACTTCCAGATTCAGCCTTACAACAATATCATTTTCACGAATATTGTTTAGGTCTAAATCTTGCATGGCATCACCAAATGGTAGTGGTCGGCCCGATGGCCCACTTACAACACCATCGACCCGCTGAGTAGCTTGTAGCAATGACGCTTTGCAACCTAGTGCAATATAAGCTGTCATAAACTTGCCAATCATCCTGCGGAAACTTTGGGGTGAAATCAGGCGTGCTGGCATACGGATGTATTGAACATATTCAACATCCGTTTTGCCTTCGTGACGACGCAGCAAACGCCCAAACTTCTGTTCGGCCTGGGTCATGGACTTGTCGATTCCCAAATTTATAATCCTATCCAAACATGGCAGGTCGGAACCCCTAACAAATTTGAATAAGGCTACAATTACCAGATTGGGTGGAGTGGGAATGTCACCATCTCTCAGGGCAGCAAGGTAATCCCTTTTTGCCTTGTCGGCGGAACCGGATGAATTGTCTACCAAATCCACAACTGTGTACTCTGCCCCTCCCTTTCTCTTGATGGTCAGGAAAGCGTCACGCTTGCCCACAATCGCTTTGGCTCGCCAATCTGGGTCTTTGGTGTAGCCTGAAATGGCTTGTAAAACTCTATCCCTGTAATCCAGTTTTGCGTTAGCATAATCTGGGTTGCTGCTTGCCTTGCGGGAACTGGCAGCAGGGACATACACCAGCGTTTTAGTTTTGTTACCCTTACGAAAACGCCTTGATAGGCTACGGATCAATTGTGACGCTCTACGCACGCCATCAACTTCGCCAAGAATTGTCAGATTGGCGTTTTTGATATGCTCGTGCTTCTCGTGTTTGTAAACACAGGTGGTTAAAACATCATACTCCAATTCTCCGTTATTGACGATGGCACTTGGCACACAGATTCCGCCGTCATTACGCAGCATGGTTGCGCTGGCTAATATAAGGCTACAATTTGTGCCTTTAACAGTTGCAGCGTGGTAGAATTTGTTAATGAACCTTCCCAGTTGATTTGCTTCGGACTCTGGCAGGCATTTGGCCTTGTCGCACTCATCGACAACCAAGATGGTATCTTTGAGTTGTTCCAAAGCTACAGCAGCTCCGGCCTGACTGATTGTGGCATGGCAACATAGCAGGCTGCGTTCTTGCAAAGACTTGCCGGATAAATCTGCCAGCAAAAACTGGCGCATCTTTTCAATATGCTCCTTTTCGTCTAGCAATTTGACACTAGGGAGCCATTCAAAGCTGCGTTTTTTCCAGAGCATGGCAACTGCTGACAATGCGCCTCCTGCTCCCAGCGCATAAAACGCACCATTCAGCGTAGCACCACCGGCAAGACCAATCAGGCTCAGAATTACTGCTGCCATGCACCAGTTGGTAATTGGCAGGGTCACCATTTCGCTCTGGAATTGCCTTACCATTTGCTTGCTATGTGAGACAAGGACAATCTTGGAAGAGGGATTCTCCACCGCTTTCTTGATTGCCAATGTAAGCTGCACAATGGATTTACCGGAGCCGGTAGGTGCATCAATTACAGTTTGCACTTTGTCCTGTTGGATAGCGTGCAAGTAGGCTTTGTATTGCCAATCTTCCTTGGCAACAGACTTGGCCTGTTTGGGACTTGCAAACCAACCCACTACTTTCTGAAAGATACCAGAAACTTTCGCAAACATCACATAGCCTCCTTCAATGAAGATTCAAGCTCGGCCTGTAAAAAAGAATGTAACTTATCACAAAACTCTGAAACATTACACCAGACAACGCTAGGTTCCCTCTCCGGTTGAACAAAAGTGTTTATAATTTCTACATGGTGTAGCAAAGAATCTCTTTCCTTGCTAAATGGTTCACCATCAGTAATCATAAACATAGTGCCATCTAACTTCAGCCTTCCCTCCATAGCAAAAAAAGTAAACTTCAAAGTAGCAGAACCGCTATCTTCTTGGGTGATTATTTTAACACCATGATGCAAACCATTAGAATCCCTGAAGCAAAGATTAGGGAAAAACACTTTGCTTCCAGAAACTTTAGGACTTTTTTCCTTTTTGCAAAAGGTCTTATTTAATAAATCACCAATCAACTTTGGACTGCTACTGCTATAACCATATGCCCTCAGCAGAGACATGATTAGTTCATAAACTGCATCTGATAGCTCTTTGTTCTTTTTACCGGCCAGTACATCTTGAAGCATCTTGTGCCGTACTTCATCTGTAGCTGGCAAGAAATCCTTCCAGAATCCTTCACCGAAGATATCAGCTTCACTATCCATGTTGCCTCTCCCTGTTTTCAGGCTTTGGGTTCAAAAACAGCTATCAATTCCTTCGCCTTCACTCTCGAATCAGACTTGGCACCAACACTGCGAGTAACTTCAATAAAGTACAACTTGGCACCATTCTCTTTGTAGAGATTGATAGCAGTATTGGTTGCATGATTGCTGATGATAGTAGTGACACCTCTCTCTGCAAGTTCTTTAGCTTTCATAGCAAGACTGATTTGCTGCATCAAACTGAAACCATCTTTGCTATAGCTAACGAAAGCACTTGCATCACCTTCTTTGTCGAAACCAAGATAGGGAGGGTCACAGTATACCAAGTCTCCTTCTTTTGCTTGGTCCATAACTTTCAAGAAATCCCTGCATTGAATTTTTGCACCTTGCAGAGCAAAGCTCATATTGGCGATTTCTTCTGCTGGCACCTTGGGTGCGCTGCCTAAACCTTTGCAGCAACTGTGAGCAGGCACATTGAATTTGCCAGCACTGTTATATCGGCATAGCCCGTTGAATGCGTGCTTGTTCAGATAAACAAACAAAGCAGCATTCTCAAGTTTGCTAGACTTCTTTTCATTGAAGATATCTCTGAGTGCATAGAATCGCTCTTCAGTACAATTCTCTGGCACAAAGAGTTCCATTAGCCTAGCAATTAGTTGCTCGTGGTTGTCCCTGATGGTCTGCATTAGACCAACTAGGTCAGGGTTTACATCATTGATTATTTTTTCATTTTGCAGCGCATTACAGGCAACTACGCCGGAACCCATGAAAGGTTCAATCCACCGGCCTTCAGGGTTCTTGGCAAATTGTGCCTCAAAAAAAGGCATCAAATCTTTTAGAACTCGGTATTTATTGCCAGCCCACTTTAGGGCACCTTGTACAAATGTAATCATTGCAGTCTCCATAGTTGTTACTCCTACTTACACTAGTTGAAAATATAAACTTGTCAGGAAAAAAATATTGATATAAAAACCAATCCCCCCTTGCATATACAAAGGGGGATTGGCAATTTTTGTTATTTGTTGGTTCGTTCCCTTAGAAGGGTGATACCGTCAAACAACAGGTTCTGTCTTCCGATATCATCACCAGACTTCGCTTGTCGTTTAAGCATATCTCTAGCCTTGATGGTGATAGAGTTGCTACCAACGCTGCTGAAATACAGATAATTTTCGGAACCATCTGTCATTACTTGCACTAAAATGCGAGTAACGCTACTGGTCTTTTCGCCAGAGTAGGTGCTGGCCCAATGGATATAGCCAGCCTCAAGTAATTCAAACAGTTCGTGTTTGAAAAAGGGGATGGCAATACCCGAAGCGACATTATAAACGATAATAACATCGTTCTTGGACAGCATATCAAAATTAGCTGCCCGGATGGCCTGAAACCCCGTTTCAGTTTGGCCTGCAAGAATCATAACTTTCCTGCCGCCCTTTAACTTATACACCACTTCGTGTTGGTCACGCTCTTGTGTATGACCATATGTCTTTTTCAGATATGTCCGTGCAAACTCATGCCTTGCAGCCCGATCCTTACTACCCTTAGCCATAACAAGCCTCCCTTAGTATGCCAGTTCAACACCAGTCTCCCCGG
>JACCDP010955655.1_pt1 | contig 13766 bp, 6 predicted proteins | sample 7445841 | NCBI WGS metagenome assembly JACCDP01 (sample SAMN15323441, study PRJNA562643) | freshwater metagenome | isolation source: river surface water | place: USA:Blue River Watershed | collected 2017-08-17
TAACGATACAGAACTGTATTTGTACATAATCCTACCACATTGTCCAACCCATTCGAATCGCGATTATAATGAGTTCCTCCTATTAATATCGTTCTTTGGTTTGTCAAGAAACGTAATAAAAAGTATACGATAGACTGAAAGATCGAATATAAGGATACTCCAAGTGTTTGAGCTAGTCGAAGCAACTGTCGATGTTCATCAACTGAAATTGTTTTATATCGAAATATACCCGTTCTATCACCATTGATTGGACTTATATGTTTATAAGGTAAATCTAATTCATAGTCTTCCATTCCGTTCAAGTATGTGTTCCACCAAGAAAGGTATTGTCTCGATTGATCTGAATGATAAAAATTGTATTCTGATTCATAAAATAGATAATAAGACGATAAACTTGTGTTGCTATTTAAATTCTCGCTGTAAAGTTTTTGAAATTGTTTTTGAATTATAGTAATACTATACTCATCTAAAAACAAATGACTGTAAGTCCAGCAAATCCATTGTTTTTGTTCCAAAGATACAATAGTAATAATATGACATGGACTTGTAGGTAATATTTGTATTTTATTTATTTCTAATACTTTACTTTCATAATCGCTAATACTATCAAGTTTTAGGTATTTATATTCTATTCTAGGATTGCATTCTATCATTTCTTGTTTTATGATTTTAGACCTCAAACTAAAATGATTTTCTATAATTCTGTTTATAACGGTTTGTACAAGAGATATGTTTAATGATCCATTTGGTATACTATTCCAGCATTCTTTTAAAATAGATATGGATTTAGCAGGATGAAAATGCCACGTTATATTGTAGTCATATATTTTGAGGGTTCGGTTTGTTATGTCTCTTAACAATCGTTCCTGGATTTTAGTAAGAGGATTTCTGTTATACATCACTGTATCTATTTTAATATCTTGTCTTGTATTTTCTTTTTCAGATATTAACTTGATTAAATCATTTATTGTCTTTGTCTCGTATATTGCTCCTAAACTTATACGATTATTAGTTATATCGAATCGTTCGTTTATTAGCGTACTAAGTTTAATCAAGTCTATACTGGTCAACCCATAATCTATCATCAAAGACAAACTAGGTAGTATACTTATATTATTCTCGCTTCTAAACAATTCATTTATTATGTCTTCGAGTTGTTTCAGTATTCTACTCTCCGTTATAGAATGGATAGTTTCATCTGTAACGTGCAACACAGGTATATTATATAACTCTAATTGTTTTTGATCAATCTTCTTATTAGAGGTTAAGGGAAACTCTTCTAGACATATTAGTTTAACTGGTATCATATAAGACGGAAGTACGTTCTTTAATTCACTCAATAGAGTATCTTCTTCTTTACTACTTCCAGTATAAAATCCAATTAACTGATTGTTTTTATGCTTTATTAACTTAACTTGTTTTAGATCGGGATCTAACTGTCTCATACATTCTTCTACGCTTAACAAGTCTACGCGTTGACCGTTTATTTTAATTTGAAAGTCGGTTCTTCCTACATAACAAATATCGTTATTTTCATTCACATACACAATGTCTCCCGTAATATACCATTTCTTATTGTTATACCATACAAAATGATCTTGTTTAGGATTAAGATAACCATTCATAACACCAACTCCAGCAACACAAAGTTGACCCTGAAAACCACTATACACAATATCTTTAAAGTCATTGGTCATTACAATAAAATTATAATTCATCAAAGGTTTGCCTATTGGAACGGGTCTGTTTTCATCTCCTTTTACTATATATCCTGTACAATTGACAGTACATTCAGCTGGACCATAAAAATTAATTAGCCTAGTCTTTGGAAAAATATCTTGAACACGTTTACTTAAATTACTCGACAAAGCTTCTCCTGAAACTGCGATAGTATGAAGACTAACACATTTTTTTAAATCGTTGCTTCTTACGTCAATCAAGGCTTGCAACAATGAAGGAACAATAGTCATTATGGTTACACTTTGTGTCTGGATTGTATTGATTATATAATCTAGATCTTCGATATTGTCTAACATTACTATGGTTCCTCCAAACATCAATGTTGAATAAATGTCCATAATATGCACATCGAAAGAACATTTACATACCTGAAGACACCTGTCTTTTGAACACCATTTATACGGATCTTGCATAATTGCTCTGGTATAATTAGAGACACTCTTATGTTTGATTGGAATCAATTTAGGATCTCCAGTTGTTCCTGATGTACTTATAATATATGCAATATCATTTGGACATACATCACTTTCAATAATATTTGTCTCTATCTCTATCTCGATGCAATTGCATTCTTCAAAAAAAATCGTATTCCAGTCGCACATCTTTGATTTATATCGTTCTTGTGTCAATATAACTGGACTATTTGTAGCTAACATAATGCGACCTATTCTTTCTACCGGTTCGCTGGGATGGATTGGACAATAAATCATACCACTCATTACAATTGCCATCATTCCGATTACCATTTCTATACTTCGATCGACTATTTGTACAATTACTGATTGTCGTATATACTTTCCTTCTATTTTATATTTCACCTTATTTATACATTTTAATAATTCTTCGTATGTCAATCCTATCTCATTTAGACGAACGGCTTCTTTGTAAAGCTGTGTTTCAAGAGAACTAATAAAATTGCTTACAATAGTATTTTCTGCAATCTCAATAACACTTTCTTTGTTTATGATGCTATAAATACTAGTATCATATTTTTCATAAATTTGGATATCGTTAATATAGTTACAATTATCAATCTGATTTATTATTTTGTCTATAATGACAGGTATATTATCAATCTTATAACGGTCATAAATCGAATTAGAATAATACAATGTTATTTCTAGCATTCTAGTCTTTTCGTTGCTATAAATATAAAAACTTAAATCAAAAACAGCTGGATTATACTGATACTTAGAACGTCTGATCAACTTTCCATTTATTTTAAAATCGTCAAAAACTTCATCTGGTGTTTTTGTTACTAAAACATTACAAAAAGGAATTTCTCCTTTGCGACGAGAAATGTTAGTATAATTAAGTACTTCTTCATATGGAATAAAAGAAATAGTATCTATATAATGAATATCTCTTCCTACATTTTTTATATATATAGCAATTTCGTCGTCGTAGATATCTTTAGATCTTATAGGATATAGACTTAAAAAAAATCCAAATATATCTTCTGTTTTTGGTATAGAACGATTTGCAAATAATGTACCAGTATATATCTCTTCTTGATTAAGCAAACGGTGAAACAATATATTCACAATCGCTTGACATAATGTATATGTACTACATTTGTATTTCTTTCGCAATTGATTAATACATTGTAAATCTCTATTATATTGTATCCATTTACTAGATCCATCGTTAAATATATTCCTATCCTTTTCAAGCAAACATTCAAATGCTTTACTTGGATTTAAGTATTCTTTCCAAAATAACAAAACAGAAGAATAACAATCCATTTGACTTAACATTGTTTGTTCAAAAATAGCAAAGTCTATATACTGAAGTTGATATGTTTGAGTATTCATAATTGTGTTTTGAATAATTCGATCACACATATGATCATATAGTAAGTTATGTATTACAAATATCATTGTTCTCTCATCCTTACTTTCAAATATTTTACAACGAAATAACGGAGCCTTTTCGAGACAAAATGGTATATTAATATAGTCTATAATACGACTCCATTTGATATCGTCAGAACAAACTTCATTATCAATTAAAAAAAATCTCTCAATATTTTCTATATCTATTACTTCTTGCAATATTTGTCCATTTTCATTTATAAATTGCGTTCGAAGTATATCGTGTTCTTTTGCCACATCTAACCATACTCTTCTTAACTCGTCCTCACTAATGTTATACGAAACATCTTGAGGTATATGAATGTTATAGACTTGAGTTCTATAATGGTTTTCTCTTCGAAACATTTCATCAATATAAACTCGTTCTTGAGATTTAGACAATATGCTCTTTTGATTGTTAGTCTTACTAATTTTATCTTTATTATTCACTGACATTATAGTCTCTGTATAATTAGACTCAATATAATTACATAACTCTTTTAAACTTGAATATTCATTTGATATGATCCATAATTCGTGTAACTTTATATGATCGTCTAACTTATATTCATTTATTATTATTAATAACAATCTGGTAATTATTAATGAATTTACTCCTATTATGTCAAAGATAGATATAGTCTCATCTATCTTTTTCCCTACTATTTCCTCCCATTTAGAAAGTATAGTGTATATCATAGTTATTTGTTGTCTTCTTATATCTAGTATTTAAATATGTTTTATTCACGAATTTGATGAATTAAATAATGACTCAATTGCTCTAACATTGCAGACGGAAATGGAAACAATTGTTGAAGCACTCTTAGCACCGCCTCTTCATCTACTTGTTCTTCTCTTAACATTTCTTGCAGATGATCACTTTTCTTCTCTACTCTTCTGCACAAAGGACACGTCACCTCTCGGTCTTCTAACTTTTTTTCCCATTTCTCAAAACACTCTCGGTGAAACCAATGCCCACACTTCAACTCACGATTCACACCTTGTTCAAAACATATCGAACACACTCCTTCTGCCTTAAAGTGTTGTCGACATCGCGTTTGTCCTATGATGTTGGTTCTCCTACACCTGATTCCCTTCTTTGTCATCGCTTCGCACATTTTATCTCACTTTGTTACTCGCAAATCATTAAATTAAAAATTAAAAAACACACCTTACTTCAAAATGAGCAACTTCGAAGACGATGATGATCTCACCTTTTCCTATGGAGACATCGGACGCACTACTTTTATGACTCGACGTCCAGGAAAAGAGAAAACGTTTGAGGACGACTTCCGATGGAGACTCTATCAACAAGAAAAAATAGCCATTCAAGCCGAAGGAACACGGCGCTCTCTCTTCAATCCTGATCTCATTCAAGCCGCTCTTACCATCCTTCACGCCAACACCAAACTTCAAAATACAGCTAACGCAGCCGCTTTTGTTCTCGGTCTCGAATACTATCAATACGTCTTGTCTCAACAACCTCCTGAACAATTAAAACAAATCTTACTCAAAGGACTCAAATGCAGTCACTCTTCTAAAGGACTCGAATCTTCTCGTCGCATTCAACCCTATGACATCATTCGTTACGCACGTCTCATCTGGACACTTTTTCAAGGAGACAATACTCTTCAATCTACTACAACACGCTTCAAACAAATCAAGACAGATGACAAAGATATCGACTTAATCGTTTCTACATCTGACACCCCTTGCCCTTCCTTTCAAACAGAAATACCTTCTAAAGATCCTCCAACAGAAGGTCAATATACAGTAATAGATGAAGAACTCCCCGGTCAAATTAAATCTAGAAGTCTTCCTATTTACAAATTTGATACGATTGACTCTCTCCTCGATCGATATTGCCTTCAACGACCTGATCCTCTCCCTAGAGAATATATTCAACATACCATAAAATATAATGATTCTCTTACGATTTCATCTGGTGTCAAAACATTTGAACTACCTAATAAACAAATCATAGCTGTCCAGATTGAAGAAGAAAAATCATCTCTCCAAAATTCTCTTGATGGATGTACCATTCGAATTCATCCTATTACTCAAGTTACAACTGACGAAACTCTTACTCTCGCTCAAACACTATCCAAACTTCAACAAAAATTCATAGATCCTTCTCTTTCTGTTGCTTATGTCTCTGCTTATTTTATATGCTTTGGTCTCATTTCATCCACACAACTCTTTCAACCTAAAGTCTACTCTAACGAAACCATTTGGAAAGCAGTGGCCCGTAATCATTTAACTCCAGGTACTATTGAATCAGAAATGATCATCGAAGTCAATGGCAAAGTTCCTCAACGAGATTTACTCCGAACACGAAAGAATCTACTTCAACAACAGATTCTAACTCCCGAAATCACTAACGAACTTTCTCAAATCAATCGACAACTCGATATTCTTCAATCTAAAATTCTTACCTTTACATTATTTTCTTCTATACGCGATTTAATTGCAGATCAATTTGCTCAACTTCAGAATCGTGTTCAGCGTCATACCATCTCTGCTCGTCAAATGACCTATTTACTGTCTCTTCCTGATACATTCCGAGTTACCTCTATGAAAGAAACAAACTATACTCTAGAAGGTACATTTCGTTTAGAAGGATATGATACTTATCAAATATTTGACGATATGAATGTCTCCTTCGAAATTCCCTTCTGTTCCGTAGGCAAGTTCCACAAAGTTCTAAATGATATTGTTCTTCCTAAAGAATGGCTTCACGATCAAGATACAGAAGACATTATTTTCTATATTCGAACCAATGTATCCAAAGGACTTTATTCTATCACTCCTTCTAATATCATTGATCCTTCGATCTATACAAAAGTCTTTTTATCTTTTGACAAAAGTGAATTGGTTCAGATAAGCAATAAAGAAACGTATATCTCAACCTTTCGGGTCACTATTGAAGCTGCTTATTCTGTTGAACTAGATGAAGTCTTGCAACGCTTCTTAATGTCATTCCAATCTCCTCCCCTTGACCTTTCGGTTCGAAAACTTTTTGGAAAGGGAGAATATGTCGTGGCAGGCTTTACTTTCTCGGAAGAAATCTTTCAAGATTATGTGTTCAATGATCCCGTCGTACGAGAATTTGCATCCATCAATGAAAAATTTGTGATCTACAAAGAACGAGGAGGCATCAAATTCAAACTCGGAGCCGAACTCGAAGGAAGTCTCCATTATAACTTGATCGAAAAAACCACAGATCCCGAGGCTAAAATGTTCCCAGGAGAAATTAACGTAGGAGATACCGTCTATCGCATTACCATCATTCGAGAAGCTCGTTCAGGAAATATTAGCATCAAAGATGTCTTGAATCGAAAACAATATTTTGACAAGTGTCTCTTGTATATTTTTAACACTCACGTCTCTCGATTCTATTCTTGGTACTGTCGACACTTGAGTAACATTCAAGACTTATTTTATGTCAAAGAAGTCAAGAGAAAACAAAAAATCTACCACAAAGACCCCAAAACACGTCTTCAAGAACTCAATCCTCTTCTCTTTCGAACTGGATACACTAGCAAGGGAGGTTGTGAAATCGGAAAACTACCTGAAATCATCTCTGAAGAAGAAGCCACTCAAACCAAATACAAACTCAAATTTCCTAAAGACGCTGATGTCACTGATGAGCGTCCTCAGTTTTGGTACACTTGTCCTATGGGAAACTATCAATATCCTACACTTAAAATCAATCAAATCAAAATCAAGAAAAACAAAAAAGAAGAAGAAGCTTTCCATAAACTCTATCCCTTTATTCCGTGCTGTTCAGAACAAAAAGGCCTAAAAGACTCTATTGTTTATAGTTACGAAGAAGATCCCAATAACACACTCGATAATCCTATTGTACCTGGACAAAAAGATGCACGATCCAGCAAAACCATCCTTCTCGATAAAATGCCTATAGGACTGAGACGGATGGCTTACTTGCCTAAAACCATCCAAGATCTACTTACCATCAATCTAGAATCCACTCTTCTTGGCGAACAAACATTCGTTCGGCTTGGTGTACCCTTCAGCAAATTAGGAAATAGCTTTTTATCAGCGTGCTGTATGGCTCTTGTTTATCAATCTAGACTAAAAGACTCTGAACTTGCTTCTGCTCTAAAAGAAAAAGAAGATGAGTATAAAAACAAACTCATCTCTCTCTTGCCACGAAATTTACACTCTCAAAACGAAAAGTCGGCAGATGAAATGATTTCTATTCTTCAAACTGAACAATTTATGAATCCACGTGACTGGATCGATATCCTTCAAATTGTCTTAGAAATGAACATTGTGGTATTTTATCACGAATCAGATTCTATGCATCCGATTCAATACGAACGATTCTTTCTACTCCGTCAATCCTCTCTGTTCCCCTATTCTAAAACCATTTATCTCTATAATACACCCTCTAAACGAGCCTACGAACATCGCCATACTGAACTCATTGTTCTCGTTTCTTCTCCTGGTTCCAAGATTCTACAAACATCCTTTGCTGTTAATCCTAACGGTCCTTTGTCGCTACAACAAGCTATTACCAATACAAGGCATTCTAAGGATCTTCCTAGTTCTAAATATTGCAAAGTCGTCTATCAATTACCAGATGCTTATGGAAAAATAAGAGAGCTTCTTTTTGAACTTCACTCTAAGTCTATACCTCTTTCTTTCAAAGATTCCAAGGCTCCTTACTATATAAAACTATTCTGTTCACCTATCGCTCCTTTGCCTCTATTGTCTATTGTCGATATCAAAACTACCATTACTACACAAGATCCATTCTTGCTTTATGAACTAATGAAACTTCTACAGTTTAAGATCTCTTTAATTCTTGACGTATCCAAAAGTCACATTATCGGGCTTGCTGGACAAACTGATTATATTCACTACTACGGCTTATTCGACAAACCCATTCCGAAAGACAGAATCGCTCCTAAAAAACTCGCCAATCTATTACAAGAACTAGATGTATATTCAGTTGAAACCATTGGGTATCCCTTTCCTATTAACGACATCAAATCTCAAGATACTTTCTTCCAAAAATATAGTCTCTTCAGTAGACAGGCTAATTGTTTACTCAATTATGCTTATTATCTTTTTAGCTATTTGTATCACGATAAGTCACAAGACCTCCTCGAATTTCTACCCGATTTTGAAACCAATCATATGATCATTAAAGAAAATCATAGCTATTCTGTCGATACTCGCTCCTTTCAAATGGAAAACTCGTTTATTACTGATCAAAAACTGATTGTCACTAGTCTCTCTCTTCAAGAACGAATCTTATACAATCTTAGACTACAACTAGAATACAATGAATTTACTATACATAAGTACTACTTACAAAAATATGTACAAAACTACTACAACAATGCTAAAGACTTTACTTCGAGAAACGAATTTACCATTTATTTTACAATTCAAGAATACATCAACTCTAGAGAAAAACAAAAAATGGTCTATCACGTCTACTCTTCGCCTGTCGAAGCTACTGCCTATTATTTTCAACATCCTACTGTATTTGACGGAATATTATGCGTAGCTACACGTCTACGCAATGATCAAGAAGTCAAACAGGTATTCGGTACTGGAAAACCCTTATGGCATTTTACCGGAACAAAGAAATTAGCGATTCAATTCAAACAAGAATCCTTTGGATTACAAATGAATACTACTTCGTCTTTACCTGAGGAAACCACTCCTCTCCTCTTGCTCTATATTCAAGACAATCATCAAGTACTCTACTATCAAGTTACACCTATTGCTTCTCTTCCTTCATTTAATTTTTTAAAGGACTCTATATAAAAATGATTTCAGTTGTTTATCCTATTCAACTCCCTGCTGTTCATAAACTTGTAGATCGTTTGTGTCGAAAACATTCTTCCGAAATCATATTCACTTTATTAGACGAAGAAGGATATCGATTGATCACAACTCTTCCTGCTTCCAAACAAGAAGAAATCAACCATTCTCTGTTTCGTTATAGTTGCCTTTTTGACACAGTCGAGCACGATTAACTCTATCTCTTTTGTCTTTGCAAAATAGACAATTAAAGATTTCTTTCTACACCAAAGTGTAGAAACGAATGGAACAAGCTACTGATTTTTCTTTACTCATTGGAAATGATGACGACGATCAATACTCTTCCACATCATTCGAATACACTATCGGACAACAAGATCGTCTTGATTTTGATACTCTTACTAATTGTCTCTCTGATCCTAATTTAGTCAACACACAAAGACAATCTCTGTGTGAACAATACTTCTCTATTGATCCTCTTACTCTTTTAGAATCTATTAACAATATCATTACTACTTTTTTAGATAGTCGTTTGTCCTACTTAGAAGATATCCTTCGTCAATTTTGTAAAACGCCTTGTCTACCTCTACAGATTAGGATTAAATGTGCACAATCTATTGTAGAGCCCGCCTGTACATTTCTTAACGACGACGAAAAAACCTTTGACGATCTTGACGAAACTAGAATACAACAAAGTAAACAAGATAGTCTTCTTCTTCAACTTGAAATTTGTGAAGACGCATTGTATCGACTTTCTAATCCTGACCCTTCAAGAGAAAATTCGGAGTTATGTCCTGATTTTAATCATACTCTTCTTTTTGAAGTCATTGTCAACATTACTAAAGAAGACTGTATTAATCCCGACACACTCCAACGATGCATCTCACTCCTTCAACACGTACTTGTAAAACAAGCCCTAAATGAATCGTTTCGCTTTCGTCTTTTTGTCTATCTTACTAAACAATGGAATGAAAACGATATGTTACGTCCATTTCTTCAAACAGTGTCTCTTGCCTTTTTAGAAGTCATACAGGGATCAACCTATGCGGTTTTAGTTGCACAATTCATAGAGGTTAATTACCTTCCCTTCGAAAAACTGAAAGCACTCGTTTTAACCGACCTCGATGCCGCAGAAGTCTGCGACTTTATTTTGCGCAAGACAGAATCGTTAACAGAAGAATCCTTTGTGTTATGGAAACAATGGGCTCTCGAACGTCTTCACGCCATTCGCGGGGTCTCGAAAAATGTATTTGTATCTTCTCAAAGCTTACATTCGGTATCTGTCGACATTGAAGCCTTTGTAGAAAAGATTATCGAATTTGACTCTTCCACCGTCTCTACTCTTCTAGCTCGATATCCTCATCACGAAACCACATTTGACCGTATCGTGTTAGATCAACAATTGTACTCTTCAAAAGCTCTTAACATCAGTACTCTCTTATTAAAATGTTGGTCTTGCATTCAACTACACGAACACCGACAAGAACTCGAAAAGCGTCTAGACCAAGAACTTACTGATATGAAAAACACTTGTACCTCCGGACATATGGTTCGTTTAATGAACGTCTTCTCGGGTTGGATGGACGGAGTCAAACTCGATGTCAAGATCGAAATTCAATCTGTCGTCTTTCATCGTCTTCAGAAAATCATCGAGTCTCTAAACGAAGACCAACGCGACCTCATTATTGAAGAACTTGGTAAGATTGAAGCGGTGGACGAAGGCGTCGCGCAAAGTACCATTCAATCTTGTTTATTCAAAGAAGTGGCGGTGCTTCACGACGAATTATTAGGAGACTACAAAACTATACTAGAAGAACAAAAATTCGACGAGTACTTCCGAAATGCCCTACTCAGTTTTACCATCGAAACGACTCGTTAATAAACTACTTTCTCTGCAGAATATAAAGAAGAGATAAAATGACTCTCTATGCAGATCGCGAAGCGCTCAAGATGATTGATCAAATGGCACGCGCCTACCTCCAACTCAAAGACCAAATTAAAAGTCTAGAATCTCAACTTGAACTCGTTCGCAACGACATTGATGCCTATCTTGATGAAACAGGGAAAAACAAGATTCTGACTGACTTGTATTCTATTGACAAACGAACACTAAACACAGAACGTATTATCAAGGAACGCGTTCCGGTAGACATATGGAACAAATACAAAGTCACACAGTCTCATTCTTGTCTTTACGTTCGACCGCTTCCTAAGATCAAAACAAATAAAAAGAAAGCAAACTGAATTTTTATACATTAAGATAGTATAAAGTAACAAGTATGTCTGACTCTGCAAATCGCGAAGTAGACAAAGTATCTGACTCTAGCATCAACAGTGCCCCGTCAACGCCTCGAGTCGCTCCTAAGACTTGTTCCGTCTGCGATGAGAAGTTTAACTTGAGTATCCGCAAAGAAGTCAACTGTGCTAAATGCAATCTTAGTTGCTGCGCGGCTTGTGTCAAGGCTTATCTTCTCAGCTCGACGAACTTGCCTCATTGTATGAACTGCAAGGTGGCTTGGAGCGATGAACGTCTTCGTGATGCCGTTAGTGATAACTGGATAAAAAAAGACTACGCTACCAAACGACGAGACTTGATCTTTGACTCCGAGAAATCGCTTCTTCCGGCCACCATGCCCGAAGTTGAGAGACTCCGAGAGCGTCAACGCAATTCTCGAGAACTCAACAAACTCAAACCTGTATTGTCCTCTTCAGAATTCTTAATTAAAGAAATCAAGAGAATGATCGACCGGAATGAACCTATGGGAAACATTAAAGTCGCTGTACTAGAACTCCAACAAACCGTTGAACGAGTCGATTTCTTCAAGAATCAAACTCCTCAAGAACTTGGAGCCACCGGTGCAACTACCAACTCGGTCGGACGACTCCGAACTACAACAACCGAACAACATCTCGAAAGCAAACAGTTTGTCAAACCTTGTCCCGAAGATGGATGCAATGGATTTCTGAGTACACAATACAAATGCGGACTCTGCAACTGCAAAGCTTGTCCCAAATGCTTTGACATTACCGTTCACGGAGAACACATTAAAGGAAAAAATATCGTACCCGAAACCGAACACGTCTGCAAACCAGAAAACGTCGCCACTGCCGATCTCATTCGCAAAGAAACTAGAAACTGCCCTACTTGCGGCACCAGTATCTTTCGTATGTTTGGATGCGACTCAATGTTCTGTACCCATTGCAACAATGGATTCAATTGGAGAACCGGAAAAAAAGTAGAACATACTCACTTACACAACCCTCACTTCTTCGAATGGATGAACCGTAATCCAGCCTCTCGAAGAAATCAACCTCAATCTGTACAAGATGGAGGATGCCTCTGGGAAGGAAGACGCGCCAATGTTGCAGGAATTCGAACACGACTCAATGGAGTCACTCATGACATTCGGACCTATATTCTTTCGGTTATACAATCCGTACAGCACATTAGTGATATCGAAGTAAATGGTATTCCCACTTATAACACACCTGAAGACATCAATCGACAATATCGTATCAAGTATCTCATGGGAGAGCTTGATATGGACAAAATGAAACAACTCTGTCTCACACGAATGATGCAAGTCGAATTCGACAACGCTAGACGAAGCTTATACGAAATGCTTGGACAAGCTGCTCGCGATATCATCAACGGAATGGACGCTCGTCTCACTCAAGAACAAGCTATCGAACTTCGTGCTCAACTTATCAGTTTATTGGAGTACTTTAATACCCAAGTCCTCAAGCTCTACAACAAGTTTAAGAGATCAGGAAGTTTCTCGTATTTTACCATTGACACGGGAGTCGCTGGCTATATGTGTCGCAAAGACTTTGTAGCTCCTCGCCGTCGTCGTGCTCCTAAAACAGAAAATACACAAAGCGCCTCGTCGTCTCGTCCGCAACCTGAAAGTGAATCAGAATCCGATTCGGATCACTCAGAAGACGATTATGATGACTAAATGTATTGTAATAACAATTCGTAACATAGTTACGAATAAATGACTTACGATTATATTTATAACGATACAATACCTCTCATTATTTCTTTGGTATCCTCTAAAGACGGTTCTTTAAGAAAATTAATCATCTTCTTAATTCGTTCATTCTTTGGATCTTTGTTCATCAAGATTAGATCTTCAATGGTTCGTTCTACTACATCTGTCTCTATAATAGAATCTAATGCCTCTGTTAACAACTCCTTTAGCTTTTCTGAATGAATTTGATGATTATGATTACCATCCGAATGAACCACAATATACAACATTTCTCGCGATGCTCCTTCGGTATGATAATAGCTATTGATCTTTGGACCTAAGAAACGTCCTAATTCATAGAATGTCTTACCAATCCAAGTACTCATTGTAGGAAACA
>JACCDP010549393.1_pt1 | contig 13760 bp, 5 predicted proteins | sample 7445841 | NCBI WGS metagenome assembly JACCDP01 (sample SAMN15323441, study PRJNA562643) | freshwater metagenome | isolation source: river surface water | place: USA:Blue River Watershed | collected 2017-08-17
CGCACCTCAAGCCGGGTGAAGGCTTTTTCGTGCCCGCCCTTGATACGGAGAAAGCCCGGGAACTCGGGCTACGCGCTGCGGTAGGTCAGCGGCTCCGTATCAAGGCGGTGCCTTGCATCAAAGACGGCCTCACTGGGGTCTGGTTCTATCTGCCGCCTCGCGCAAGGTCTGGGCAAGACCCGTCTTGATCCGGCGGATTTCATCCAGCTTGGCACGCTTTTCTTCGGGCGACAGGTTCGAGGCGGCGATTGCACGCTCGGCTTGGGTCAGCTTGGTCATGTTCGTCTTGAACACGTCGCCGATCTCGGCCTCCATGATCTCGTTGCCCCGACGCTGTAGCAGTTCGTTGGCTTCCGATAGCTGCCCCTTTGACAGCATATCTTTGTAAGTATTTCGGACCTTTATGTCCTCGTTGAACCGCTCGTAGACGGCGTTGGAGATGCCGCCTGCGTCGTTAGGTTGGAACGCCCCGCCCACGAGGGGGTAATCCGACAGACGCTTGACGGCAGCCTCCGGCGACTCGGACTTCGGTGCGCCCAGACTCAGCGTGTGCAGGAACGCAAGGCCCAGCGTGCCAGTGTAGCCCCGCACCAAGCTCTCGAAGATGACTGGAGAGATGCCGAGGTTCTGGCCCAGCGCCTTGGAGACCTCCGCCGTATTGGCGCGGAACTGCTGCTCGGGTAGCAACTCCTTCTCGCGGGCTGACAGGATGTCCCGTCCGGTGTAGAACGACTTGCCCAGCCCCGCCTCGATGGCGGGCTTGAGTGCCTGCGGCATGGGGATCGGGATCGGCACACCGCCAATAGTCGGCATGCTGGAGCCGCCGGGGATGGTCTGGAGCAGAATCTGGCGGAACGCCTTGACCGCTTCTTCGCCGCCGTTCTCCGTGGTCATCGTGTTGTACAGCGCCTCGGGAATGCCCTTGAAGATGTAGCCGATTTCAAACGGCACGGGCAGGCGCACAGGCTCGTCGAGGCCGGGGATGCGCACAAACCAGTTGCCATACTTCTGATCGGGCGTGGCGTTCTTGTACGCCTCGTCGTCCTCCATCATGGCGGCGTAAATCAGGGAGACCGCCGCGATCATGGCCCCGCGCATCAACAGCTTCTGCTGGACTTTCAGCTTGTCGTTGAACGGCATCTGGCCGGTGAACGCCTTGTACAGCACGTTCAAGCCCTGAATCTGGGCGTTAAAGAACGGGATCAGCGAGTTGGCCATGTGTACGCTGGGCGACGCCCCACGCTTGTTGAAGTTCATGGACTCCAGCGCCATCAGCGTGGCCTCCATCTCGGACATGCCCTGCGCGATGTAGCTGTTGTACTGGGCGCGGCGGGTCAGCGAGTCCGCCTTCATTCCCAGCGCCTCCAGCTTGCCGATGGCCGTCATGAAGCCGGGCTTGCCGGTGGCGATGTCGCGAAGAATCTTGGTGATGTCTTCGTTGGTGCCGGACATGTACTGACCGCCCGTGATGCCGCGCTCCTCCAGCGTCTTGCCCGCCGCGCCGTTGATCTGGCGGATGGCACCAAACACCGGGGTGAAGTTCGCGCCCGATACGATCGGTGCCGCCAGCGAGTCGCGGAACAACTGCTTGGCCATGTACATGGGCGACAGCGTCACGGCCTTGCGCAGCAACTGCGCGGGCACAGCCATCAGGCGCATCAAGGCAGGCATCTGGGTGGGAATGCCCTCCATGCCCTTGACCAGCAGTTCAGCGGGTACGCCCGTGCTAAAGCGCTCGCCGCCAATCGTCACGGTCTCGGTATCCAGCACGGCGTAGCGGTCCTCACCGTCCACCTTGAACCGCACCACGTCCGGGCCGTCGGCCTTCTTCACGATCTTGGCGGCGTTCAGGTTCACCAACTCGAACACGGCGTTCTTAGTGGACAGGTTGCGCAGGCCCATGTCCATCAGCATGTTGGTGTTCTGCACGCTAGAAGTCATGAAGTCGAGAATGGCCGTGTCTCCGCCCACCAGTTCTTGCAGGTAAGGTTGCTCGGCGATGTTGCCGATGCGGATCGGGTTCTCGCCGCCGATGATCAGCATAGCGTTGCCGTCCTGCTCCCGGTAGAACGGAATGTAGTCGTTGGTGGACGACAGCCGCTCAGCCAGCTTCTCGGAGATAGCGCCCGTGGACGCCAAGAACTTCATCAAGTCCCGGTTGTAGGAGTTGTACTCGTTGCGCGCATCGTCAAACACCCGCTTCAGTCCGGGGGTGCGCTCCACCACGTTGATCGCGTTGTCGAGCATGTCCTGCGTCACGTCTTTGCCAAAGTTCAGCGCAGCCAATCCGACACGCTGCGCACGTAGCGCGGCGAGGTAGAGCGTAAACGTGCGATTGACCGCCTCAGCGTTGCCCACCATCGGCTGCGCCTTGGACAGAATCTGCACCACGTTCTTGATGTTCGCGCCGTCCTTGGCCTCGATCACGTACTCCTTGCGGCCATCAGCGCGGGTCTTCTCCACGATCTGGGGCGCGCCGTTGCCGACAGCCTGCGACACGAAATTCATGCGCTGGTCGTACATGCGCAGGTAGTACAGCATCTGGGAGCCTTTGAGGCTGTCCATGTACTTGGCCAGCCGCTCGAACCCAGCAAAGCGGTCCACCAACTGCGTGGCAAAAGCCAGCCCGGTGGTGTTGGCCTTGACCTTCTCCCACGTGCCGCGCTGCTTGGCCACGAACTTGTCGGTGTCCTCTCCCAAGCGCTCCATCTCGGGGCTGGCGTAGGTGGCCCGGGTGCGGTACAAGACAGTGTTAACTCCCGGGGACCGCTCCATTGCACCATCCGGCAAAGTCTTGAACCCGTTGCGCTCATACCATTGCACTAGGTCCGCTTGCCGAAGTTCGCCCGATGCAGACGGCACAAGAACCAACCGTTCATTATTTGCATCTGCCCAGTTAGTAAGCGCGCGTAAAACATCGGATGCTCGCCCGCGCTTACCGCCAGCTTGAATGTCTAGCCCGGTCAGCAAAACCGCGCCCACACGCTCCGGCGCATCTGCCGCAATATCGTCAGAACTAGTTATACGGCGCAAACCGCCTAAGACTGACTCATTGCTAACAATACCGCGATTGTTTTCAAATTCGACGGTTGCACCACCTCGCGAATCGCTGTAAACAACGCCGCTACTATCTGCCGTGCCGCCCCGAGCGCCAACACCTTTCTTCACGAACCGACGGGCGTCAGCCACCAACTGTCGCACTTCTGCGTCGGACACATTGGTCAGCCCAAACGTGTCGCGTAGCCAGCGCTTGATGGCGTAGTACACGCGGCGCAGCGCGTTCATGGCCTTCTGGTTGGCGTTGGGGCCGGTCTCCGCCATGTCCGCCAGCACTTCTTCCACCGCCACCTCACGCGACAGCGCAGGGTCATCAGACATCTTGGCGTCAGCCTGCGAGCGCACTGCGTCGTTGCCGTTGTAGATGTCGTTCATGGTAGTGGCGTACTGGTTGCCCAGCATTTCGCGCAAACCAAAGTGGCCCGCCACCTCGTGCGTCACAGTCAGCACCACATCCGCGTCGTCTTTTAGGTTTGCCGCAATCAGGTAAACCTTTTTTGTAACTGGGTCGTACAGGCCGGGAATCTTGCCCAGCTTGTTTTGTGCAACGGCTTGCTGATAAATGCGATCAGGCAGCCCCGTCTCGTCCGCCAGAATCTCGACCTCTGGCATCTTCGTCCAGTCCCCGGACATCTTGTTGACGATCTTGGCAATCGTCGCGGCCTTCATGCCCGGGCCCGCCTTGTTGGTGGTGCGGAACAGGCCATCCAAGTCAGGCGTAGTGTCTTCGTCAAACAGCCCCATGTTTTCGTCCAGCGGCTTGCGCTGCACTCTGGTGGAGGGCTTGGGCTCCGGGGCTGCCTTGGTGCCACGAATCTGTTGGGCCAGACGGTTAGCTTCACGAGACTCGGCCAGCGACTCGTCAGAACCAGAACGCAACGGTTTCTGGGCGGACATCAAAGCGCTGCTGGGAGCCGTTGCCGGTTGCGGAGCGCGGCGCGGCTTGCCTTCCTTGATGGCGTCAATCTGCGCATCGAGGATGCCGTACCGCTGTACCAAGTCCAGCTTGAGGGTGTACAGCGCCTTCTCATCCGCCGTCGGCTTATCGCTAGACATCAACTCCACCAACCCAGTTCGGCTGATGGGGCCCGGGTACTTTGCAATCTCCAGCGCCAGCTTGTTCTGCTCCTCGATGATGTCGTCAATCACCGCCTGCTTCTCGGCATCGCGCTGGGCTTTCTCATCGGCGCGGCGCAACTCGGACATGGCCTCTTCGCGCAACTTGTCGGCGCGCTCTTGCGCACGGATGTCGTCCAACGACTGCACCACGCCACTCACCCGACGCAGTCCGCTCCACTGCTGCTTGACTTCTTCTTTGGCCTTGGCAGTTTCTTTCTTAAAGTCGTCAGCGCGCTTCTCGGCAGCCTGCACCAGTTTCTTCTGGGCCTCCACATTAAGCTGGGCGCGCCGCGAAGCAAACGGATAGGCGTTGGGCTTGTCCAGCACATTCTCGCCACGCAAACCAGCAAGCTGGGCCTCCAGCATTTCAAGGTAGTCGCGCTCCATGCGGACGTTCTTGTCCAGCATGGCTTGAGCCGTCACGGCTGCGCCATCCAACTCCCCAAAGCGGTCTTCCACAAGTTTCGCCAACGCAGTTTCTTGCTTGGCAATCTGCGCCTTGAGGTCGTCAATGATCGCTTTCTTTTCCTCGTAGCGGAACAACTGGTAGGTCGCAAGCTGAGTGCGATCGCGTCCGCTTTCCTGCGTCAGGATTTCGTTGTAGCGTTTCTGAACGCGGTCCAGTTCCGCTTGCTCTTTCTCCAACCGCTTCTTGGCGTCATCCAGCGAACCTTGCACTTGGGCCAGTTGCGGGTCCAGCAGCGCAGCGCGGGCACTATCGAGTTCCGCCTTGGACTTCATCAACGCTTGCTCAACAGCATGCTGAAAATCGTCGCGCTGCTTCTTCACGGCCTCATCGGCGCGGGCCAAAATCTTCTGCGACTCAGTCAGCACCGGGGTCTTGCGCATCATCGACCGGATTTGTGCAATCGCCGTCCGCATCGGGGCGATGCGCTCTGCCAACGCTTTAGCCGCCTGCTTGGCCGCCGCGTTGCTCGACTGCATGAACTCAGCCAACGAGTTGTCCATAGCATCCAGCCGCACCCCTTGTGCCAGCAACGCCTGCGCCTGCCTGATTTGCTGGGCGTACTGCGCCATGTGCTTTTCGCGAAACTCGCGAACGATGCGTTCAACCTGTGCTGCCTCGGCGTCGGTCAGTTTTGAGCGGCCAAAGTATTTACTAACAAGCGCTCGCTCTTCGGGCGTTTGCCCAATCTCCGGGAACTCCACAAATGCCTTGGCAATGTCTGCCTCGGAAAATTTTGCATCCTTGCCCATCAAGTACTTGGTAGCCGACTCAATGTTCTCGATCTGCGTTTGCAGCTTCTCAAGTGTGTCGAGTGCGCTAGCAGTGAGTGCTTTGCGTTGGGCCGTGCTCTTGGCCAGTTTGGCAGCAGCTACTCGGGCGTTGGCCAGCGCTTCCCACACCGGCTTGATGCGGGGCGACTTGGCAAAGTTGGCCGGGGTGGCACGGATATAGCCAAGGTCTTCCTCGGTCTCGGGGAACAGCGCCTTCTGACCGGCTTCCTTTTGTTCGACAGCAGTGGGTCGTGCGGCTGCCAGTGCGTCATCAATTGCACGCAAATCCGCAGGAGAAAGCTCTCGACCCGCAAGCACGGCATCAACCACCGGCTCCACGGCGTCCAAAAACTCCCGGGAAACATTGCGGCTATCCAACGCATCCGCCGCCTCGTTCAGGCTATTGCGAATGGCCATGTACGGGCTGCCAACAACTTGCCGAACGATGATTGGGCGGCCCTCTTTGTCCTTGCCCGGTCGCGTAGATGTCCATTCCTTGCTCACGTTTTTAGGCGTGAGCTTCATGCGCGCCATCTTGTCGCGCACAAATTCCGTACGGCGGCGCAGTTCGCCTGCCAGCGTGGTCGCGGTCTCGCCCCGGGCTTCGGCAGTTTTCTTGGCTTCGGTGGTGGCAAACTGCTGCTTCAAGAAGCCCGTGTCCGCTTTTTCAGCCTTGGGTGCAACTTTATCAAGCTGACGAGTCACAGTCTTGATGCGCTCTTGGAAGTGCTTGAGTTCGGCGTCGCTTATGCGCTGTTGAGCAGGCTTGACCATCCGGCGCTCGGTACGGGCTGCACGAACAATCTTGTCGCCGCGCATCTGGGCGGGCTCAACAATCACTTCTTCAAACTCAGCAGGGGCAGCTTGCGTAGCCCCGCGCTCGACCATCTCGTTGACCGTGTCCGACAGCTTAATGGCGGCTTTCAGCGCCTCGTCCCGGGTCATGGCAGGCGCGCCTTCAGCCCGACGTTGAATCGCAGCTTCTTGCAGTGCGGCGGTCACAAGCTGCGCCCGAGCCGTCTCCGCCTTGTTGCGCAAGGATTGCTCAGTCGAGGACGCCATTACTTTGTTGGGGCCGCTCAGGGTCTGCCCACTACGCAGTTGGTCCACGGCGTCGTTGATTGCCGTCAGCGCTTCTTGCTGCTGACGACGGGCTTCCACCAGTTGGGTGACGTAACCGCCCGACTCGCCCGCCATGGCTCCTAGCTGATCGTTGAGTTTGGCAATCGTTTGCCGCGCTGCAACAACATCCGACGGGTTGCGTGTGCTCTTGGCCGCAGCTTCTTTCTCCCGGGCGTCAGCAATTTCCTTTTCCAAGGCGTCGATCCGCGCACGCAGCGCAGCGGCATTGCGCACAGGCATAACCGACTCGTCCACTTTGACGACTTCTTCGGGGCCGCTCAGCGCCTTTTCAAAGATCGGGTCGAGATAGTCAAAGTTGGGCTCGCCTTCGCGCAGGGTGGTGGTCTGCGCTTCGTACATTTCAGCAGCGGCTTGCTGCTGAGCATCGGCCTCCGCACCGGGTTTCTGGGCGCGCATATCTTCCGTGCGCTGCGCCATCTCGGCCTTGGCTTGGTTGGCTGCCTGTTTCTCCAGAGCTTTGAGCCGCAGGCGGATGCCGCCAAGCAGCGCGCCGTTCTCTTGGGGGGACAGCCCCTGAACTCCCGCACCTTCCTTGACAGCCTGCGCTGCCAGCGCGGGGTCCTGCATGGCAAAGTCAGCCATGTCGGCAACGTCCAGTATGCCCATCTGGCGGGCAGCATCCACTTGCTGGTTCAGGTACTGCTCGCCCGCAGACGGAGCTTCACCTTCTGCCTTGGGGGCCTCGATCGGCTCTTCAACAATCTGCCCAAACTCGTTGATGACGGTGCGCGTCTTGGGCGCAGCGCCTGCCGCAGCAGGGGTTTCAAGGCCCATCTGCTCCAGCATGAACGCCTCGGGAGACAGCCCTTGCAGACGTTGTTGCTCTGCCAGTGTTCTTACGGTTTCGCGCGCCTTGCGGTATTCCACAGAATCGCGAGTGAGTCCTTCCCGCAACTCGCCCATACGTTTGCGGGTCTCTTTGAACTCGACCTGCGCTAGGGGGTCTGCATCTTTGCTCGGCTTCTTCAGCGCCTTGAGTTGGTTGTATTCAGCCAGACGGGCTTCGTAGTCTTGGGCAAACGCAAGCTGACCCTCGGGGGTAGCACGCTGGGCTCGGGCAGCTTCCTTGACGGCTTCTTCCTGAGCGCGCACTTCCTGCGCCTTTTGCAGGCGCTCGGCTTCTTGCTTGGCTGCTTCGCCTCGACGCTCCACATAGCGGCCAGCGGGCGACAACACACCACCCAGCACCGCGCCACCAATCAGGCTGTCGATGTACTCGGAACGGGCCTTTTCATCGGTCAGGCTCAAGCCTGCCTGCATCCGCTCCAGAACTTGTTGGCCAGCTTCGGTCAGACCTTCGGCGGTCATGGCCTTGCCGGTGGCAAGCGTGTAGTCCTTGGCAATATCCTTGACGCCTTGCTCGGCGATGCGCTTGGCGGCTGCCGGGGCGATCTCTTTGCCCGCCGTGGTGAAAAGCTGGCGGATGCCGGGGATCATGCGGAAGCTGACCATGTCCAGCGCGGCCTGCGGAAGCGCGGCGGCGGCAGCAGCGCCCAGTTCAGTTTCCCCAAGGGCCTTGCCTTCTTCCATCTGCCTGCGCAGGTTGGAGCCCGTGAACTGTCCGGCAGACGCCGCGCCTGCTGCGCCAAGTCCAGCAATGGTGGCGGCAGTACCCGTCAAAGGCGTCAGCGCCACAGCGCCGCCAGCAACCACCGGCGCTGCCATATACGGCAACGAACCGCCCAGAAGTTCCAGAGTCTTGGTGACAGGCGCTTCACCAAAGGTGGCGGTGGGCTTGAAGGTGCGCTGCTGGTACGCCTCCTGCTCTTTGATGTACTTCTCCGCCGCTTCTTGGTCCATGATGCCGGTACGTCCGGCAAGGGCGGCGATGCCCGACTTCAGTTCGGAGTAGCCAGACTTGAGCGCGGGGGTGAAGCCAGACTCTGCCGTGCTGGCAGGGGCCGCAGATTGAAACGCCTCCGGATACATCCGCTGGGCACGCGCCCATGCGTCTTGCGGTGTCTCGCCCTCCCGAATGGTTACCGAGGTTCCGTCAGGTAAGGGCAAGTACTTGGCCATGATGCGTCCGAATTGTTTCCGGTTTTTGGATCAACTTCCCCCACGCAGACCGGCCTGCGTGGGATGTGAAAATTGTACGAGTTAGTCCCGTACAGCGCCAGTCGGGCGGTCCGTGGGCGCAAGCATTTGCGCCTGCATCGCTGCACGAATCGATGTTGCCAAAGCCTTCTGCTGCGGATCGTTAGAAGCCTCCATCATGCGCAGACTAATCTGCCCTTCCGGCGTAGCAAACTTTTGCAGTACTGCCGATTGGCCTTTGGCTTCCGGCCCCATGATCTCGGCGTAGGCTTTGAGTCCTTTGCTGACATCGCCGCCGCCCAGCGCCGCAAACAACCGCTCTTGCGAACCGGGAGCACCCGCAGCAATTCTGGCGGCATCCGCGCGGCCAGCAATTTCCATCTGCGTCGTGCCGACACGAACCTGCATGTCCACCATCTTCATGGCGGTCTCGCGGTTGACGCCGTACATCTGCATGTTCGACTTGATCAGGTCTTCCTGACCGCTCAGAGCAATATTCTTGACTTCGGTGCGCTCTTTGAACAACTCACGAGCCGACAACTCTTTTCGCTGGGCATCAACCTCTTCCAACCGATCCCGGGCCTCCGCCAGCTTGTCCTTGGCGCTTTGCAGCTTCTCTAACCCGGCAGCATACTGCTCGGAGCCCACCTGCACACCCTTACCCAGCGCCCGGCCAATCCCGCCGGTGGTGGACATCATGGCGGCACCCGCTTGCAGCAGCGCCAGCCCTTGTTGCTGGTCCTTCATCTTGCCAAGCTCGTTCTCGCGCGTGTCAAGGCGCTCCTTGCGGCCCTTGTAGATGTCGGCAAACTGTTTCTGAATTGCTTCCAGCCCTGTAACCTTTTCTTCTTGGGCGCGAATTCTGTCTCTGGTAAGCTGCATGAGCGGAGCCGCAGCCGGGTTTTCTTTTTGTTCTGCCGCAGATAACGCGCTAGAAATCATCGCCGGAATGTCCATCCCGGGGGCAGCAGAACGCGTAGGACCCGCAGCGGGAGCCGGAGCAGGGGCAGGCGCAGGAGCCGGAGCGGGTGCAGGAGCCGGAGCGGGTGCAGGAGTCGCACCCGGCGCAGAAGCGGCAAAAGTCTGAGGGTTGGCCATCATGCGACGGTCCATACCGCTCAGGTTTTCCGCAGCAGCCCCTTGAACGCCGACGCTCGTAGCCGGGTTAGGTGCGGCAGCTTGCCGCTCAAGCGACTGCAACATCAAGACCGCTTCGCGGTCGGACTCGTAGTTAAGCCCACGAGCAATCCGCGCTTGAGCTTCGGCTGCGCGCTGGCGTGCCGCCCGCAACTCCGCGTCCCGGTACATCCGGCGCAAGAACGGTTCTTGTTCTGGCGCTCCTGCCTGCGGCATGAACGAACGGCTCGGCTGCACCATGCCGGGAATTGCAAACTCAGTTCCGCCAGAAGCAGGCGGCATGCCGCCGTACTGATACCGCTCCACGTCGCCGCCGTCAGCAAACGCCACGATGCCACCACCGGCAAACTCCATCTCGCCCACGGGAAGCTGCGCAATCCCAGTGTCCTCGGGCATCATTTGCTGTGGCGCAACAGGGGCCGGAGCCATCTCGGCAATGTCTTGGTCCACGACCGTGGGCTGCTCCATCTCGCCTTGCGCACCCTGCGCGGCTTGGCGCATCTGCTTGCGACGGTTGGACTCGGAGACCGCCAGCGCAATGATGTAGGGGTCGTTCTTGTGCATTGCAGCATACTGCTGCAAGGCTTGATCCGGCAGCTTGGCCAGCCGGGCGGTGATCTGCTCGATGTTCATCATGGCGCGGCCCTCAAATCTTGGTCATGGCCAGTTCGGCAAGGCCCGCAGGCTTGCCTTTTTTCTTCTTCGCAGGTTTGACCTCTGCGTCCATAATGCCGCCTTCCTTGGCCCCGAGCAGACGCGACGCACCCAGCGCAGCAGTGCCCGCGCCAATCAGTTGCGAACCGAAAGTGGGCGTCGGGTTGTATAGGCTCTGCACCGAACCCATGGGGGTGCCGCGCAGGATGTTGGACATGAACTCCAACTGCTGATACGGGAAGCGCTGCTGGTTCTGGAAGTCCTGATACTGCTGGCCCAGACGGCTCTGCTCAAGCTGTTGCTGCTGCCCGCCCAGCGCGGCCTGCTGCTGGCCCACGGCCAGACCTTGGGTAATACCGGTACGGAACTGGTCCGCCGCGCGGTCGTATGCGGCTTGCAGACCCCTAGACTGGATGTCTTGCAGTTGGCTGCGAAGTCCACGCTCGCGCTCGGCACGTTGAATGCCTTCACGATAGCCACCAAACGCACCTGCCTGAGTAGCCTGCGCTTGCTGCTGTTGGCCCAGCATTTGAGAAGCACGGGCGGCTTCGAGCTTTTCGCGGTCCACCACGTTCTGCATGAACGGCGACATGTAGCCACCCACCTGCCGGGCAAAACCTTCCGGGCCCGCGTCCATCTGCGAAACACCCGTGAACGCTTGCTGTTGCAGCGGAGTAAAGCCTGCGATGCGCTCGCCCCGGTACTGCTGGTATGGATTGGCGTTGATGTCCGTGAGTGCCTCGGCTTTGCCCAGCAGCTTTTGCGCTGACGGCTTGGCCCAGTCCGGCAGGTCCGTGACCTGCGTGGTCTTCTCGGGCGGCGCGCTGCTACCGCCACCACCGCAGATGTAACGGCCATCCTCACGCTTACGCGTGACGCACTCGCCAAGAGGTTCGCCAAACGCTTCAAGCTGTTTCCGTGAGTAGCTCATACTGACTCCGTACTCAAAATTTTCGTGTACAGCTTGTCCGTGTGCTTGTAGCCCAAGTACTCAAACAGCCGCGAGTTGTCCAAATGCACCTTCGTGTGGAAGATGATGCGGTGCACCCCTTCTTTGCGAAGCGCTTCTTCTGCGAACTGGAACAGCCGAATGCCCGTGCGGCCCAGTCGATGTGTCTTCTTGAGGAAATACAAATCCTCAAACGCCGTCTTGCAAGACCTGTAGTGCAGATGGGGCTGAACAATGAAGATGGCGTAACCCACCAGTTCCTCATCGTCGCGCGCCGTCACACACTTGAGCATGCCTGCCACATGCAGCCTGCCATACGCCTCAAGGTCCGGGTCCATCGGGAAGTCCTTGGTCACGCACAACTCTTCGTAGTGAGCGGGCGCGAGCACTTTGAATTCCTCGATAAAGGTCGCGGGGTCTTCGATGGCGTACTGGACCGTCATGCGGGCAGCAGCTTCTCAGAGCGGCTATCCACCGCCACCTTGTTCTTGCCTACAGTCTTGCTGCGATTCTTCTGCACACGGTCCATCATGGCGTACAGCTTGCGCGCGCCAGCTTCCGTCGAGCCGTTGCCCAACTCGGAAACAATTCTTGCAGGCACCACAAACTCACCGTCGGCAAGGCGGGCCGGACGCTTGTTGGCAATCGTGGCGGGGATGTCATCGCTCACGCCATCACCGGGACCGCGCAGCAGTCGGCCACCATCGGAGTAGTCGCCAAGGTGCGAAGCGCCGCCACCAGCCAACGCGGCAAGGCCGCCATCCGCCATCAGGTTGTAGCGCGGTCTGAAATACGCTTGTTCCGAAGAACCAGCCGAAGGCGTGTATGCCTGACGGCCCGGATCGTATTCGTACGCGTAGGGGTTGGACCCGCCGTCTTGATATCCAGCACGTTTCTCCGGCTCTTGGAACATCACGGGCGCAAGTGCAGCGGCACCGTATTTAAGGTTCTCTTTGTTGAACAACAACTCGGGTTTGTCGGCAATTGCTTTGATGCCCGTGCTGACAGGACTCGCCATTGCCTGCTGGGTGGCCTGTGAGAACGGATTCTGCGCAAAGCCTTTCATGTTGGCACCGTACTCGGTAGCGCTTTGTCGAATGGCCTCATCGCCCAATCCCGCAGCTTTCATCTGCTCATAGGGCACTGTGCGCACGCCCATCGACGGGTCGTATGCGGGGCTGTTCATAACCGTAGGCGCTCCCGGTGCAACTTGCATGTTCATCCGAGTGACTGGGTCAGTCACCGATGCAGCAGGTGCGGCAGGGGCAATTGGTGCTGGGTACCGGTTCAGTAAACTTTGCGTTTCCGGAGAAAGTGTGCCAGCAAACTCTGCTTCCGCAGACATCGGCATACCAATACCTTGCGGGGCAACGCCACCCATAGTGGGAGTCATTTGTGCTGCGGCTTCAGCCGCGCCTGCACCCGCCGCTTCTCCTGCGGCCATTCCACTTGCTGCCGCGTTACCAGTGCCCATCACCGAACCCATCAAGCCTGCGCCGCCGTATGCGCCCAGACCTGCCATCAGGCCCTGCTTCAAACTGCCCGTTGCAACAGTACCCAGCGCACCTGCTGCAAGACCTGCTTGCATTGCAGTCAAACCAAGACCGGCAGGGCCGAGTGCTGCACCCGCAACGATTGGAAGAATGGCTTTAAGAAAGCCTGCTTCGGGCAGACCTGTGTCGGGGTTGGTGGTCAGCGTGCCGCCGTGTGCACGCGCCAGTGCTTGAAGCCCTGCAACTTCTTGCGGGGCCATATGGACCAAGGTGGTGTCAGGGCCCCGACCCTTGCTTGCAAGGTGCTGGGCGGCAAGTTTCAGGCTCATGTGCGCCTCACGTAACAGGGGTGAATTGAGTCTATCATGCAGGTAGATTTGACACAAACGAAAGTGTCGCGATGATCGAAGGTGTGGCGGGGATGGCGGGGGTCGTTCCGCTGGCGGTCACTGCGGGGAAATGCTCCAGCGAAACGCCAGAATCACTGACCCGCCACATGATCTCCGCGTAGTCGTCGGCCTCAAGGTCCAGAAAGAAGTTCATGGCCGCAATCAAGCGGCTGGCGGTCCCGGTGCTTTTACGTTGTTTGATACCAAACTCGCTGTTTGACCCCGCCACATCCACGCCGTTAATTCGAAACCAAATACTAATTTCTTGCACGTCGTTTGTAGTATTAACAAACTGTGCACTAAACTGAAGGTTGTAGATACCCGGCTGAGCAACAACTATTTTGGAAGGCAGGCTGCCGGTGAGCGTGGTGGATGCAACCGTCTGGGAAATATTGACCGTGTACGTGCCTGCGCCACCCGGAGTACCGGTAAGCTGCGCCACGATGCGGGTGCCCGCCGTCACGCCCGTGCCTGTGAACTGCATGGAAGGCAAGATTGTTCCGGAAGCCACTGCCGACACGGTCAGGGTGGTCAGCGTGATGC
>JACCDP010182018.1_pt1 | contig 13757 bp, 12 predicted proteins | sample 7445841 | NCBI WGS metagenome assembly JACCDP01 (sample SAMN15323441, study PRJNA562643) | freshwater metagenome | isolation source: river surface water | place: USA:Blue River Watershed | collected 2017-08-17
AGCAATTAAAAACAGAACCAAAGACAGTTTATTACGCATATAGCTAAAATTATACGGGAAGATAAGTATTCTTTAGGCTCATTTAGGTTGAAAATCTCCACCTGAATAACGTAAATTTGCCCTCCAAAGAGAACTGAAATAAGCTATGCTCGATAAGTTAGAAGCCATAAAAGCCCGTTTTGACCAGGTAGGTATTGCCCTTACCAATCCCGAAATCATCAATGACCAAAAACAATTTGGGGCCTACAGTAAGGAGTATCGTTCTTTGGAAAAAATCGTACAGCCTTACGAAGCCTACGTTCGCGTACTTGCCGATTATAGTTTTGCTAAAGAGAGTCAAAATAGTAGTGATGAAGATATGCGCGAGTTGGCTAAAATGGAATTACCTGATTTAGAAATAAAAAAAGAGGAACTAGAAGCGTTATTAACCAAACTATTAATTCCTAAAGATCCTCAGGACGATAAAAATGCCATCTTAGAAATTAGAGCAGGAACCGGTGGAGACGAAGCCAGTTTGTTTGCAGGAGATTTACTAGGCATGTACTTACGTTACTGTGCTAAAAAAGGTTGGAAAACAGCCGTGGTGAGTGAAAGTGAAGGTACTGTTGGTGGCTACAAAGAAGTAATATTAGAAGTAACCGGTGAAGATGTATATGGCACTCTAAAATTTGAAAGTGGCGTACACCGCGTACAAAGGGTTCCTAACACAGAAACACAAGGTCGCGTGCATACATCCGCTGCAACAGTTGCAGTAATGCCCGAAGCAGAAGAAGTGGATTTTGAATTAAAAGAGAGTGATGTAAAAATGGAAACCGCACGTAGTGGTGGTGCTGGTGGACAAAACGTAAACAAAGTAGAAACAAAAGTTTTTTTAACGCATATCCCTACCGGTGTTGTAGTAGTTTGTCAAACGGAGCGTTCGCAACTTGGTAACCGCGAAAAAGCCATGAACATGCTTCGTACAAAATTATACGAAGAGCAGGTACGCAAACAAGAAGAAGAAATTTCCACAAGGCGTAAAACACTTGTTAGTACCGGCGATAGAAGTGCTAAAATAAGAACCTACAACTGGCCACAGGGTAGGGTTACAGACCACCGCATTGGTTTAACATCGTACAATTTAGACGCTGTTATTGGAGGTGAAATTGAAGAATTTATTGAAGCATTACAAATGGCCGAAAACGCCGAAAAAATGCTCGTACAATAATTAGTTTTTTACAATCGACTCTTTTAGTTGTACCTCTTTTTCCCAAGCCCAAGCTGTACGCATCATATCTTCGATGGTATAATTAATTTTCCATCCTAATTTATTGATGGCTTTTTCATTGTTGGCATAAATGGCCACAATATCACCAGCCCTACGCGGGCCAATTTCATAATTTAATGTAGTGCCACTTACTGCTTCAAAAGTAGTGATGGCTTCAAGAACAGAAATACCATTACCCGTGCCTAAATTAAATACTTCGCAGGCATCCGTATTTTTTTCTGCTAATAAATATTGCAAAGCGAGTGTATGTGCACTGGCAATATCACATACATGAATATAGTCTCTAATACAGCTTCCATCACGGGTAGGATAATCATTACCATACACCATCATTTTTGGAAGTTTGCCAATGGCAGTTTGCGTAATAGCAGGCACTAAATTTTGTGGTCGACCAATTGGAAGTTCGCCAATCAGTGCAGAAGGGTGTGCACCTACTGGATTAAAATAACGCAGTAAAATAACGTTGGCACCGCCTGCTGCTGCTATGTTTCGAAGTATTTCTTCGCCCATTTGTTTGGTAGCACCATAGGGCGACTCTGCTTTTTTAACCTCCGAATTTTCGGTAACAGGAGAAGCGTCAGGGTTACCATACACCGTACAAGATGAAGAAAATACAAAATGAGGAATATCAAATTCTTGAACGCACTTTAAAACATTTACAAGTGATCCAATATTGTTTTCGTAATAAAATAAGGGCTCCTCTACCGATTCGCCAACGGCCTTATACGCCGCAAAGTGAATGATACCAGCGATGTCCGGGTTTTCCTGAAAAACAGCCAAAGTATCATCAAAGCTTTTTAGATCTACCTCGTAGTTTTTGATACGCGTTCCTGTAATTTTTTCGATCGCTGCAATGGCGTAATTACTAGACCTAGCATGGTTGTCGATGGAGATAACTTCAAACCCATTTGCTAATAAATCTACAATGGTATGTGAACCAATATAACCACAACCGCCTGTTACTAAAATTTTTGCCATTACATCTATGTATTATAGATGCAAATTAGGCAGAGATAGGCAAAATAAGAAAAGAATTATGCAGTTGTTGCAAGCGTAAATCCAATAGTAGTTCCAATTTCTAATTTACTACGCACATGAATGGTTTGGCCATGCGCTTCTATAACATGCTTACAAATAGCAAGTCCAATACCTGCACCACCAGCGTCTCTGCTGCGCCCTTTATCTGTTCTGTAAAAACGTTCAAAAATGCGTGACAAATGCTCTTCGGCAATTCCAATACCATCATCACTTATTTCGATGAGTACATGGTCTTCGTCGGTTTTGTAAACACTTGCTACTATGGAACCATCCTGCTTTCCATATTTTGTTGCGTTTACAACCAAATTATTAAGTACCTGTCTAATTTTTTCTTTATCTGCAAATACAGTTGTTTGACCTTCCGATCCTTTTTTGAAACTACAAGTGATATTTTGTTTGGCCGCCTTAATTGACAATGCCTCAAACACTTCTTTGATCAATTCTTGAACAACAAATAAATTTTTATTGAGGGGCTGCTCACCCATTTCAAGTTTTGCTATTTCGTCTAGATCTTTTACCAGGTTCACCATCCGGTCTACATTTTTAGACGTATTTTTTAAAAAGCGTACAGCTGTTTCCGGATTATCGAGAGCTCCATCTAGTAGGGTGTCTACATAGCCCTGAATGGCAAAAATGGGCGTTTTAATTTCGTGGGATAAATTTTGTAAAAACTCTTTACGGTAGTTTTCGTTGGTTTTTAGTTGTTCGATTTCGGCACTACGCTGCTCAGCCCATTGTGCCACTTCATCGCCAACTTCATCCAATTTTTTTTGAGGTAAAATATACTTGAAATAAGTTTCTTCTCTTTTTGTTGCCTTTGTTTGATAAATAAGCTTGTAAATGAGTTTGATTTTTCGGTTCACGAAAATTTCAAAGACATATCTAATCAATAGATAAGAGATAATCCAACTACAAAAAAAAGTGACAGAAAATCGTAACCAACTATGGTAAATAAAACCAATGGTCAATGAAAATCCAAGCGCTATAATAGCCGCAGCAAAAGCTGCCAACTGCTGAATGGAAAGGTTTTTCATGCTGCAAATTAAGGTAAATCAAACTTATATCCCACCCCTTTAACAGTGGTAATACAATCGACCCCTAATTTTTGTCTGATTTTTCTGATATGCACATCGATGGTGCGGTCACCCACAATTACCTCGTTGCCCCAAATTTGAGAAAGAATTTCATTGCGTAAAAAAACACGACCTGGCCTAGAGGCTAATAAATGAAGCAGTTCAAACTCTTTTTTAGCGAGTACTTTTTCATCTCCAGCAATGGTTACCATAAATTTTACAGTATCAATTTGCATCGAACCAAATTGTAATACGCTCGAGGTTTCTTTTGGTAATACCCTTCTAAATAATGCATTCACCCGGCTCACCAACACTTTTGGCGAGATGGGTTTGTTCACATAATCATCTGCCCCAATTTCGAGCCCTGATATTTGAGACGCTTCGTCACTCATTGCCGTTAAAAAAATAATGAGTGTTTCTTTAAAGGCTGTTTGTGCACGCAATAATTGACAAACTTCGATGCCCGTTTTTTTGGGCATCATGATATCAAGGATTAATAAATCGGGTTTGATTTTTTTTGCAAGGTCTACGGCTTCGTCGCCATTTTTTGCGGTGTGAACTTCGTAGCCTTCTTTTTGTAAATTATAGCCTACTATTTCTAAAATATCGGGTTCGTCGTCGGCAATCAATATTTTTTTAGTGGGGGCAGCAGCCATAACTTAAGTAAAATTTAAGCAAATCTAATTTTTTTGAGCGGTAAAGGGGTCTTTTAGGAATATTATGTAATTGTTAAGCCTTTTAACACCAATTCAACAAAATTAGGATCTAACTGGTATTTAAGGTTGTATTTTTACGAGATTTCAAATGAGAAACAAGGGTAACATATACAAAGCTACTTGCATTCAAATAGGCTTTTGGCTTATGGCCATACTTTACAGTATGAACCTAGCCGCTCAAAGCACTGAGCTAGGTTTAACAATGCCGCCCATTCCTACCATTAGGCAGTTAAGTCATGAGTATATCCAAAATAGCGAACAAAGTTTAATTCGAAACCCTTCCATTGTAAAAGATACGTCTACAATCCAAAGCATACGCCTTCAAATTTTTGAGAATAGAAAGTGGATCGAAACAAATACCGCACTTAGTGACAATGAAAAATTTAAGTGGCTTAGGGGCATCAACAATTTATTATTTGAATTACATGCAGGACTCAAAACAAATAAAATAAATACAGCGGAAGTGGTAAATGCATTTCGTGCATATACGGGCGCCATGCAACTGAGCGCAAGAGGGCTTACTATAAGTGAGGTAATAAAAAATGAAAATAATACAGTAGCAAATATTTTACTATCAACAGGTTCTTTCACAGATAATATTGGCTATGCAGCTGCCAGAGATCAATTGATTTTAAATAAATGTCAAAATTTTCCGGATCAAATCTTGCAAATATTAGATAAGCAGGGCGTCGAAATTTCTAGCAATAGATATGCCGATAGTTTACTTATTGCTGCCGCATTTAACAATGCAGAAATGGTGTACAATTACGCTGCTGCTCCAAGTGCACTTGGAAAAAAGATTCAATCCATTAACCATCCACTTGTTAGATGGATTGGCAGACTAGCTTACATGAAAACTGGGCGCTACTATTTTCCATTTTTAGACGAACTCTATACTAGTAAATTAAGTATCGATACCATCACACCACTGATACCAGAAGATCAAACCCAAAATTATTTTAAACTACTTGTAGACACCCGTATAAAGCAGGTACAAAGAAAAAAAGAAGGTAAGTTTTTAGTAGCTGAAACGGCACTTTTGACAAAGCTAAAAAGCCTCGTAATGGAGCTATATGTCAATGATATCAATGGCTTACATCAAACTCAATCAGCTACAATTCGGTTTAAAAAATTAGCGAATTTAACACCGCAGGAACTCTACTACATCACAGTACTTGGGGCTAATGAACTCTATACTTCTAGTTTTGTATCAGGCATTTATCCACTCATTATCAAAAAAATGGCTGGTAAAAATACAAGTGATTTACTAGCCCTTGTTCATCAAGATTTTTTTAAAAAATTTATTGCAGTAACTGCTAATTACAATGTGCTGCAACATTTTTTATCGCAAATGCCTGGTGAAGCTAGTAGTGATCTCATGCGTAATTTTGTTCGTGATTTAGATATTGCGCCTACAATCGAAGACGCCGTAGATGTAGCTGACGCATTTTCAAGTATTTCGGATACAAGCCTTCAACATTTATTGCTATCAGAAATAAGAAAATACAATAAGAGCAAACTATACCAAACACTAGATGCACTATGCACTTCGGTAATTCAAGATGAAAACACAAGCCCTGCAATTGAAGCGCTACAACATTCTTTTAGACAACTTGATTTTAATACGCTTCGTGACAATGAAAAAAACGTAGTAATCAAACAGTATTTTTATGGAGATACCGATGGCATACAAATATTCAATGCTTTTATAAATCGTTTTAATAAGCCAGGCTGGAAAATAACTCAAAAAAAATACTGGATTAGTGTAACGAGTGCAAATGGCAGAGTGAGCATTTATGCAAATAAACCGCTCGATGAAAAAAACGAACTAGATTTAAAAGCACAAGACAGTTTAACGGCACACTTAAGAGCGGAATATATAACACCTAGCATCATTATTCATAGAGGTCATAGTTATTATGCAAACCATACCATTGCAAAAATTGATAGCAGTGCCAAACTTGTGCTACTAGGGAGTTGTGGAGGATATCAAAAATTATCGGCGGTGTTAAGTCGTGCTCCCAATGCCCAAATTATTGCGAGCAAACAAATTGGCAAAGGCGTCATCAATGCGGCACTTTTAAGCAAAATAGCAGAAGAGCTTGAAAGTGGTCAGGGTCTACACTGGCAGGACATTTGGAAACAAATGAATGACCTACTAAAAGGCGAAGCAAAAATCAGTTTTCAAGATTACATACCACCCTATAAAAACATGGGACTTATGCTGTTAAAAACCTACAGCGTTAGATAACATTGGGTTTACAAAAATGGGTTGTTTCTTTTTTCGTATCCAATCGTAGTTTTTATTCCATGACCCGAGTAAACAACGGTTTCATCTGGAAGTACCCAAAGCTTTTCGCGGATACTGTTTAACAAGGTATCAGTGTCGCCACCAGGCAAATCGGTTCTACCAATACTTCCTCTAAATAAAACATCGCCACCTATTAAATCACCTTGACTAGGCAGGTAAAAACAAATACTTCCGGGTGAATGTCCAGGCGCTAAAATCACTTGGATTTCGGTATCATCTAAAAACACTTTGTCTCCATCATTTAAAAAATGCAGTGGACCCGTATAGTTTTGAAATGGAAGTCCCCAGCGCTCACCAGACATTGGCGCCAGGTCTAACATAGGCGCTTCATTGGGGTGCACATGAAGCTCTAAACCATAGGTTTCATGCACCCATTTGTTACCAAACACATGATCGAGGTGACAATGGGTATTGAGCAGGGAAACGGGTGTTAAACCCTTCTCTGTTATAAAGTTTTGTAGGGTTTCTTCTTCGGCGGGGAAGTAACAACCGGGGTCAATAATGACAGCTTTGCCCGCATCGTTGTATAAAACATAGGTATTTTCTGAAATTGGGCTAAAAGTGAAGGCTTTGATGTGGATCATGCGCGTTTTATGAAAATTTTACAAGGTAATTGACTAATTTTAAAACACTAAAGTTCGGATATGAAATTGAAAAGAATAGGACTAATTTTTATCATGAGTAGTTTGGCTGTTTTTGGTCAGGCACAGGTGAATGCAGTTGAGTTTGGTAAAAATCGAGTTCAGTATAAAAAACTGGTGTGGAAGTTTCATCAATCACCCAATTTTAACACATATACTTCGCAGGGTGGTGTGGCGCTTGGTCAATTTGTAGCACAGGTAGCCGAACAGGAATTAGGCGCTATTGAAAATTTTGTAGAATATTCTTTGCAGCGTAGGGCCAATATTATTGTGTATAGCAACTACGAAGATTATAAGAGCAGCAATATAGGACTTGGATCTGATTGGCAAAGCGCTGGCGGATTAACCAAACTTGTAAACAATAAAATTGTAGTTTACTTTGATGGCAACCATACCAATTTAAAAAAACAAGTTAAAGAAGGGATTGCAAAAGTGCTTTCCGATAATTTATTATTTGGGGAAGATATTGGAGAATTTGCAAGCAACCAAGCGCTACTTGATTTACCAAAGTGGATGCTTGATGGCTATGTAATGTATGCTGCCGAAAACTGGAGTGTAGAAAAAGATGATGCACTAAAAAGCGCCATGTTAAGTGGCAGGTACAACACCTTTTATCAGTTTGCATTTGACAAGCCAACCCTTGCTGGACATGCTTTTTGGCATTATATTGGCGTCAAGTATAGAAAAGAAAATATTACTTACCTACTCTATTTAGCAAGGATTTATAAAAATTTAAATAGTGCTTTTTTAAAGGTTTGTAAAAAGAAATTTAAAGAAGTGCTGTCTGAGTTCATGGAATATGAACAAGATAAATATGCAAAAGATATTCGTCAAAGAAAAAATTCACCAAAGGGTCAACTTAATATTTCAGAAGACGTTTCTAAAAAAGATTATTTCAGATTTCAGGCCAACCCAAATCCAAAAAGCAACAACTATGCAGTTGTAGAATTTAACAGAGGCATATATAGTGTCAAGCTCATGGAAAATTTTTATGATGGGCGTGTGCTACTAAAATCGGGCGTGAGAACCAACCAAGGAGATATCAACCCGAATTATCCCATTATGGCTTGGGACAACAAAGGCACCAAATTACTCGTGATTTATTCGGAAGATAATTCCATAAAAATGTTTGTTTACGACGTAGTAACCCGCATCAAAAGATTCAAGCAAAAAATTGCCGGCATCGATCAAATTTTAGATGCCTCATTTATGCTAGATGGCAACAATGTGGTTATGAGCGCTGCCAACAATGGCCACACCGACATTTATACCTATAAAATTGAAGAAAACCAGTTAACGCAGTTTACAGACGATGTTTATGACGATTTACATCCAAGCTTTGTTTCTTTTCCCAATAAATCGGGCATCTTATTTTCATCAAATAGGCCAAATCCATACGCGCCTAGCGCAGATACTGCTATACCAAGCAGGTATCATTTCAACGTATTTATGGTTGACTATTTAAATAGCAGCAAAAACAAACAAATTACACAGCTAACCAACTTAAAATACGGTAATGCTAGCTACCCTATGGGCTACAATACCAACCACTTTACGTTTGTTGCAGACGAAAACGGTGTTGGTAATAGATGGGCTGGATTTTTTGCAACACAAAGAAATGGACTAGATACACTTTATCATATTGGTGATGATATGCTTCGTAACGCCTCACCAAAAGAAATTGACTCTACCTTAAATGCATGGCAAAAAGAAAAGCCAGACAGCATTAGTTTTTTTCAAGTATACAAAGACTCTACCTACACATTCCCTATTACCAATTACCAAAGCTCATTATTGGAAACCAGAATAGCGGGTGACAAGGGACAGGTAAGTGAAGTTAGGCGCGAAGGCGATTACAAATTCTTATACAAATTACGCGTAGACTCTATCGCTCTTAAAAAACGAAACCTTAATTTAAGGCCCACTACTTTTATGAAAAAAGTAATGGACGACATAAGAGCAGAGGAAGGGAAAGCGATTGTGTATAAAAAAACCAAGGACACTTCGTCGTTGGCCAATCTTTTTCAATCAGAATTTTCTGATGAGCCAACAGATAGTTTTTCTGTAAAAAGAGCGGAAATACTTAGTGCTAAAGCAAAAAACATTTTAAGCGATTCCAAGCTATTTGATTACCGACTTAAATTTAGTAGTGATTATATTTTAAGTGGTTTTTCAAATAATTTATTACTCAATAGATACCAGCCTTATGCAGGCGGTGCGGGCCCTATACAATTAAACAATGGAAATAATTTCAACTTTAATTTAAGAATTGGTACTTCTGATTTACTAGAGGATCATAAGTTTATGGGCGGTATTCGTTTTGGAACGGACTTAAAGGACAAGGATATTATTTTTAGCTACCAAAATTTTAAGAAAAGACTGGATTGGGGTTTTACTTATTACAGAAGCAACGTAACCAACTACTTTAATTCTCCGTATACAAATATGCTTATTACCAATTTATACCAAGGTAATGTTGCATACCCTTTTAATGAAGTAAAAAGTTTACGTGCCACTTTTGGACTTCGGGTAGATAGGGGTATTTTAAAGTCTTACGACAATAGCATTGGCTATCCAGATCCAGGTGCACTTGCATACCCTGATACGGTTAGTAAATTTGTGGTGTCTCGCATCGAGTATGTGCATGATAATACCATCAATCCAACACAAAATATTTGGAACGGCCTTCGTTACAAGGTGTTTTTTGACATTAATATGCCAACCCTAAAAACAGAAATGAACAATGGTAAGGCTACGCTTAACCTAGGTTTTGACGCACGCTATTACTATAAAATTTACCGAAACTTTATTTGGGCGGGTAGAGCTGCCGCAGATTTTTCGTGGGGCGGACAAAAAATTATTTACTATCTAGGCGGTGTTGATAGTTGGATCAATCCTAAGTTTAATGGCCAAAATTTTCCTGCACAGGATCAAACCTACGCCTTCCAATCTTTGGCCGTAAATATGAGAGGCTATCAACAAAATATTGCGAACGGTAATAATGCATTTGTAATAAATTCTGAATTTAGATTACCACTTTTTGCAACGATTTTTAATAGACCTATCAACAATGCCTTTTTGCGTAATTTTCAAATCACACAATTTATAGATTTAGGTACTGCGTGGAATGGCAAGTACAACGGCATTAAACGTCCGGGTGATGTCATTAGCGACGCCAACTCACCGGTGGTTGTAAAACTAGATGCGGGTGGTCTCGGACCCTTTGCAGGCGGCTATGGTTTTGGCGTTAGAAGTACTTTACTTGGCTACTTCATGAAGCTAGACGCAGCTTGGCCAATGAAGGGCGTATTTAAGGGAAAGCCCTTGTATTACTTTTCTCTAGGATTTGACTTTTAATACTTTGGTGTTATAATACCTACAGTATGCTTGCAGTCCACAACTCTCACATTTTGGTGAGCGTGCTAAACAGGTATACCTGCCATGTAATATGAGCCAGTGGTGCGCTTTGTGAACCAACTCCGATGGAATATTTTTAATCAATTCTTTTTCGACGGCTAGTGGCGTACTTGCTTTTTGCAACACCAATCCTATTCTTTTACTCACCCTAAATACATGGGTATCTACCGCCATATTGGGCTGCTGGTCAATCACACTGGTAATAACGTTAGCAGTTTTGCGACCTACACCCGGGAGCTCCACAAGTTCGTCTACCGTCATGGGTACTTTGCCACCAAATTTAGACAGGAGCAAACCTGCCATGCCTATTAAATGTTTAGACTTATTGCTTGGGTAAGAAATACTTTTAATGAGCGCAAACATATCGTCAAAACTCGCCTTAGCCATTTTTTGTGGCGTCGGAAATTTTGCGAAAATAGATGGGGTTGTGAGGTTTACGCGTTTATCGGTACACTGTGCAGATAAAATAACAGCTACGAGTAATTCAAAAGGGTTATTGTACAAAAGCTCCGTTTCCGCTATCGGGACCTGCGCTTCAAAATAAGCAATGACGCCGGCGTATCTTTCTTTTTTAGTCATGGAAATACTGGTCCAATCCTTTTTTCGAATAATTTTTAACCGCTTTAAGCGAAAAAAGAGAGGGTCTTTTAAGTTCGAGGGCGCTTAACTGCGCAATAGAACGACGGAGGGTTTTTAACTGCTCTTCAAGTTCATAAGAACCTTCTTCTAAGGCAGCTTGTATGGCATCAGAAGTAGCTTTGGGGCATTCCTTATACAGGTACAACAATAAATCTTCCTCTTTAAACGGTTCCATACCCCTTATAAACGAGATAGGGCCAGCTTTATTTTGTGGTTGCCAAAGAATCTTCGATAATGTAAACGTCTTCTCCGTCACGCTTCATGAGGTAACGCTCACGGGCAAATTTTTCGAGGGCCGCAGGATCGTTTTGCAAATCGGTAAGCTCGGCTTTGGCTTTTTCAATTTGTTCTTCGTAGTATCTTTTTTTTGTTTCCAGCTTGTCCAGTTCTCCCAAAGTTTCCTTTTGCTGAAAATAATTTCGTTGATCAAAAAATAACATCCATACAATAAAAAACAAGCCTGCAATGAGGTACTTATTGGTAAGTATGGATGTTACTTTTTTCACAATCAAAGTTTTATTTAGTGCCAAACTTGATTTTTCCTTTAGGGTAAATAGCAGTTGATCCAAGCATTTCTTCGATACGAATTAACTGATTGTATTTTGCAATACGGTCTGTTCTTGAAGCAGAACCAGTTTTAATTTGACCACAGTTTAAGGCTACTGCTAAATCAGCAATAGTTGTGTCTTCTGTTTCACCACTTCTATGACTCATTACGGTATTGTAGCCATTGTGTTGAGCTAGTGTTACCGCATTTACAGTTTCAGTTAAGGTACCAATCTGATTTACTTTTACAAGTAAACCATTGGCAATTTTTTTATCGATACCCATTTGTAATCGGTCTACATTGGTAACAAATAAATCGTCACCTACTAATTGACATTTGCTGCCAACCGCCTGTGTTAGGGCTTTCCAGCCATTCCAATCGTCTTCTGCCATACCATCTTCGATAGAAGCAATTGGATATTGTTTTACCCATTTTTCCCAGTACTTCACAAGCTCATCGCTGCTCATTACTTTACCATTACTCTTATGGAAAACATATTTCTTTTTCTTAGCGTCCCATAATTCACTGTTTGCAGCGTCCATGGCAATCACAATTTGAGAACCTGTTTTGTAACCCGCTGCACTAATAGCAGACAATACGGTTTCAATCGCTTCTTCATTGCTTTGAATGTTTGGTGCAAATCCGCCCTCATCACCAACGTTGGTACTGTATCCTTTTTTCTTTAACACAGATTTTAAGGTGTGGAAAATTTCAACGCCCCATCTTAAGCCTTCGCTAAAAGAAGAAGCACCTACTGGCATGATCATGAATTCTTGGAAATCAATTTTGTTATCAGCGTGTGCACCACCATTTAAAATATTCATCATTGGGATCGGCAATGTTTTTGCATTGGTACCGCCAATATATCTGAAGAGTGGTAGCGCCGCTTCTTCTGCTGCTGCTTTTGCAACAGCCATACTTACAGCAAGCATTGCGTTAGCACCAAGTTTACTTTTGTTAGGTGTTCCATCAAGTGCAATTAACGCTTCGTCGATTGCTGCTTGTTGTGTAATATCAAAACCAACAATGGCGTCAGATATTAATGTATTTACATTTTTTACTGCTTTTAATACGCCTTTGCCTACATATTTTTTCTTGTCATTGTCACGAAGCTCAACAGCTTCATGAATACCGGTGCTTGCGCCACTTGGTACTGCTGCGCGTCCCATAGCGCCATCATCTGTTAACACATCAACTTCAACGGTAGGATTGCCACGGCTATCTAAAATTTGGCGAGCATGTACTTCAATAATGTAACTCATATTTGATTGCTTATTTTATGATTGATTAGATGGGTATTGAGGATGCAATTTAAGTAATTATGGGCGTTTCTAAGCCACTTGTTAGGGACCTAAATACAGATTCTAGGCTCTGACTCTTATTGTGCAGGAGATTAGAGAGTAAATCGTTAGCAACAATTTGACCTTTTGATAAAATTAGAGCGCGCTCACAAATGGCTTCTACTTCTTGGAGTATATGTGACGAAAAGAGTACTGTTTTAACGGCACCCTGCGCCTGTATTACGTTTCTGATTTCAATAATTTGGTTGGGATCCAGGCCTGATGTAGGCTCGTCTAACAATAACACCTGTGGGTTATGTATGAGCGCCGCGGCAAGTCCTACACGCTGTTTGTAGCCTTTTGAGAGCTGTCCAATTTTTTTATGTGATTCGGCGCCCAGGCCGGTAAGTTCAATACAATTTGCGACGGCATTAGATACCTCCGCGAGCGTATGTGCTTTTCCGATAAAAGAAAGGTATTCTTTCACGTACATATCAAAGTAAAGCGGATTGGCTTCTGCTAAATAACCAATATGCTTTTTAGCAGCAATTGGATCTTTGACAACATCGATTCCATGAACCACAATAGAACCAGCATCAGGGGTTAAATAGCCTGCTATCATTTTTAGAGTGGTGCTTTTACCAGCTCCGTTTGGGCCTAAAAAACCTACCACCGAACCTGCAGCCACAGAAAAGCTAACAGATTGAACCGCTTTTTGCGTACCGTAGTTTTTACTTACCTCTTTTACCTCGATAGACATATTACAAAGATATCAATTCCTTTATGAGCGGGCCGCTTCAATTTCCTAAACAAACGATAAAATCAATG
>JACCDP011458004.1_pt1 | contig 13757 bp, 25 predicted proteins | sample 7445841 | NCBI WGS metagenome assembly JACCDP01 (sample SAMN15323441, study PRJNA562643) | freshwater metagenome | isolation source: river surface water | place: USA:Blue River Watershed | collected 2017-08-17
GGGTGGCTCGGGGATTTTTGTGTTCGGCCCCACAGCCCCAAAAACCAAAAAAAAAACCCCCCAAAAAAAAAGGGTATTTAAAAAAAAAAAAAAAAAAAAAAAAAAAAAAAAATTGATTCCAATTTTTTTAAATTCAATTTTTTTTTGTTTGTTTCCCCCCCCCCCCCAGGGATTGTTTGCAATCGACAGGAGACGATTGCGGAGGGGTGCCTCCTGCCACATTCTTCGTCGTGGACGAAACGACCTCGGAAAAGAACCGGAAGGGCAAAAAGAATGCGAGGTACTTGCACTTGAGAGTTTCTTTCCTTAAAAGCCTATTGATTTTTCTGGCGGCCCGTGGGCCGTAACGCGATATTGTGGATTGAGTACTAACGCTCGTCTTTGATGGGTGGTTAACACAGTGAAATGGATGGCTGGAGTGACGAAGGGAACTTGATACGTAAAGGCTCGGTGGTTCACGCACTTGCCCTCTCTGCCCAAAGGTTCAGGGAGAAGGAACCCAAAGTGAAGCAGCGCTTCCCTGTGATCAGCAACCGTAGCAGCCGGAAGAGTTCCCAAAAACTCGGAATAGGTGAGACCATAATCGAGTTATTATTACTGGCGTATTAATTTGATTCCAACTGGCGTGCCGTTCGTTATTTATTCTCTTCTTTTTATTTTTAAGTCGGTTGGATGCGCAAGGACCGTCGGTGTCAAGGGCCCAACAGCCAAGGCGCCGGTGAAGAGCCGTTGGATGTCGCCCAAGCCGTAGCTCCTTCTTTGTTGAAATTGCAGCAGAGAGGAACGGGCAGCAAGTGAGTCGCCCATTTCTATTTTTTCTCATTTCCCTCGCGATTTAAAGACATTATTCGCTTTTTTTTAGTAATGTGGGCGTCACCTTGCAAAAGGCCCGCCGGCGAGTAGAACATCATTTAACCCGCATCGGTTTTGGCAAGAGCCGACGGCAAATCATCAGCCGTGAAGCGACGCCAGGTGAGTTTAAATAAGAAAATGAAATCGATAGTTTTCTTCTTCTTCTTCTTTTTACAACTGTTTTGATTTTTTTTCTTTTTTTTTTCAAAAGATCCGAGTCGGCGGAATTCACCCGAAATGGATGGAAATGGAAGAGAAATGTTTGTGGTCATTCCCAGGGAAAGAAAAATGGTTTCAGGGCCGGCGATTTACGACGGAATGCTTCGATTGAGTTTCCTTTTGGAAGCTTGTCAACCAGGGACCATACCCGATGCCAACCTCATCGCTGCTGTTCTCGATTTGGTAGCGATTTGAGTGGGGGGGGGGGGAACAAATTCCCACGCAAGGATTTGATTTGCATTTATTGATTTTGTGTTTTTCTCTCTCTCTGCTACAGCCACAATCACCGGTGATCGCTCGAGCCGCTTTTCTGTTCGAGTGCGCGCATTTTGTCAACCGATGCAACCGCGGACAGTGGCCGTCTTGGATGAAGTTGAATTTGCCGTTCTATCGACCGTCGGGGCCTTTATCTAACCGTGGAACTCCATCAGGGCAGAGGCGAACGCACATTCTCCAACGATTGGGTGGTCGAATGTTTTTCTCCTGGGCGGAGGTTCGTTTTTCTTTCAATTCCGCCCAATCAATTTGTCATAAAAAAATTTTTTTTAAAAATAAATAAATGTTTGGTTTTTACAGGCAATCGGAGTCCGGTTAGAAGAAATTCTGATCGATGATGCGCTTTGTTGCGAAGACTACGACGCCCACGCCATGGATGAACAACGCCAACGAATTCTCATCGAGGAGGACGAGAATGAAGACTTTCTAGTTGAAGGTAATTTGATTCTCATTGAATTATTCGTCATTTATAATTGATTGTCTGTTTGTTTTTTCTTTTTTTCAAATTCTAGCGAGTGTTAACCCTTCCGGACGAGACTTCCCCTGGCCATTACGTTTGGCTGCCTGTATGCTCCTCTTTGAAATCACTGCTTTCCTGCGGGATTCGTACCGTCGCCTTCCTCGCTCCACGCGCGTTTCGCTGCGGAGCAACGACGCCACCAGTAAAACGGGTGGCGGAAACAACACGGGCGGGAGCCTCATTGTCGCTTCCGGCTCTTCGTTTAATGAGCAAACACGCGGTGGCAATCCGGCTAGTGGTGGAGCTCCTTCCGGTGCCGTTGTCATTTCTAGTGGCAAATCTTTCACTCACCATTCCACCGGTGGAACGGGAGGATCGGGATCGATAGTCTTGGCCACAACTTCCATTGCGACGCCGGCCAGTAATCCAGCAGGTGGACGACGTTGGAGTATGGCCCTTTCGTCCATGGGTCAGTCTCAGAATTCCGCTCAGAGTCTCCAATCCATCACTGGAGACGGGCATTCTATTGGCGGAGTTCCAGGAGAACGCAAAATCAGTTTCGTCCTACACGAACCTGACGATGAATCGCTGGACAGCAGCAACACGACCCTCACGTTTCAGGTTTGTAATTTGAATTCCTTAATTTTCCCCGCAGCGTTTTGTAAAAACGTTGACGAATTTTGTAGGGGGATGATGCGATGGAAGAGAAACGCAACCGACGGCTGGCTCAAGGGCGGCCGTATCTGCTTCGACGGAGCACCATGAGCAACACGGGATCTTTCAAGCGGAGGAGTTTGAAACTGAGGCGGAGTCATCGTGAGTCCCGCCGTGGTGGCGACCAATCCGATGCCGAATCCATCAAACGATCGGATTCGATCCGGTCCAAGCGAAAAGTGTCGTCGATATCGGATCGTAGTGACATCTCGGACGTGCCAATGGATCACGACATCTCAGGGGAAGAGAGTCCCGGAATCCTCAGCGACGACGGCCAACACGAAAGTCCCAGCGACGGTGCAGCCGACATCGAGGAAGGAATCTCAACTCGTGGAATGCCTTGGCTCCGAGTAAATGGATTTCCAAGTTTTGTGAACTCGTTCCGGGTTCCAGGTTTCTAAAACTTTGTTTCTTTTCCATCCAGTCGGTTTTGTTGCTGTCCAATTCGTTCAACTACCAATGCCAACATCAACATGTGTGCCACCCTCGGTGCTTCCGCAGACAGACCCGTGCCTGTAGCCGGATGCTGAGTAGCGTCCGGAAGATTTACGGCGACGAGCCGCAACACCAGGAAGTCGTGGAATTCCTGAGTTTCAGTAAAAAGTCTCGGCATCACAAGGACCACGACAAAAAGGAAAAAGCCTCAAAAGGAGCGCAGAGCAGACCAGGATCTCCTTTGAGGCGAAGAGAAAGTGTCGCCAACAAGAAAGAAAGGTGGGGGGCGATTGATGCACGGCATTTTATTCGCGCTGGAAAATATTGATTGGGATTGTTTATTATGACAGATCCACCAACGATTTGCTGTCAAAGGCGAGTTCTTGCCACAGTTCATCGGCCGCCTTGTCACGTGATCAAATAGAACACGACCAATGGGACCGCAACAAAGTCGTGGGACTCCAGAGCAAACACTTCCCAACCGAAAGTGATGGCGACGAGAATAAATCCAAGAAAAAAGAGGATCACCCCATGGTGAAATACATCAAATTCCAGGTAACATCAATTTAAATTCAAAATTTCGGCAACATTCCAGATGAATTCATTCACTTTGGATTTATTCTCAGGTGATGGATCTTTTCCAAGCTCCGCTATTGGTTCTCATCAAAAGTGCCACCATCATGAACGACGAGGCATTTCTCGACATTATCCCGATCGCCTGGGAATTGCTCCTCGACGTGCAAAAGGAAACGGTTGCCGCGGCTGCCGCCATGTTTATCCTGTCGGCCGTACGGTGTCCGGAACCCATAACGCTTCTACTCAACGGAAGTTTGAGACATCCAGATGCAATCGAACGATTCAAAGCGCTTCTCAAGTAGCGTCAATTTATTACATGGCGAAATCAGGATAGTTTAGTGACAATCGTTTCTTTTTCTATCCTGATCAGATTTCAAGTTTTATGGCGGTCGAGGTATCAAGTCTGGCCCCGGATGGAAGAAGGCGCTGCTCACTCTTTCAAAGTGCCACCACACGCCATCGAGTTTACCTTGCCATCGCCCAGGATCGGTGTGGAATCTCTGCCGGTGGTCGATCCTCCTTGGATGCCACACGTCCGCACCAGAGTCCAGGAAGTAACGCTCAACCAAGACACGCACCGCTCGCTGGTGACGGCCACCAAGACGCGGAAGAAGCAACAAACTGAACTGGTCGAATCGGCTCTTAAAGCCGAAGAGGATCGCAAGTGCAGCGAACGGGAAAATTTCCGCATCAGCGCTGTTCCCGTCACGATCCAAGCGTCTTACGAGCCGGCGCTTCATCACGTCGGAGCAGACGATCATGACGATGGTAGTAAAAAAAAAAAAAGCTGATCACGTTAATAAATAGAAATTGAAAAATTTGAAAAATGCTTTCAAACAAATTTTAGCAGATGATGAAACCCAACAGCAAAGCCGGACTTCTGGCCAGCCTTTACAATCGGCTCAGTTTCTTTTCCCGTCGTGTTTGTGCTCGGCTATCGTCCCCATCGTCGACCTCCTGGACGATTCTGTTCTAACGCCAGATGGCGTGGCCGTCTGCGATTTGGCTAATCAGGTAAAACAACACATTGCCCGCCAGTTTTAAATCGTTTTGAAAAATGAAATCATTTTCTGTTGAAAAACTAGGTGTTGCATTCCTGTTTGGTGGAAGATACTGCCCTTTTCCTGCGCCACATCCTGGAAAGATTGACGCGCGAAAAACAGGACGAGATGTTCGCTATTTTGCGCCGCCTTTTGCGCTTTGTTGCCTACCTGCCGCAACAGACGGCCTTCACTTTACACAACTATCTCATCGGTTACATCATGTTCTACGTCCGGACTCCGATGGAGGGCAGTCAGGATCTCGTCGGCAATGCCTTATCCTTGTTATCCATGGTGAGATTCGGAAATGACGAAATCGATTGCAAATAGAAAATTGAATATAAATTTGTTTCATAGGTGGCGCCAAGTGTTCAGGGTTTGTTGTTTAAGGATCTCAAGCAGATTTTACGCAAGGAGCAATGTGATGCTTCGATCCTGATCACGGCCAATGTTCCATCTGCCAAGAAGATTGTGGTTCACGGACCGAACGAATCCGATTCCGGCGCCATTCCGTCCCAGTTCCCCATTCAGGAGGACACGCAATTTTCGCAGATATTACAAGAATCGCTCGATTTCTTTTCGATCGACGAGCACAGACAGCGGGAGTACTTCCTGGTCGACTACCGGACTAACCAGATCCACAATCCTTCAGCGTACGTGCGGGATTATTACTTCTTCAAGCGATCGCAGTACCCTCAGCTCAACCTGGTGCACATGGACCCTGTCAGGGCTCACGACGCCCTACAGAAACAAGCCTTCACCGAGAAGATGGTGGAACTGGGCAAAGTGCAGTTTGTCACGTCGGTTCTGAAAAGTTCCAACCAGATTGTTGCCCGTGTCCTATTTCTGCACGAAGAGCTGATGAAACTGCCCTCCTTCCCCAGGAAAGCCCTCGAGGCCGATCTGGGTCTGTACAGCAACGGTTGCATGGGCAAGGTGAATATTGTCGATAGATTTCACGTGTGTTAAAAACGAAAAAACGAAAATCTTTTAAAACAGGAACTGAGTGCTCTGGATTTCATGCACAAGCTCAGCTGGGTGAAACTAATCCGACAAATGTTTGAAGCCATGGTGGGCAACTTTGCTTATTCGGGGGACATCCACCTCTTCATCAACGTGATCAACGGAGCGTTGGTCCTCTACTGTGAAGACGCCGTAATGCTCCGTTTCTGCATGGCCACCTACATCAATGCCGGTCATCAGTTCCGCAACGTGTTCGCTTTGAACGGGTACGCACGATGAGGGTTTTTATTGTTTTCTTGGACTCCCAAGGAGCGATGACATCTAACTGTTTCTTGTTTGAAATAACACAATTTTAGGTATTCCCTGATTATTCCGACCATCTTGCGCATCTACTCCAACTACCAGAGCAATCCGCTAGTAGCGCGGACGATCGAGTTCACCATCCAGCAGTTCTACATCATGCACAGGAAACCGTTCATGTTGCAGCTGTTTGGCAGCGTGGCGCCTTTGCTCGACACGGACTCGAACGCCGTTTACGGCGATGCCAGCAAAGTTCGGGTGCAGAGCCTCTTTCGTCTTTTGCTCTCGCTGGAGCGCGTCGGAGTTGATCCGCTTCACTTACTGGATTTGGTCGCCGCCGAAAAGCCTTTGAAGGCTCTCGACTTCTGCTACCACGGAGAGTCGGACACGATCAACATCCTCGATTCGATCGCCATCGCCGTTATGGGCGCATCTTACGCCATCGACACTCACAGAGGACACCAGCTTTTGGTGAAGGAATAATTTTTTTTTTTTTTGACAAATAATGCGGTGGCCAGTATGAAGTAATGCCAACGACTTGACCCACAGATGATCCTGGAAGCCATTTTGCCGGCTTATTTGAAACACCTGCAGACCAGTGCGGGTCGCAAAGATCCGCGGACGGAGAAGGACATCCTCCATCAGTTGGGGGTGGCCATGAAGACACTCATTTCCAATGCCGAAGCGCTGACAAAGTTGGATTTATTGACGATTTTTAGTAGTTTAAAAAAATAAAAAAATAAATAATCGACATTTCTAATCCAGGAATTATTCCGGACCGCAACGAACGTTTGAGAAATCGCCCAGTCAGAAACCAACGTCAACCAACAGACCGGCAACATTGGCCACAACCATCGAGATCGACGATGATTCCCATTCGAGATTCTTGGGCGACCATTTTCGCAGTTCTTCCGTCCCGGAACGAGGGATGATGTCCAATATGAACAAGGACGATTCCGAGGCCCAGTGGCAAGCATTCCGGATGCCCCGAGCGACTCTTTTGTCTCTCGTCTCTGATTACTACGTCATTTGCAGCGCCCGTCTGACAGAATTAAACAAGAAACAAGGGCAGGACAAGATCAACGAGCCTCTGGATGTCAAATGCAATACGGTAGCTAGCTAATAATTAAACTAACAAGTTAAATAATAATATTTATTTATTTTATTTTTTTTGTGGATTTGATTTGCATTTAAAATAAAGCGCTTGGCTGATGTCGCCCACGCTCTGCTCAAAGTGTCTTCCTACGACGCCATGACCATGGCCTGCCGAGGCCTCCAACAGTACATGACCATCCTGATGCCCAATGGCGATTGGTCCCAGGAGCCCATGAAGCAAGTGCTCAACACTCTTTTCCGTCGGGTAATAAACGTCGTCTTCTCTAATAAATTTAATAAAAGCAAATGGAAAATTGATTCGTTTCGTTTCGTTTAGCTGGACAAAATCTTTTCCAAAATCTACAAGATCCCGTCCATGAGGGTATTATAAACTGGATTGGATTTTTGCGCAATTTCAAACTAAACTTGATTCGATTCCAACAGAAAAATTTGGATTGGGAAGCAGCTGCCTGTCTGCTCAAGGGCGTGTACCTGACTTTACGCAAATCACCCTTCATCGTTCATGCCACGCCTTTGCGTTCCTTAATAACCACCTGTCAGGTATTACAGTTCAGCTGTCTCCTTTGGGGCCACACCCGGAATTTAAAAAATTTAAATTTTTTAAAATTCAGTCGCTGATTTTGGGTGATCTTTCGGCGAGCATGTCAGCAGTCGACGGTGGCTCTCCAATTCATTCCCGTGGGGGAGGAGCAGGCACCGCCCGGCGCTCCTCATTAGCTCCACCACCTGCCTTTTCTTCCATCGTCGTCCAACTGGTCGCCATGCAGATCCTGGCCCTCGGGGTAAGTTTTAACCCGGTCTCTTTCTGGTCTCTTTTAAAAAAAAGAAATCCCCCAAAAAACAAAGCAATTTCGATAGAGTTAAAAGAGATAAAACAGGTTTGATGAAGTGATGATCATTTGTTCGCCGTCTGTCGCCGACCATGTCGTTCGCTGATGATACCAAAATGAAAAATTTATATAATCATGTACACTCTGTTTCCTCCTCCGAAACCTCCAGCTGTTCAGCCACATTTCATTGGTGAGACATTCTCGAATTTGAATTTAAGTATCTGATAACTCTCACTCTACACCTCCATCATTTACTACACCTCTGTACTTTGGCTGTGTTTCACCTCCTACCGGTTTGATGGTGATATGGCACATGTTCTCACCACCAACCACAAACTACCAAAACCCCAGGAAACACACACAACACACCGCCCCTGTTTTTTTTTTGTTTTTTTTGTGTGTGTGTGTTTGTTCACGTTTCTTTCTTACAATTCAAAAATCATCTTTTTGACTCATTTAGCTGCCAGTCAGAATGATAGAGAGAAAAGAAAGAAGAGAGATTGGATTTCCTTATCACCACATCCGACCCGTGATTGCCTGCTGTATCACCCTGTTCCGTGCTGTGTCTGCTAATGTGACCATGGATCAAACAAAAACAATTAGTCTCCTAGTCCCGTGATTAGTGAAATGACCCTCAGACATGTAGATAATTCATTTTGTGCTGTTTTGCCCCTCCAACCGGATGTGTCCCCCCTGCCGGGGCTACCTTTTAGGTCCCCTCCCCACATTCAACAATCGAAATTTAGTCTTGATATATTTTAGTGAGTGTAATATTCGCCGTTGGTCGTCGTTTCGTCGTCTTCGTCTTCATCGTCCGACCGCCAGTGACATTTAAATTCCATCCAACCACACCCTTCATTCATTCGTGGCTTTTGTCCTTTAGCGACACACACACACACCTACACACCTGTGGCAGTAATGGAAGAGAAAAACAATTTACCAACTTACAAACCAATCAACCTCACCAAAAACACCTTCAGTCGTCATCACCCTTATTGTTTATGTTTGCAAGATCCGCACTCAGATCCCCCCCCCCCACCGAATGTTTCTTTACAAAAAATGTCACTGGCTCCATTTTTTTTTTAAATTCTAAATCGACGGCATGTTAATCCGTTTCATCATTCATCAATTAACCCACGTTTATAGGAAACCTACTCGCTGGAACAGGCCTGCGGTGGCAACTTTGTCTTCCCAACAGCCGAACGGACCGAATCGATCCTGCTCAATTTGCTCCTTCCTTTGTGTCTCAGAGTTGGATCGGGACGTAAAGGTTAAAAACACTTTTCATCCCCCGCGTTTTCTCCAGGATTTTCGATCCGCTAATTTACTTGGAAATTTCTGTTTAGACGCACCTCGGGTTCGTCAATCGGACATAAGTTTCGCTCTGACCGTCGTCCTGCACGCGCTGAGTCCGCCTTCAGCTCAGCAACAGACACGCGTCGCGGCCGCCAAAAACATCAGTTCTTCCGGCGCTGGAACGGGTGGTCCCGTTGGCGGTGCTGCCGGCGGTGGCGTCGGCGGAGTAGGAGGCGTCGGCGGAGTTGGCGGCAGTGGCGATGGATCGAGGGGCGGATCGCTAAGCGTCCACAGCGGAGGTGGAACGCATCCGCAACAACAGCGCTCGGGCACCAACAACCGGGCGACTTTGCTTCAAGTGGCTTTTCTCGGCATGAAGGTCCTGATGACTTGCTTCAATCATCAACTTTCGCTGGATTGGCCGCGAGTGGCCCGCTGCATCCGCGACATTGGCGAGCGGCGAGGCGACGAACGAAATTCGGCGTTTTGGAACTTTTTGATCTTTGTGGCCACTCAGAGAGGGCCCCTCTTTCCGCTCATTCTTCCGCTCATGTGGAACAAGGTATTACCCAAGCTCTCTCCTTCCTAATTAGAATAGAGCGACAGCCTCCAAGGCATCCGCCGGGCTAATGGCGGGAGACGGGGGGGGGGGGGGAGAGATGTAATCTCGTTAGCCTAACCAACTGTAATTGATGAGTCACAGATTGCGGTGCCGGTGGACGGTCAAGAGGAGCAGATCCTGCAGGATTTGCTGCGTCAGAAACTGAACGGATCGTCCGAAATTAGTCCACTTCCTTCTGGCGAACTGATGGACCATTTCCTGGCAGAATTGATGATCCTCAACGATGAAGTCACCAATCAAAGAGAAGGTTTGATGAGTACAAATGGATTCCATTTGAATTTTCATTGAATAACCGATCATTGATATAAATAGACGAAGCCGAGAACGATAACCGGCGGAGTATCATGGCCGACGGACGGAGTGAAATGTCCAATGCCAGCGGCAATTCCCGACGGCCGACTATTGATTCCAACATGTCTCGTGAAAGATCCTACATCTCCAGGGACGTCAACTTACTTGTAGCTCCTACAGGAGGAGGTAAATCCAAATCGTTGGGACGGCTGAGCTTTTCAATCGATAAATACGCCCAAGGCGGGCGGGGATTTGTGAAATATATTCCTGACCATAACAACATTTCCTTCAGTGTCGTTCAATAAAAACCAAATCCCGGCCGTTTCTCTCCAATGACATTTTTTCTTTTCTTTTTGATTTACAGGAGGTCCAAACATGTCCAGTGCGAATTCCGGCGGCTCGAGCATGGCCCAGAATTTACGACGCCAGTGGAGTGTCCGCAGTGAAAACCGATCCATCATTCCGGGAGTGGGAATGACTCAGCGCCAAATCAGTTTGCAAGCCAGCAGCAGCACCGGTGATACTCTTCTTTCTTCGCTCAAACAACACACCATGCAACAATCTAACCTTTAAATTTCATTACTTCCCTCCCCCCCCCACCCACCATGAAATGACGTCATAAAAAAAAATTAGGTGGTGGCGGTGGCCGTGGTGGTTACGAAATCGAGGATAAGATCAACATGCGCCGGACGAGTTACGCGGGTGAGGCATCCAGCCGTTCATGTTTGCCGTCAGGTGAGTCACACACGACCAAACAAAATATTTAAAATTATTTGGTAAAAACTTGGGAAAAGAAAAAAAAGAGTCCTCCCCTCCTCTCTCTCTCTATTTCTTTTTTTGTGTGTGTGTTCTGGGCTATTTGTGTGTGTCGTCGTCGTCGTCGTGTCGATCGATTGATTGTGTCCGCTGCTGCTGCCGGCTGTTGTGTTTGGTCGACCGGACCCCGATTGCATGTCCCCTTGAAACTTTTCGTGACTTTTTGTCGCGATGCCAACGCTTTTGTCCTGGGGCTGCTGGAATCGATTATTGGCCACTACCAAAAAATAACACACACACACACACAAAATCACCAAACCCCCCCCCCTCCAAAAAAAAAAAAACAAAAAAACAAAAAAACAAAAAAAATGTATATTTTTCTCATTCTCTTTTTCATTTCCATGTGCATATCTTTCTCTATTATATAAAAAAAAAACACCTTTCGCATCTGGATGTTGTTTTACGTGTGGCTTCTTCCCCCTATGCAAAAACAAAAAAAACCAACCAACCGACACCAAAATCCCTTTAAAGGAGCTAAAGGAGCGTCCGATACGCGTTTGAACCGGCGATCGCTGCTCGCCGGCCATCCCGTCTCCACCACCAGTTTGGTTTCACGATCCTCGTCCATTTCTGAAGTGGATTTCTGTGAACTCGACGAGACGGAAGACGCTCTCCTGGAGGAGTCAACCGCAGGTAGGAACATTCGTGAACAACTGCAGCGGCTTTTTTTTTTTCTTTTTTCATTTTCCCGCCTCCACCAACCCGAAAATTCGCCTTTGCACGATCGGAGAAACGGCCATATTTGATTGATTGTTTTTTTTTTCTTCTTCTTCTTCTTCTTCTTCCTTCTCGACTCTTCCGTCTTCTTCTATTGTTTTCGACACGCACAAAAATTCGTGTGATTCATAACACGTCGGTGTGTCATTGTCTCTTGTCCGACTGTTTTTTTTTTTCCCTTTTTTATACAAAGACGTCGGGGGAGGCTCGACGTCGATGGATAATCCATCAGTGGCCGTCGATCTGCCAACGGAACCGACGAGCGCCGCCATGCATCCGCGTCTCCACCGCCAGAAATTGCAGAGCAAAACCAATCGAGGGAAGACTTTCCGTTCCATGAAAAACAACAAAGCCGTGGCCAATATTGAGGTCCGTTTTTGCCTACCAAATGTGTTTTTCTTTTGTTTTTTCTTTCCAGTTTCATTGGAAATGTTTGATTCGATTTTCTCTTCAGGTGTCGCACATCGAAGTGGAACAGGAATTGGTGACCATCAGTCCATCCGTCAAAGTGATTTCGTCATCTTGCGCTTCGACCGCTTCATCCGCCACGGACGCCCACCAGCAGAACACGTTCCAGTTGCTCCTAGTGCCGAGTTCCAGTTGCGGACAGCCGACGACGACGACGACACCGTCGACGGGCGCAACCGGATCGAGACTGGGCGGAGTCATTCACAGTCGCCGGGGCCACTCGATCCATTCGAATCCATCGGAAGGAGCCGGCGCACGTTCCGGAGCGACGACCAACACCAAAGCCTCTGCTGTACGACGGACTCGAGTCCGTCTCCACGGTCAAGTCCTCCGTCGGGACGGTCTCTGTGGGTGTGGCCGTCCAGGTGTCGACCGCCTCCTATGTTCCGGCTCCTAGAGCGGCCACAGCAGCTCAGAGGAGTCAACTGAATCGACCGCAACCGCCTCCCATTCCGCCGAGGAACATCCGATTGACGGTCAACTATCCTGGAAGTCACGGCGAGCCGTCGTCCAGCAGCGGAAGCGGAGGAGCCGGAAGTGGTAGCTCCTCTTACAAACCGATGCACCGAGGCGGACCGTATCGCGAGCCGCCCCTAATGGAAGAAAGTGGCGACTCGGCCACCGACAACAACAACCCGACCAAAACCAGCAGCAACAACAAAACAACCATTTCTTCTTCTTCTTCATCCGGCGGATTCGTCCAGCACAAACCCCGGATAATCACGGCGGGACATTATCACCAACGCCCCGTTGTCCCCATGTCCAGCAGCAGCGAAGGTCCGGACGGCGACGAGGATTCCGACGCGGAAACCAACAGCCGCAGCGGAATGATGCCCTGCGTTTCCAACGCCAACGACGGAACTTCCATCGAGTCTCTGGTCTTGGAAGAGACGGCCCTTTTACTGCCGGCCACTTTACCCTCCGGCCGCTCTCTCATGCGCAACATTACCGAACGCGACGAGGACACCCTTATCTAGACACACACACACTCACACAAATAATTCAAGTAAATAAAAACACAATTAATAAAGAAAATTTAATAAAATTTCATCAATCAACGAATTTACCTTTTACACCCTCCACCCTTCCCGTTGTGTACACAAAAATAATTTTTTTAAAAATGCAAAAAAAAAAAACAAATTTTAAAAAACCCAAAAAAGGAAAAAAAAAATAGAAATTGAATAATGATAGGCCACGTTATGTAATTATGTAGTGAGTCACGCCAAAGAAAAAAATCCACTTCTGCCCACCCACCCCACCCTCCAAAAAAAATGAAATGAAGAAAAGTTTGTTATTAAAAAAATGTTGGAAATTTTTTTTAGAAAGTTCATGTTAAACAAAAATTATTAATTATCATCATGTCAGTCTATCAATTGTTAGTTAAATACAATGAGCAGCACGTACCGTCCGTTATTCGCTGTGAAACCACACCACGAAATGTTGATTTATTGCCTCAATTGTTACTTTTATCTTGACTGCGGTAGGCGTAAGTGCAAAACTTGTTGACAAACAATTTTTAAAATACTGTTAATTCCGATCCGTTCAGCGGATGCGTGGGTGAGCAAACCGCTTTTATCGTATTCGAGCGGTTTGGATTTTCGTTGCCAGGGGTCGATAGTTAATGGTTTCTATCGATTTCTTTAACAAGCGATTCGCGAGAGAAGTAGACCGGATTTACGGACCCCCCGTTTTTTTCCAAATCCGGAAAGGGACTTAGAAAAAAACTAAAACAACCAATTTGTTCGTCTCCGCAAGCCGAATTTAAC
>JACCDP011466628.1_pt1 | contig 13756 bp, 14 predicted proteins | sample 7445841 | NCBI WGS metagenome assembly JACCDP01 (sample SAMN15323441, study PRJNA562643) | freshwater metagenome | isolation source: river surface water | place: USA:Blue River Watershed | collected 2017-08-17
TGTAAAGCAATGAGTGGCAAAGATTGTCCGATTGTTTTATTAAACCAAAATTGCAGAGGTACCCATAAATCTAAACCATCATCGTTATTCAAATTGACAGGATTCTCTGATTTACCAATCATATCAAAATAACCTTGTCTTTTACTTGCATCCACTGTCAATTCACCCCATATTTCCATCCAAATACCATATTGGCGATCAATCAATTGATCACCTATAAACACTTCGATCGTTTTGATAATGGCATGACCAATCGAATTGACCCAAAAGAATTTTACTTGTGTATTCGTTTCATCTTGATAAGTAAAAGGTTTTAGAGAAGGTATTTTGATACGAAGATATGTCTTATTGATCAGATCACCGATAGGTTCAATTTGACAATATACTTTTTGACCAAAATTCGCATCACCATAAAAATTTTGACGAATATTTTGAACAGCAAAATTGGTATAACGACGATATACACTTTGAAAGAAGGTAATTTGAGGATTTCCTGTTAAATAAATGTCTTGAGCTCCATGAGCAGCTAATTGTAGCAATGCTCCTGTCATTCACTCTCTATCTTTATCTTACTTTTTTTCTACATTCTCCTTTCGCACCATCAAATCAATATAAAAAAGATAAAATGAATTCAATATAAAGAAAATGAATTCTAGAAATCCCATTTTGCAAAGTTTAAAAATCACATCATCAGAGGAGGTTCAGGTGATTGATAATCCGATGCATGATAAAATTCATGTAATGGCTCCTTTACAAGTTGAAGGAGGTGCATCATTTGGTAAGGGTATTAAAATAGGTGTTCAAGAAAATTTAGTAGGTGGTATGATGGTTTATGATGGTGAGAATTTTTTAGGTTTTAGTGAAAAATTTGGATTAACTTTGTTGAGCCAACATCATCAATCGACTTTTTTAGAAATTCCACCTAGTATTTTTCAGAAGAAGATTCTGCCAACACCACCTACACAAACAGGTGATGATCGGAAGTTTCAAGAATTAGATGGAATAAAAAAGATGAATATGGCATTAGAGATTAAAGATATTTCAACCTTTTATATGAAAATTCCAGAGATATATGGAATGGCTACTTTCCATTTATTTTTTCAGATTGAATTCTTTTTTGAAGAAAATCATTTCGTCTCTGAAATTCGTTTATATATGATCAATGAATCCAAAAAAGAGATTTCATTTGACTTTATGGAAAAGAAGAATGTCACTCTTCATTTTCAAAAAGGATTTCAAAAGAAATTACATGGATTCGAAATTCGCGAAATTAAAATTCATCGCGTCTCACCTCAACATCTCTTTATCTCCTTTATTGATTATGATAATTTTGCATCATCTTGATTCGCAATTATCTGCAATGAATGTGACTATCTATTTTTATAAATCAATCATTTATAAAAAACATCTATTTATCATATTTTATAGTGAATATGATTGCATACATTCTTCGAATCAATATCTCTTCGTGTAAGTCAGCAACACATTAACTCTATAAAAACAAAATGCATCAAAAACAAGCCAATTTATGGATGTATTACTTAATATAGAAATATTCGTTGCTAAAGTCTCGAAGACCGTTTTCTTTTTACATTTTTATCAAATGAAACCAACATAAAAAATTGTTTTTTTAAGTACCTTTTATTTTTAAAAAAACAATGAATATAAAGAAATCAGTTTTTTAAATACCTTGTATTTTTTAAAAAAGAATGAATATAAAGAAATCGGGTTTCTTTATATACTTGTAATTTGTTTAAAAATGTATTAATTAGAAAAGATGGTATGGAATGAATTTTTAACATTGAGCCAATTGTAGTAAGTGACAAGAATCCATTCAATGCTGAGCCAAGTGACAAGGAGGCTGCTTGCGGGATAATTGGTAGAAAGAGTAGAACTAGAAGTGATCAGAATAACTGTAATGATGAGATAGATGATGGATTCAAGACGATTCCATTTCTTTGAATCGTGAATCCAAAGCATAATAAGAATGGCAAGGAGGAGAAGAGGAGGAAGATATTTACCAGTGAAAGATTGATCACGCTTCTGTTCTTCTTTGGAAGGTTTCTTTTTGCAAATTTCACTTACACTATCCATAAAGATGTAAATCCATAAATAAAAAAGTAATGATAACAATATTCCTAATACCACAAAGGTAGTCAAATAATTCTTCCATCCAATCATCTTTAAACTTCGTCCAATATAAATAATAAATCCAAAGATCATGACCAAAACAGGGATTCCAATCATACTTGGTACAAACAGAGATGATTTTACATTATTACTATAAAAGAAGGAGAAGAGATAGCGATAGATAATAATGAATAGGAAGAAGAAACCATAAAACCATTGATCTTCTTTCATACTATCTGTAAAAATTTTGATAACATCACTTTGAGGATTCACATAGTTCGGCATAAAATAGAGAGCAATGGATGCAAGACTAATGGATGTGATAATTACAAAACTTGTTTTGATCAAATCATTTTTCATTTGATAAAATGTTTTTATCTCTTTCTTCTCTTTTTCAGCTTGATAAAAGTATTCAATTGCATAATTGAGAATTGTTTGAAGAAGGAAAATAGAGATAATAATTCCTACAAAATAAATTGAAGATGTAGGTGAATTGGATAGTGAAATGATGCGTTTGCACAAAATACCGATCAATCCAATTACAATGAGAAGTACAGATAGATTTTGATGACGAATCATACTATTTTTATTGATGTGTTGGATATGCACAAAATAGAAAGATGCAATCGAGATGAAAACAATGAAAAAAATAAAATAATTTCGAAAATTGCTTAATTGAAAAAATTCCATACCTGGCATATCTTTCCCTCTATTCATTATCTTTATTTATTTTTTTGATCAAATGGTAATATACTTAAAAAAAAGTCTGATACGGAATGGATTTTTTTGTGAATTGGGACACGGAACTTGTTTTTGCCTACTTAAAGAAAATGTAGTGAAATGTGAGACATGATTTATGAAGAGAAATCGTAAGAAAAACATAAGAGAATTTTAAAAATGAAAATATAAGAGAATTTTGAAATGAATGGATTTCTAAAAAAGGTTTTGAGAACTGAATTCCTCTTTTTTCTTCCCTCCATTTTGGTGAGTCTTGTTAAAAAATCTGCTCAAAATCGGTGAATATAAAAAAGAACTATCTAATATGATCAGAACACCACCGCGTATAAATCGCCACTTTTAAACCTTTATCAAGAGTATAAAGATGCCCGCCGCTACTAAGACTGCTACCCCCGCCGCTGCCACCAAGAAAGCCGCTGCCCCCACCCCTGTTGCTGCCCCTGCTCCCGTTGCTGCCGCCCCTGAAAGCGCAGCTCCTGCCAAGAAGGCCACCAAGGCTGCTGCTGCTCCCGCAGCTGCTGCCCCTGAGCCTGTTGCTGCTGCTCCTGCCACTGAGGTCGCTGCCCCTGCTGAGGGTGGTGCCGAGGAGACCAGCCTCTCTGGCACCCAACTGATCATCAGCAAGATGCAAACCCAAATTGCTGAGCTGACCACTCAACTCCATGCTTCCACCGGTGCTCTGAAGACCCTGACCACTGCCATGAAGTCTCTGGAGAAGGAGTATGCTAAGGAGCGCAAGGAGCTCCTCAAGAAGGCTGAGAAGCACACCCGCAAGGCCAAGAGCAACCGCAATCCCAGTGGTTTCGCCAAGAGCTCACCTATTTCAGATGAGCTTGCCGATTTCCTCGGTCTTCCCAAGGGCTCTGAGCTTGCCCGCACTGAGGCCACCCGCCGCATCAACGCTTACATCAAGGCTAACAACCTGCAAAACCCTGATGCCAAGACCATCATCCTCCCTGATGCTAAGCTGAAGGCTCTCCTGGCTCCTCCCGAGGGTGCTGTGGTGAAGTACTTCAACCTCCAAAGCTTCCTCAAGCGCCACTTCGGTACTGCTTCCACCCCTGTGGCCACTGCTTAGATCTTAGCATAAAAGATCATTTTCATATAACATAAAAACAAAATAAAGAATTCCGTTTTGATATCATTTTATCATGAATACCATGATAAAATACATAAATTAAAAATTATAATTTATAAATAGTTGGAGAAGGTTGATAATAAAGATCAATATTACGTTTAAAAGGTCGAAAGTGTTGATGAATCAGATCATCGAGTTCCAATGGCATCGATTTTGATTTTTCATTTTGAAGAAGTAAAAAAAAGATACCACATGGATAAACGATTTTATTACGAAAATAATCATAAAACCTTGCTTCTTGGCGAGGTATCTCTTTAAAATAAGTTAAATATTTACTCTTTTTCATCATTACATAACCAGGATAATCACCATGCTTCTCATCAATAACCCATGCAGGTATCGTCACAAAAAAAGATAATGGTCTTTTATTATGACTTTTACTAAATTGATCTTCTATAAAATTAGCTAAATATGTAATTGATTCATGATCATATGGAGGATTTGCAACATAATTACCAGAGATGCATTGAATCGTTTCACAAGGACCTTGACTCATAAAATATTTCTCAATATCATCAAAAAAAGATCCAAAATAAGTATATTGTGTATTAAAAGCACTTCCATATAATTCAAAATTAAAGTTATATTTCTTTTTTAGATCATGATAGAATTCAGGAGAACATGCTAATTGTTCATTTTGTGCATTTACGGTTTCATATCTTAAAATAAGAGAAATACATAATTCTTCAAAAGAATAAGAATGTTTGTGTTTTTGTAAATATAGATGAAATTGATGTTGTAACTTTTGATAAACAAAATTCGTAATGCGTAGTTTCATTTTATAATTTATATTTTGTGAAATTGTTTTTTTTGCATTTTTTAAAGATTCAAAATTTGTATCAAAATAAACCCATTCTTGGTCTTTTCTTATTTTATATGTAAAAGATCTCTTTAATTTTTCAAAAAGTGATGATTCATAAAACTTCTCAATACCTATCACTAATTGATTCATTCTTTCTTTTAAATCAAAACCTTTTAATTTAACTTTTATCTCATCACTATATTGACCATCATATGGAATCATTGCATCGCGGATCTCTTTTAATTTATATTTTGATTTCATATTGTCCCAAATAAAACTTCTTATTAAACCAAATGATGTTTTATAAGGTAATTTACATTTTTTTGACATTTCATTTACAATCTTTCTTACTGCATGATATCTTATAAATTCAATCCAAACCGATATATCTCGTTCTATATAATCTATTTCATAATGACGAAAAGATAAATCTTTCGATTTTATTGTTTTATATACTTTCATCTCCTATATTTATAATATACTATTTATATCATAAATGAAAATTTCATATTTAAATTATTTTAACAATTTGATATGATGCTTTTCTTGTAAAGATCTTATCATCTTATCAAGTTCTAATTTCTTTTCAAATGTGACTTGTTGAATAGAATAATAATATATTATTCTTTTTTCTCATTTTTTAGACATATTTTTATTTCAAAATTTGAGAATATGCTTTTTATTTCATCTTTATCAAATAAATTAATAAAATCAAATTTATCATCAATATGAATATTAATAATATTTGTATAATTTATTTGGATATTTTTGGAAGTATCTTTTATTTCTTTATAAACATTTTCAAAATCTGTTTTGTCTTTTTCATCTTTTTCTTCTAAAACAGGTTTTTCATTATTTTCCAACTCATTATGTATAGTTTTTTTCATTTTACACATCATTAAATGTGCATTTTTATGTAATTTTGAATTAAATTTTTTTTTACAAAATTCACATTGTGTTTTTAATGTATTTATGCTTAGTTCTTTATTTGATTCTTGTATCTCTTTATATTTTTTCCAAAGATCTTCTTTTTTTCTATAATGTTTTTGTAAGCTTTTTTTTTTACTACTTCTTCATCGGATTCTTCTTTATTTTTTCCACTCCAATAACAAGGATATTTTTTAGATAAATGTCGTTGCATATCAGTTTTTAAATCAAATATATAAGAGCATCGGTAACATTCAAAATATTGTTCAAATTCTCTCATTTATAAATTATTCTATTTATTATTTTTTAAATAGAATTTTCAAAAAAATGAACTATAAATTTTGAAATTGCATATTTTATGGAATTTCAAAAAATGAAAAAAATATAAATTGGTTTTTAAGCATTCTTCGCAAAGAAATCAGTGATCTTTTTGCTTCCCGTCTTATCTTCCTTCTCTGGTGTTTTGGGACGTTCAATAAACAGTTCCCTCGAATTCATAGGTAGCAACTTCTTAATTTGTGTCATATATCCCATATAACTCTTTTTCAATTCATCAAAATACTTCTCACCTAACTTTGTCGATCGCATCATCAACATCAATGCTTCCATATCCGGTGTTGAAACTTTAATTCTTGAACGAATCTCTTCACGATCTTCTACATCTGTGGAATGAACAAAAAGATGACGTGCTTTCTCATAATCAAAATTCTCAGCATCTGGAATATCATACTTATCAGGTCTCTTCTTCAATTCCACCAAAACATCTTCCAGTCGTCCATGTTTCTTCATCATCTTGTAAGCTGTTTGAGGTCCCATTCCACCAATTTTCGATGTATAATCACATCCACACAGAATACACATATCAATGAATTGTTCAAATGTCATTCCTAATCCTGATAAGATTCCCTCTAAACAATATTCATCAATTGCATTTTTATCTGCTGCTATGTTGCGAATAAAGATTTTACCTCCATTTACCAAAACATCCGTATCTTCCGAAATACATCCATCAATTATTCCCTCTGCACACAGGTGTCCCATCAAACTCTCCGCTTCACCCTTTGAAACAATGTAAGGAAGACCCATATTACGCAACATCGCTTTGAGAGATTCGATATGTTCCGCTCTCACATAAATAATGCGTTTCACTGTCTTTTCCAATTCATCTTTTAGTTCATCACTATTCTTATTCAGCAACTCATCAATATCTTCATCTTCCAATTTCGTGTTTTCCGACTTTGTCTCCTGTTTCTCAGCAATCACCTTCTTGATCTCATTCTTCAACTCCTCTTTCGGCATCTCTTCCATACGATCCTTGATAATTTCCATTGCCGTTTCAATCGCTTCACGCTTTGTGACCAAATATTCACGCTTCTCTTTACGAGTTGTCAATACCTCACTCTTCTCTTTCGGAGGACGTCCATCAAAAATCACTAATGGAAGGATTCCATTCTTCAAAATTCTCAAAAGAAGTCTCATGATTCCTTCTAAATGATCATCATTACTATAAAGATACTTATAGAGGAAGATCGAGATATCAATTCCCAAAATACGACCTTTATAAACATCCAAATTACGTTTATTCATTGCTGATTTGCAATGAACATTTAAAATTGTAGTCAAATTTTTAATTCCCATCTTTATATAGCGTTACTTATATATATTCGATTTTCTTTAAACCGAATATACTTTATCTAAAAAAAAAGAAATTGATTATTTGGATTGTTGTTCTAGATTCATGATATAATTCTGAGTAAATTGTGCGAAAATCATACTTTTCTTATCCTTACAAAAATCTTTTAAAAAATCCATAAACTGATTTTTACACTCTTTGTTAAAAAGATACATCTTATTGATTTTAAGAATATGCATTTCTATCATTTTTAAGATTTCCAAATCATATTCCAAACTACTCTTCATCATCTCGATTTTACTCTCTAAACAACGATAAATATTCATACATATTTGTGAATATCCCTTTCTCATTGATACCTTTATTATATTATTGATCTCATTTCTATAAATCATTATTCCTGATGAATTAAGACTTATGTAAAAATTCATATTACGCTCATTCTTTAGAATCTCCGCAAAGATCTTCTCATAAGATGAAAACATTATGATTTCTACAAGTTTCTCTTTTGAAAAATGACTTATATCCATTGCTTCAAAAAAATCACATAGTAAAGGTATATATTCTATATTACTTACTGAGTTTGCATCAGAGTCAATTGTTATTATTTGTGGAGATTCAGTTTCATTTTTTTTGGATTCAACAATTTTACCAACTTTACAAGATTTCTCGTGAAGTTTTATATTATATTTATTGCTTGATTTTCTATCACAATAATTACACTTGTATTCTTCCTTTTCTTCATCTGATTTTGATTCTTCTTGATTCTGTATAAAATGATCAAAAATAATATCTACATTTTTATATTTTTTTTTCATGCATTCATTAAAAACTTCATAATCTGATTTAAACTTATTTTTATTTTCAATATCTTTCCATTTGCACATATTTGTTTTTACACAATGTCTTTCCATACGTGTTTTTATATTTGTTTCATATCCACATCTTACACACTCGTAATACACACTTATCTTTGCTGATTGGGTTTCCATTTTATACTATTTAAAAAATATTTTTTTAAATTGACTTTTATTTTTAAAAATTTAATTTATATTTCTTAGATCCTGCAAGATTTATATCCCAAGATATACATGTTTTAAAACATTTTTTGAGATAAAAATCTAAAGTATTTCATAAAAACTGTATGAATAAAAATCAAATGTAACATTTTTTTATGAATAAATTATTCATAAAATCATTTTTATAAAATGAACACCTACTTAAAGAACTTGATTTCTTTATATTGATTCCATTTGATGAAATTTGCACTCCGGCGAATGAAATGAGCCGTTATGAATGATTTTTCTGAAAGAAAAATCTACCCGTAGCGAAGCGGAGGCAAATCCAATACTTTTCCAAAATCAAGGTATTTGAGCGACAACCATAAAAGAGGAGTTGAGATCAACGTCACTGACAAGATATTCGTTTATACCATGATCTTTTAAAAAGGCGATTAAGATTTCGGGTGTCAAAATAGTTTTATGTTTCTGATTATGCCAAGGTCTCCAATATACATTGGATATATCAGGTAAATATAAAAAGAGAATCCCACCACTTTTTATCTTTGAAATCCAATATTTTAAAGTCGCATACCAACAATCGACATGTTCTAAACAGTGACTTGAATAAATATAATCCACTTTCTCTTCTGGTAATAAATCTGCATGAAATCCATTTTGTAAAGATAAATCAATACCAATAGCATTAGGAAATTTCCATTCAGGTTTGGAAAAACCGATATCATATCCGACGCCTTTGCAATAGTGTAGAGCGAAAGGGATTGCGAATTGTGAAGCGTTTCCCAAAGATTGAAATTTCGGATATCTCTTCTCTTTGAATTCGATCCATTCCATCTTCAAAATCAATAATCTCTTCTTCTTCCTCATATAATAATTTTGTAAGTTCTCCGTGTGAGACAACAAAGAGATTGGACTTTGTCCAATCTGTATTTTCTTTCTTACTCTCTTTTGAAACTAAAGTATATCTCTTCCACTCTATCTGATTCCACATCGCCACTATCGCATCCAACATCTTATCTATTCTCTTTTTATTTTTGTTTCAAATGAAAAGTACTTAAAAAAAACTTTTTCACAAAATTATGAAAATAAAGTCATGCGAAGTGAAACTTCACCATCCACTTCATCCTTACCTGTCTTCTTATTCTTCACTCGAATCAATTCATTTAATTCTGGTAACCATTCAATCATCATCTCTTTATACTCCCTTGCTCCCTCCTCATCCTCGATATGCAACTTTTTTGTGCGTTTCTTTAAGTACTTATTCATTTGATCAAAATGCAACATTTGAAGAGGTTTAAAGAGATAATAGGAGATGACATTTGTTTTTTGTGAAAGATGTTTTTTGCAAAAATCGTTTATTTTTAGAATCTCATGGATATCTTGAATTCCATAATACTTCATAATACGACGACATACATATATTCCATATTTCACTTCTTTTTGTAACATTTCATTCAATTCTGAGATCTTCATATCATATTTGATGGAGAGATATAATAAATTCAGAAGTGTAGCATTCCATTCAGTATAAGATTCATTTAAAAGAATATCATAATCCGTACATATCTGTTCAGCCATTTCATCACTGTGATCATGACGAATTAACATAACATCTCGAAAATTCGAATGCATCATTTCATGAATTAATACTTTTATATGTTCTTCTTGACGAAACAGAATAATATCACCATTATTAATATGATGATGATTCAAATGAGATTGAACAAAAGTTAATCCACTATTGCATTCATTGACACCGAGACATTTGGTAGAATGAGATGAATCAATTTTCTTTTTGAGAGGAGAAGGGAAATAAGTTACCTTTTGAGAATACTTTTCATTTCGGTGAAAAAGGTTTTTGATTAAAAAGATGACTAAAATCATTTCATTCATCTCTTCCATCTCCTTTTTTGTCATTTTCTCTTTTTCTGAAAATGAAATCAAAACCACCTCTCCACCCTCACACACAAACGTCCATTGAAAATGAAATCTCTTCAAAATATCTTTTCCAATTTCATTTGACATAAAACGACTTCCATCCGTGATTTGTTTCATCTCTTTTTGAGAAATCTCTCGAACCGAAACTTCCACTTGAGGTGGATGATTCAATAATGCATAATACTCTCTTTGCATTTCATTTCGCAATTTCATAAAAACACTATATTTACGAAAATCCATTTGATCCATTTTAGATGAAAATTCATATTGATCTATTTTTTTTAGAAGACGTTTTGTATCAGTCATTCACCACTATTATTAAAGAAGAAATATGATAAAAACAAATCATTTTTATCATAATTATATTTCACCCAATTTCAGCCCACCCCCACTTTTCCGTCGGCGAACAGCACACGAAGTGTGCGTGAGCCGTGCTGATGAGCGCAGCGAATCAGCTTAAATAGGAGCGAAGCTCCTTCCTTTTAAGGATCTCGGAGAGATCCGAACAACAATTACTCCATCCATCTTTCTATCTTATCCAATTCATTCGACGAAAATGAAATATTCTTCCAATTCTTTTTAATAATAGGATCCACCTTACTCGTATGATTAATCTCTTTTGTTTGAATATGATACACCACATCATCATCCTTTTTCATCAATCGCAAACACACATCATCTTCAAAACGATATTCAATTCCATGATTTGTTTCCATATATGAAACCATCGATTTTAATCCATCCTCCCCAATTCGTATCACCTGATTCTTGTAAGGATTCGATTTATCCCCTGTCTCCCAATTCACACCCACATAAATTGGATAAGGTTCTGATGCAATAATACGATCCACCTTCATCGATGGTGACAGTTTTTGATTTGTATTTCCCATTTTACTATCTTATTTTTAAGATATTTCTTTATATTGGATCCTATTTGATCAATCATCAAACAATTCAATGATATCACATTTTTGAAGAGTTTTGTTATCTTGTAATTCTTTTTGAACAATCCTTCCAGCTTTTTTGGTTACATCGAAATAGATATATAAATCTCCTTCACCATCTTCATTTGGCAAACCTTCAAAGAGAACTTTTCCAAATCTTCCTTCTTCAAAAAAGTCTTTAGGAATCTCAATATTGAATTCTTTGCCATGTGGCATCTTCAAAGGAATCTTTTCACAAACAAGATCTTCAGGATGTATTAGAATGGTAGTGAATAAATCATATTCATGAATACGTCGATACAAAGCTTCTTTTGCCATTTCAATATAAATAATCACATTTCCTTTCTCTTTACAATTCGGCTCTTCATGTCCATCACCTTCTAAAAGGATCTCTTTACCATAAATGGGAATATCAATCTTCCTCTTTCTCATCTTATATTCTCCATCTTTCTTTCTCATTCTTTCATATGTAATTGTTTTTTTTTCATTCTTTAAAATATCCTTTAAAGATACTTTAACATTTATTATAATATCATCTGGTCTCTCACGCACTACCTTCTCTTGAATCATCTTCTTCTTCTTTTTAGATTTTCCCATTTTGCCAAATAATTGAGAAAAGAGTTGTGAAACGTGTTTCTCATCTTCATCTTCTTCAAATGAATAATCTTCTTTTACATGATCACCACCATTCATTTGAAAAGAATGAACAGGCATGAATCCACCCATGGGGAAAGTATGAACTTGAATCTTTACACCAGGAAGTGAAGAACCAAATGGCATATCCATATTTGCACCCATGGATTCAAAAAGATGATTCAGATCTACTTCTTTCTCATAAGACATATTCATAAAATTACCAAGATGCTGTTGAAAGATGGAATTAAATACCATGAATGGATCAACATCTCCATCCATACCAAAATATTCTGCATCTCCCATTTCATCACATTCACCTCCAGTCATGTCATAGATTTTCTTTTTAGATGCATCAGATAAAACAGCATACGCTTCACCTATCTCTTTAAAACGTTCAGTTGCATCAGGATCTTTGTTACGATCTGGGTGATATTTTAAAGCAAGACTTCGATAAGACTTCTTGATCTCATCCCCAGAAGCATCTTTCGAAAGTTCTAAAATTTGATAATAATCCTTTTTTTTCATATTCTGTTTTTTATTCTTCTTTTTAAATCTTTTTTTAAACCAAATAGAATAAATATTAGTTATAAAAAATTAACATAAAATAAAATAACAAAATAAATAAAGACATACCAGCTTTGTTAATGGCAACTCCAAAAGATTTATATAAAAGTTATCGGTTTAATGGTAAGAATATAATTACACGTGAAGATTTTGAAAATCATGATCAGATTGTTGAATGGATGAAAATTCCTAAACCAATTCGTGTTTATAAAGAATATGCACCCAAAGATGAAAGTATGGAATGTATGATTTCAAGTAAAGGAATTGTAAATGGTCAAATGATATTAAAAACAGAATATTTCGATATCACCCACCATAAACAGATTTATTATATGAGAACTTTTGAATATCGTGAAGATGAAGATGAAGAGGATGGAAAATATATAATAGATACATTATATAATCGAAATAAAGAGATCATTAGTCAAGAAATACATAAAACCAATTCTGGACGTACAATATGTTTGATTTAATAAGATATATATATATATTATCAAAAATGAGAAATCTTATCTTATTTAAAAATAGAGATGGGAAAAGAAATAGAAAAGAGGTTTTTTAAATTTAACAAAGAAGAAGTGGTAGAAAAATTAAAAAAGATGGGTGCTAAAAACAAAGGGACATATGTGTTCAAGGTATGGAAATATCATAACAACAAAAATATGAATCCTGATATTCACACATTACGTGTTAGAGACGAAGGATTTCGTAAAACTTTTACTATTAAGAAACGTAATAAGAATGAGAAGTATGATACTGAATGGGAAGTCAATATTCATAATCCTGAAGAGATGATTAAAATGTTAGATTTGATGGAATTTCAATTAGACCATCATTATCAAAAAGTGAGAGAGATTTATCAAGTTGGCAAATCAGAAGTTATCTTCGATAGTTATCCAGGGATGACATTTAGTCTCGAGGTAGAATCTCCTTCTGAACAAATTCTTTCAAAAATGATCAAAAAACTTGGACTTAAAGAAGGAGATGAAGATAAAAAAGTGGATTTAGATTTTTATGAACATTATGGCATCAAAGGTGGTTTTGACGAACGCATTATGAAAGGAGGTAAGGGTGGTGGTTATACTTTTCAAAATGTGTTAAAGAATAGTTCTAAATTAGCAACCAAAAATCAAAAAGAATTCCAAAAATATTTGAAAGAACAAAAATCATTTTATGAAAAAGTAAAAAAGATGAATTCATAATCAGCTCTTTAATAAGTATTTTTATATCAATCAATTTGATATAAAATATATGAAAAATATAGATTTCTTTAAGTTCATTTCTACA
>JACCDP010122214.1_pt1 | contig 13755 bp, 12 predicted proteins | sample 7445841 | NCBI WGS metagenome assembly JACCDP01 (sample SAMN15323441, study PRJNA562643) | freshwater metagenome | isolation source: river surface water | place: USA:Blue River Watershed | collected 2017-08-17
GCTCTAGCAAATACAAAAGCAAGCCATTTAGTGAAAAATCCTTTCGTTTTTGAAAAAAGTAAAAATAAAAAGAAAATCGGCCCTAAACCTAATACTAAAATAATTTGTAACCAGTTTAGGATATAGGTCATTAGTAGTTTAAAGATTGTTTTTACTAGAAAATATAAAAACACTCCTAAAAGCATACCACCAATTAGCCATTTAGTGAAAATGGCACTTATTATTGCTCCTACGGTTTTTATTGAAAAGATTTTTTCTAATATTTTATCGAAATAGGCGAAATTAACATTGCTACTAAATGAAACTTCTGTTTGCATAGAAGAGGCACCATCGAGATTTAACTTCGAGCAAAAATTAGTAATTATTTCGATGAGAGAATTTAGACCATCTAAAATAATATTAATCACATATTCTTGATAAAACCAAAAACCAAAAGTGACATGTTTTGTGAAAGAGTATTGTTTTTTGATTTCGTCAAAATCTGATGTAACTTTCTGTTTTGTTGTTAAATCAATTAAAGAAGGATCAAGAAAAGCAAAAACTATTGCTATTTTAAATACACGCAGTGTTAATTCTTTTTGATTTATTTCTGATATTCCCATTAAGTAGCCTACTGCATAAAAAAGCAAAAATAAAGCCATTACAATTCTAATAATTATTATATTCTTCACTATAAAATTTTCATAAGTAGCGCGTATCAAGCCATTTTGCTTCATATCTTCTATTACATCTCTTTTATTTTTTGCATCTTCGGCATAAGCAGAAGAGATAAAGAAAGAAGCATAATTTTTATTGGAAATATTAAAATTATAACTTTGAGTACCTTTTATGGTTATTGTGAGTGATTTGTATGAGTCAGTAATGATGCCTTCATCTTCATTTTGCTTTGCAGAATTTTGAGTTTGTATGCCACTAATTATAGTGACATTGTATTTATCATATTGAGAATTCGATGTGTAGAAATTATCGTAGATTTTAAATTTTATTTTGTATCCAGATGGGATGGCGATTGGTTGATGATTATGATCTAAAAAAGAATTTGGTAGTATAGAGGTTAAATCTGATGGTGCTAATTTAAATTGAGTTATTGCATTTTCGCAAACTCCATTGCGATAAATTCGGCATATTTGGTTAAAAGAATAAAGATGATAAGCATAAATTTTGCCGTTATATCCGGGCATATCAGAATTTTCTGGAAATAAACCAAGATGCAAACTAAAGCCATTTGAAGCAACACATGTTGATACATTGTGATAATTTACATCTTTTAATACGGTAATTTTAGCTTGATCTGTTTCTGTTTGATGCAGTTCTTTTTCGTAATAATTGATTGGAAAATGCACAATTTCGTAGCCAGATATTCCAGTTGAATCGGAAATATTTTTAAAATCAGCGGTAAGTAAGTGAGTTGCCTTACTGTAATATTTGCCGTTTTGTAGGTAATTTTTATTTAAGAAACTGGTAATTTTTTGATCGGGATTGCTAATAAAATCAGGGTTTGAACCGCCTAAATTTAGTGCCCACTCCATTGGAATGCAAGTATATTCTTGTGAATTGATATCGTTTTTTGATAATGCGGTATCTACTGAATTACCACTAGACACTGTAATGATTTGTTCACTTCTATCTTTTTTACAAGTAATTCTTTCGTTCCTATCTATTATGCCGTAATGTGCTTTTTCTAGATAGCCTAGAATTATTTCGCATTCTGGTTTTATGGTTTCGATTGGCTTAATAACTTCTCTTGAGCTATCTAGATATCGAAAAGATTGCAACTTTAACATGGGCGGACCATAAATTTTTGGACCACAGATGCAATTAGGTGTTTGATAGGCTATTGAGCCATTTGAATTATATTTAACAATTTTTGAACAAATGTTGCAAGGATGATTATTGATGGTGGAGCTACCGCCATGAGCATCGATAGAGCCAAGATTGCCTGTGCCAATATTTATTATGATATCTTTGCCATCTGTATAGTAGGGGGTATCTTGCCAATCGGCAAGTTCTGTTTGCCATAAATCACCAGAGCCATTAGAAAAAATAGTATCAGGTTTAGAACTCACCACAGTAGAGCCATCTCCGGGATCGTCGGTGCAACTACCAACTTTATTAGGGCTTTCACAAGAAGATAGCACTAATAATAAAGATAGCGAAATAATGATAGATTTTTTAAGATATTTAAGCACCTACAATAAGGCAATTGATTTAAAATTAATAACAGGCACTTTTGCATCCCAAATTTATTTTATTTGCCATTTTTGGTATAAATTTTAGCTATTTTTAGCATGATATAACTTTCAGTTATGCTAACATAAGCAACACGATATGTTTAATATAAGGCTAAAAATAGCTAAAATCTCTTCTCAAAAATAAAATTAAAACAAATTTGGAATTCAACAGTGCCTAACAATATTTTGCCAAATTTTTTAATAATAAAATTTATGTATTGATTTGTCAAGAATTTATTAGAAAATTGCTATCAAAAAAACCAGTAAAAATTTTTTGATAGCCGCCAATCATAATAATATTTTGGCGGTTTTGCCAACTTATTTTTAACTTACCTCCGGCAAAAATAACAGTAATTTCGGTGTTATCAACTAAATTTTGCAAAATACTAGCAACTACCACCGCACAAGCTCCAGAGCCACAGGCTGAGGTTTCGCCAACCCCTCTTTCCCAAACTCGAACTGCAATGGTGTGGCAATTAAGCACTTGGGCGAATTCAACATTGGTTTTATTTGGAAAATATTCTAAATTATTTTCAACATCAGGGCCTATGGTATAAAAAAGATTATCTGACAATGGTTTATCAATAAAGCAAACAGCATGCGGGTTGCCAACATCAAGAGCCATAAAATTTAGCTGATGAAAAACTAAATTTTGGTGCAGAATGCTTGCTTGCCCCATATTAACTGCAATGTTTTGATGATCTATTTTGGTGCAAGGTAAAATTTTTTGACCAATGGCGATAGTGATATTTTCTGATTGTTTCTCGGCAAAAATTAACGAAGCAATACATCTGGTGGCATTGCCACAAGCTCCAGATTTTGAGCCATCTGAATTAAAAATATCAATAGCTACATCGGCAATTTGGCTATTATTTAAAATAATTAGCTGATCACAACCAATGTTTTTGCGATGGCATAATTTTTGGCAAATTTGATTAATTTGTGGATATAAAAAATTATAGTCATGCAGGCGGTTATCGATAATGATAAAATCGTTATCAAGACCATTCATTTTATAAAAAGAATAGCTAGTTGTTGTTTTTGGCTCTGCTAACATAATTAAAATCGGTGGTGTTAACAATTATTTCTTCGCCAGATTCAATAAAAGGAGGAACCATAATTTTTACCCCATTTTCTAAAATAGCGGGCTTATAAGAAGCAGCGGCGGTTTGCCCTTTTACAACGGCATCGGCTTGAGCAATAATTGCATTAACTTGTTCTGGCAGAAAAATACTGATAGGCTTTTGATTGCAGTATTCAACCCGAATATTCATGCCTTCACTTAAAAATGGTAGAGCATCGCCAACTAAATTTTTGGCAAATTCAAAAGTTTCAAAGGTTTCCATGTTCATAGCAACTAAATTATTTTGCTCAAAATATTGAAATAACAAATTTTGTTGCTCAACAAAAGCAATATCAACATCTTCGCTTGAGGCAAATCTAGTGTTGGTTTTGTTGCCAGTTTGAATATTTTTCATTTCAACCTGAATATATGCCCCACCTTTGCCAGGTTTAACATGCTCTCTTTTAAGAACCTTCCATAATTGACCTTGAAACTCAAGAACATTGCCTATTTTAATAGAATTAGCATTGGTTTTCATAAGTTTTATATTTAGTTAAAAAGGCACTGTTAAATTATTAAATATTGAGTAAATTTGAAATGCAACAGTGCTAATATTACTATTAATAATAAAACTTGATTTTTTGAAAGGCAACAGTTAAAATAAAAATAATTATAAAAATTTACGAAAATTAAATTGACAATTATTTTTTTGGTTTTACAATATCTTACCTAGTTACTAATTTAAACTTATTTATTATGTCAAACATTTCATTAAAAATTAAAAGCTATTTTTTATTGGTAGTTTTTGCTGTTTTTTTATTGTTGCCACTTTTTTCAACAGCAAATGCCCAAGGTATAACAGCTATTACTAGCAAAAAAAATAACAATGCAATTGCTAATGTTCTTTGTAATGGTGTTGCAATAATAAGAGGTAATCCAGTAAAAATTGTTGCTTCACTTATGGTTATGGCAGTTGGTGCTGGTTTTTTACTTGGTAAAATAGATGTTAAAGTAATCATTGGTGTTGCTTTGGGTGTGGCTGTTATTTTTGGTGCTCCTTCAATTTACGATGCAGTTACTGGTAATGGTGCTGGTAATACAGGCTGCGATGGTAGCAAAACTAATCCAGTTATTAGCTAAATAGGTCAATCGATTTAAATTTACTTAAATATAGATACTTAAATAATATTAATATGTCAAAAATTTGTCAAATACTTTCTGTTAAGCCACAAAGTGGCAACACTGTTTCTCATTCTAATCGTAAAAATCGCCGAAGATTTTTACCTAATTTAAAGCAAATATCTTTTCCTAGTAAAGTTTTAGGAGTTAATATCAAGTTATCAATTGCCACTTCTACTTTACGCACCATAAATAAATATGGCGATATCGATAACTTTTTGCTTAATTTTCGTTTTAATAAACTTTCTACTACTGCTCAAGTATTAAGGCTAAAAATTAAAAAAAAGCTAGTTGCTTAATAATATTATATCAAATTATATTTCTACTAATTAAAACATTATATTTTAATTAGTAGAAATAAACTAAACTCTTGATTTAAAAAATCTACCATGAGCAATAACTCACAAGTTCTTAATGAGTCAGAAATACTTGCTATATTCGATAAATCTGAAGCAATATTAAAAGGGCATTTTATCTTATCTTCTGGTTTGCATTCTAATATTTACTTGCAATCGGCAAAAGTGTTAATGCATCCTGATTTGGCAGAAAAAATATGCATACAATTAGCTCAAAAAATTAATTATTTTTTATCAAATAATTTCTATAATAAACTTGTTGTTGTTTCGCCAGCAATGGGCGGAGTGGTGGTGGGCTTTGAAGTTGCCAAACATCTTAATGCTACAGCAATATTTTGCGAGAGAGTAAATGGCAATTTTGAATTAAGAAGAGGTTTTTCTTTACAACCAAACCAACCTGTCATAGTTATTGAAGATGTTATTACCACTGGTAAATCAACCATCGAAACCATTGATTTAGTTAAAAGTTATGGTGCAAATGTGATAGCAATTGGTTGTTTAATAGATCGTCGAGATAAAAAATTATTTCAAAATTTACCTGTGCAATTATTTTCTTTGCTAGAGCTTGAGGTAGAAACATTTGATACCGATAACATTCCGCTACATCTAAAAAATATTCCTGCCGTAAAACCGGGTAGCAGATTTTTAAAATAATTTTACTGGCTATTTTTAGGTAAATATGTTAAATTTGTGGCTAAACATAGCTAAAATTTTTACCAAAAATGGTCAGTAAAATAAATTTGCGATGCAACAGTGCCATAATTTATAGCATTTAAACTTTAAAATTAATCAATCTAACAATGTATGTTAAGTTGAAATTGTATTATTTATACATTTAAAGATATTATACCATTTCAACTTAAAATACATTGTTATATTGATTAATTTTAAAGTTGAAATGGTATTAAATGGTATAATGTTGTTTATTTTTAACTATACCACTTAAAGTGAGTTTAGTGCTATTGCAATGCTTACAATTTTTTATAATCTTTTATAAATTAAGGTTAAAAAACCTTAATTTAAACAAGTTAAATTTAAAAAGTTATACCTGGCTAACAATACCTAAAAAATTGCATATTTTATAACAAAAAGCACTGTAAACACTTGTGCTAGAGGTTTGGATTTCTTCTTCATCTTCTTGTGTCAAAAATCCTCTAGGAACATGTCGTAAAGCCATGCTATTTTGCTTTACTGCCGCTCTAATTATTTTTTTTACAAATTATGGCATTGTTGAATCCCGCTAAAATCAAATTCATCAGCTTGTAGTTTGTGAGATTTTGGTTAAATTATGAAAAAGTATGATGATTTTTTGAGTATTTTTTTGGTTTTTAGGTTGCATTTGAAATTTGTTTTATTTTTTGCGAAAAATATCAATAATAAATACCAGCGATAAACCAAAAACTACAATAAAAAAATTCACTAATATTAAAGATAATTTTGTTTGATTTAGCAAGACAAGATCTTCTTTAAATAAAACAGAATTAAAAAATAAACCACAACTAAAACTTACACTGCTAAATATTGCTAAACAATAAACTTTTAGCCAGTCAGTTTTTACTGGTAATTGTGCAATTTTCAACTTGGTAATAACAAAGATAAATAATAAAAACCCCATTTGTTTTCCTATCAAAATACTTAATGCAACACTTATTATCATTGGTTGCAGTAAATATTCAAATTGGAAATTATCAAAATTTAATCCGGTGTTGGCAAAAATAAATATTGGCAACACAAAAAAATCAACAATAGGAGAAATATTTCTGATTATTTTAACTGCTACAGGTTTATGTCGATATTTTAAAGGAATAGAAAATCCTAAAATAACCCCTGCCAAAACTTGCGGAACATTGCAAAGCCATAATAAAAACCACAATACACTAGCGGTTAAGATATAAGCATAAATATTGTAAAAATTGCAATATTTAAAAATAAAAAAACAAGCAAAAATAGAGGCTAATAAAAATAAATAAATATACTCGGAGCTATTGTAAAAAGTGCTAATCAAAATAACAAAAACAGCATTGTTAATGGCGGTAATTGCTAAAACAATGGCAATTACTTTATTATTAAAAAAATTGCCACATAATTTGACTAAACAATAAAACAAAGCCCCATCGGTAAGGCAAGAAGTTAGAAATCCGTCAATATTACTTAATTTATGATAACTTGTGGCATAAAACACAATTATTGCTCCTAAAATACTTCCTGCAGAAGCGAAAACTGAAAAAATCGCCCTTTTAGAGATTGTCAACTCACCTATGAAAAATTCTTTTTTCAATTCTATTGCCATTAATAAAAAAAACAGCGACATAAAAACATTGTTAATAAAATCGGTGATGGTAAATTTTTGTTTAGCAAAACTAAACACAACCGACTCAAAAAACTTAAGATAATAAGGGTTTGCAGAAGAATTATTAACCAACAACGAAAAAAGAACTGCAAAACAAATGCAGATGCCAGCTGATGTTTCGCTACGAAAAAAATTAATATCGTTATAAACTTTTGTTTTGGTAGGTTTCATATAATTTTTTAGCTATTTCAAAAATAGAGCATGGGCTTAAACCAGCTTCTTTTTGCATTGCTTCAATAGTATTTTGCTCAATAAAATGATCTGGCATAAATAAAGAGCGAAAAATTATTTTACCTGTATCAAGCAAACTATTTTGCAACAATAAATTAGCAACGGCACTACCAAAACCGCCTATTACACCTTCTTCGATAGTTAAAATAATGTGATGATTTTGAGCAGTTTCTAAAATTAGATTTTCATCAAGAGGCTTTGCAAACAAAGCATTTATCAGTGTAAAACCAAAACCATATTCGGTAAAAAACATCTCCGAAGCCTGCAAAGCATTATGAATGATTGTTCCATAAGCAATGATAGCAATTTTTTGACCTTGCAACACTATTTTGCCCTTGCCAATTGGTAAAATTTGCTCATCATGGTAATTGAGATTTTCTTGGGTTGTGGCCCTTGGAATGCGTATAGCAGAAGGCTGATTATTAATGGAGCAAGCAGTGTTAAGCATTTGAATAAACTCTACACCATTTGTGGGGGCCATTAAGATCATGTTTGGTAAATTAATTAAGTAGGCAATATCAAAAGATCCGGCATGAGTAGGGCCATCGGCACCAACAAAACCTGCTCTATCAATAATAAATCTAACAGGTAAATTTTGAATAGCAACATCATGCACTATTTGATCGTAGCTTCTTTGTAAAAAAGTAGAATATATGGCACAAAATGGCACAATATTTGCGGTAGCAAGCCCTGCGGCAAAAGTTACAGCATGTTGTTCGGCGATTCCTACATCAAAAAATTTATTGTTATGCTCAGAAGCAAAAATATCAAGCCCCGTTCCGCTAGGCATTGCGGCAGTTATTGCCACAATATTCGTTTGTTTATGAGCTAAAAGAGTAAGTTTTTCACCAAAAATTTGCGAATAACTCGGAGAGTTAGATTTAGTTTTGTGCTGAATGCCAGTAGCATAATCGAAAGTAGAAACCGCATGAAGCTTGTCGGCTGTAGGCATAGTTTGGCTGTAGCCTTTGCCTTTTTCGGTGATGCAGTGTAATAAAATTGGTTGAGTTGGTTTAGTTTGTTGAATATTTTGTAAAATTGGCACTAATAAATCGAGTCTGTGGCCATCTACAGGGCCGATGTAATAAAAACCCATTTCTTCAAAAATATTGCCACCCATCCACCATTCTTTGATTGATTTTTCTATTTTTCTTGGATATTTATTGATCTGATCTGGAAAATGATGAGCTAATCTTTTAGAGAATTCGCGTATTTTTAAATAAGATTTTGAAGAAGCTAATTTAGAAAAATAATTTGCCATCGCTCCAGTTGGCTTGGCAATAGACATTTCGTTGTCGTTTAAAATAATGATTAAACGATTGTTAGTAAATCGTTCTTTTAAATCTCCTGCATTATTCATGGCTTCATATGCCATGCCGGCCGACATTGCTCCATCGCCTATCACCGCAATTACATCGCCTTCTTCACCTGTTAATTGCTTTGCCAAAGCAATACCTACCGCAGCTGAAATAGAGGTAGAGCTATGCCCCGCTCCAAAAGAATCAAACTCGCTTTCTTTTCTTTTGGTAAAACCAGATAAACCATTAGGTTTTCTTATGGTGTGCATTAAATTTTTGCGTCCTGTAAGTATTTTGTGCGGATAAGATTGATGCCCAACATCCCAAATAATTTTATCTTGCGGAGCATTAAAAACATAATGTAAGGCACAAGTTATTTCTATCACCCCCAAGCCAGCACCTAAATGACCGCCAGTTTGAGCAACAAAAGCGATGGTTGCTTGCCTAAGTTCGTGAGAAATTTCTTGCAATTCTGTTAAGGAAAATTGCTTTAAATCGGCAGGAAAATTAATTTGATCGAGATATTTATTAGTAAAAGACATATATTAAATTAAAAAATCGTTGCCTAAATAAACTTTTTTAACAGTTTCGTTATTGATAATTGTTTGTTTGTTGCCAGAAGCTAAAACTGCTCCGTCATAGATAATGTAAGCTCTATCAACTACTAGCAAGGTTTCGCGCACATTATGATCGGTAATCAAAACACCAATGCCACGATCTTTAAGATGTGAAACCATCTGCCGAATATCAGCAACGGCAATGGGATCGATTCCTGCAAAAGGCTCGTCAAGCAAAATAAACACAGGATTAGTAGCGATTGCTCTTGCAATTTCAACCCTTCTTCGTTCGCCACCCGAAAGCGATAAAGCATGAGATTTGCGAATATGTGTGATAGAAAATTCATTTAATAGCATTTCTAGTTTTTCTTGTTGTTTTTTAGGATTTTTCTCAACAATTTCTAGCACCGCCATAATATTTTGCTCAACATTAAGCCCGCGAAAAATAGATACTTCTTGAGGTAAATAGCTAATACCTAGTTTAGCACGCTGATGAATTGGCATTTTTGTAATGTTAATATCATCTAAAAAAACATTGCCACTATTTGGCAAAACAAGCCCTACTAACATATAAAAACTAGTGGTTTTGCCTGCACCATTAGGGCCTAAAATTGCCACTACCTCGTTTTGTTTTACATCAAACGAAACATTTTTAATGACAGTTTTTTTGCCATAAATTTTTGATAAATTGTGAGCGGAAAGAGTTTTTATTTTAGTCATTTTGTTTTTGATAAGATTCTTGCGGATTATCGCCGATAATGACGGTTACTCGGTTATCAAGAGGTTGGCTTATTGCATTTTTTTGATATGTAGGCAACGAGTTTTGATTAGAAAATTTACCAGTTTTAGTGGTTAAATTGTAAATAAATTTATTGCCAGAAATAATTGATTTACCATCGTTTACCAAAACATTATTTTTTAGAGTAATTAAATTTTTTTTAGGTTCATAAATGCCAAAATCACTAGTTGCCGTGATGTTTTGATTAAACAATTTAACATTTTTATTAGCAGTAATTAAATTTATTTCACGTTTTTTATTGGCATTTTCTAGGTAATCTACCACCATTTCGTTGGCAAATAAAGAGCTATCATCTTGTTCAACTACCACATTTTGTAAAAATTTTACCTGTTGCGATTTTTGTTGTATAGTGATAAAATCGGAGCGGATAATAATTGTTTTTTCTGGCGATTTTTTATTTTGAATATTTTTTGCTAAAACTTGTTTAAAATCAAGCAAAAACAACAAAATAAAAAGATAGCAAAATAAAATTAATTTTGGTATAGTAAATATTATTTTCACTCAATATTTTTAAATTATGTTAAAAAGAATAATCATAATCTTATTAATGCTAATATCAATAAGTAAAATAAGCAAGATTAGTTTTGCAAAATCACCAGCAAATTTCACAGAAATTGCCGATAATATTTTTGCCAGTAATTCAAGCAACTATCAGTATAGCGGTAGTTTTTGGCGAAACTCACAAGAAATAACCAAATTTCAGGTTGCAAAAGCAGAAACCAACCAACAAAAAACCATAGGTCTTATGCATATCAAAACTTTGCCAAAAAATTATGCTATGCTTTTTATTTGGCAAGAACCACAAAAAATCAATATGTGGATGAAAAATACTTACATTAACCTTGATATGATTTTTCTTGATGAAAATTACCAAATTATTAAAATACAATCTATGGCAAAACCTTTATCGCCTGAAATTATTTCTTCCGAAAAAAAAGCTAAAGCAGTGCTAGAAATTAATGGCGGTTTAGCCAAAAAATTACAATTAAAATTAGGCGATCAATTTATTTTATGAAAATTTTTAATCTAGATGCTAATTTTATTAGCAATAACAAAGCATTAAGTTTTATTAACAAACAACAGCAACAAAACAACAAGATAGCTAAAATTGTGCAAGCAATTCTTAAAAATATTCAAAAACATCAAGATGTAGCTTTGCTAAAATATTGTCAACAGTTTGATGGTTTGCAATGTCAAAACACTGCCGATCTTTTAGTGAATGAAACACTCATAAAAAATAGCGAAAACAATCTTGATAAATCATTAAAAGAAGCCATAAATTTAGCTTATGAACGAATTTTTGTTTATCACCAAAAACAAATGCCACAAAATCTAGATTTTACCGATAATTTAGGGGTAAAACTTGGCAATCATTGGCGGCCGATTAGCAAAATTGGCCTTTATGTGCCAGGAGGCACCGCCTCTTACCCTAGTTCGGTTTTAATGTCGGCAATTCCTGCTTTGGTAGCTAAAGTAGATGAAATAATTATGTGTATGCCAGTTAAAAATAACGAAATCAATCAGGCAGTGCTTTATTGTGCCAAGCTTTGTGGCATTAAAACTATCTACACAATTGGCGGAGCGCAAGCAATTGCTGCTATGGCTTTTGGCACTCAAACCATAAAAAAAGTCAATAAAATTGTAGGGCCAGGCAATGCTTTTGTTGCCTTGGCAAAAAAAATGGTTTATGGCAATGTAGGCATTGATAGCATTGCAGGGCCTACCGATATTTGCATTATTGCCGATGAAACTGCTAACCCAAAATGGTTAGCTTATGATGCTCTTTCACAGCTCGAACACGGAGCCGATTCGAAAGCTTTTCTTATTACTAATAGCAAGCAAATAGCCAGAGATTTTGTTAAATATTTAGCAGAAATTACTAAAACTCTAGAAAGATCTCAAATCATCACTCAATCTAGCAAAAATTCTGCTGTTTTTGTGGTTTCTAATTTACATCAAGCAACTGAATTAGCTAATATAATTGCACCTGAACATCTTGAAATTGTCACTGAAAATCCTCAAAATATTTTACCGCACATTAAAAATGCAGGAGCAGTTTTTTTAGGCAACTACACTCCCGAAGCTATAGGTGACTATATGGCAGGGCCAAGCCACACCTTACCTACCTTTGGCTCGGCTAATTTTGCTAGTGGTTTATCAGTTTATGATTTTTTAAAAAGAATATCGATTATTGATTGTAATCAAGAAGCCTTTGAAAAACTAGCTTCTGCCACTAAAATTTTTGCCGAAGCCGAAAATTTACAAGCTCACAAATTTAGTATTGCAATTCGACAAAAAGATTTTGGCAAAAAAAATAGTTGACAAAAAAATTTTAAGATTTTAAAATATAGCAATGTTGCATTCAAAATTTGGGGATATAGCTCAGTTGGTAGAGCATCTGCTTTGCAAGCAGAGGGTCAGGAGTTCGAGCCTCCTTATCTCCACCATTATTTTGCCATTATCTAGGCCATTAGTTTATCTGCTGTAAAACTTGGCAAAATGGTAGTTAAATTCTGCCCCTAAAATAAAAATAAAACTCACAAAATAAAAATACATCAGCGAAATAATAATGTTTGAAATTGAGCCATAAATTAAATTGATCTGCCCAAAATAATTTAAATAATAGGCAAAAAGTTTGGTGGCAAAAAACCATAAAAAAGTTGCAGAAATTGCTCCGGGTATGGTTTTTTTAAAGTTTTGCTTGGTGCTTGGCACAATATAATAAAGCAGAGTCGCAGAAATGATTAAAATCAGCCCTGTAATAATTTGTCTTAAATAGAAAAAATCAAAATCAATATTCATAGTGTGTAGCATTTTTGCTGGTAAAAGTTGCAAAATATTAGGTATCACCACCAAAATTACAGTGCTGGCAATAATTAAAAAAATAATCATAAAAAACTCAATAATACTTAAAAATCTTCGCCATAAATAAGGCGGAGGCGAGCCAATATGATAGGCTTTGTTTAAGATTGTGCGTAGGCCCTCTACGGCCGAAGAGGCGGTCCAAACAATGCCAATAAAAGCAATGGTTAAATATTTGTTGCTTGGCCCTGATAAAATTTCATCTATTGTTGGTTTTAAGCCCGCCGACATTTCTTTTGGTAAATGCACCAAAATTTTTTCTAAAAAATGAGTTGATAAACCGTCAAAAAAACTTAAAGCGGTCATTAAAAAAATTAGCGATGGAAAAAAAGATAAAATTGCCAAAAAAGATAAATAACCAGCATGCTCAACTCCATCGTGTTTTATGGTATCTTTGATTGATCGAATAATTATAATAATTGGACCTAATATGGTTTTGTTTAGTTTATTCATAGCTAAAACAAAAATGATTCAGCCAAAAATAATTAGTAGCTAATGCTTGTTGCATATTTTTATGTTTAGTTGAGGCAAAAAACATTGTTTTAAAATCTTGTGGTAAAATTTTGCTAATTTCGTTTAACAAAAAAGTATTTGCTAATAAATTGCCATCAAGCAAATTGTTAAACAACCAATAAGGCTTGGCTTGTTCGTTATAACAAGTGCTGGCGGTTGCCAAATTTAGCAAGTTTTGATTATCATCAAGGCAAAAAAATAGGTTTTGCTTGGTAATAATTTGTTGCCAATCGTTGTATAAATTAACCGAATTTTCAAAATTTGTAAAATAATTTTCATACAGAAACTGCCAATATTTTTGTAATGTTTCACTAGA
>JACCDP010265302.1_pt1 | contig 13755 bp, 13 predicted proteins | sample 7445841 | NCBI WGS metagenome assembly JACCDP01 (sample SAMN15323441, study PRJNA562643) | freshwater metagenome | isolation source: river surface water | place: USA:Blue River Watershed | collected 2017-08-17
CATATATGTCGTAAATTAATTTTAGATTAAGCCCGACTTTTGGAGGTGAAAACCTCGTTTGAAGCCGACTTAATTCGGTTCGGAAAGGTGGTGAAGGGGTTGAGAAAATCCCGTGCCATGACCCAACTTCATTTGGCATCGCAATGCGATTTGGACATCCGAACCGTTCAGCGCATTGAAAAAGGAGAGTTCAATCCTAGTTTAAAGGTGCTTCTTCGATTGGCAAAGGCCTTTGATATGCACATATCGCAGCTGCTAAAATCCATTGACCCCCCTTATTAATTCGTTAATTCAACCTAAACGGAACGTTTAATTTCGTTAGTGCTTCGTACAATTCGGGGTCGGGTTTCACCCGCAGCGATTTGGAAGTCATGTTAACTTCAATCCCATCAACGGGATCCATGATGGTGAATTTTACGTCGCAGGGTCCGTGATGGGCGGTCAACACCTCGTTCAACTCCTCTATCAACAAATGGTCAACGTCTTTATTGGTAAGCGTCAAATGAACTCCCTTTACCCGTTTATCCCTTAAATTCTGCAGTAACTCCACATCGCTTAATACGAACTCCAAGCGCGAACCGTTCCAATGGGAATCAATTTTTCCTCTCAGGGTTAAGAAGACACCGGGTTGAAAAAAATGACGAAACTTTAGGTAATTTTCGCCAAAAACACTGAACTTAAACTGATCGGTATAATCTTCGACCAGAAGGGTGACAAAGGCATTGCCTTTCTGCGACTGCCGTTGTTCCGCAGATAATACCACTACGGGCAAGTACAACTCCCTGCCCCGGTGCGCCTCTGGTTCTTTCAGCATGGCAACGTTGCCGAAGCAAAAAGCATCGATTTCGCGTTTAAAATCATCCATTGGATGCCCCGAAATATAAATGCCAATGACCTCCTTTTCCTTGGCCAAGGTATACCCCGAGGACCATGGCTCTGACTTTGGAAGGTTTGGTTGAACAATTTGATAGGCCTCATCACCTTCAAACAATCCGCCGCCGGATTTCCCATCTTTCTTACAAGCCTGCCCGTAGCGCATCAAAAGTTCAAAAAACGGAGTGTTGTTTCGGTTATCGGTGGCAAAAAACTGAGAACGGTTCAATTCCCGAAACGAATCAAAGGCTCCAGCGTACACCAAATGCTTAAATGCCGTTTGATTAATCGCTGAAAAATCCACCTTTCTGCAAAAATCAAAAATACCAGAGTAAGGTTCAACAGCTCTTCCATGGATGATGGAATCTACCGGTGCCTCACCTACTCCTTTTACGGCTTTTAAACCGAAACGTATAGCGCCTTCTTCATTTACTGTAAAGTTCAGCCGCGATTCGTTCACGTCTGGCCCAAGAACCTTCACTCCCATACGGCGGCATTCTTCCATGAAAAACGAAACTTGCGTGATATCGTTCATGTTGTTGCTCAGCACCGAAGCCATGTATTCGGAAGGATAATTCGCCTTCAAATAGGCCGTTTGGTAAGCTACCCAAGCATAGCAGGTAGAATGCGACTTATTAAAGGCGTACTCAGCAAATGCTTCCCAATCTTTCCATATCTTTTCCAACTTATCGCTTGCGTGGCCTTTAGCACTGCCTCGCTCGAGAAATGCAGGACGCATTTTACCCAGTACTTTTAAATCCTTTTTACCCATCGCTTTTCGTAAGGTATCTGCTTCGCCTTTCGAAAAATCTGCCAACTTTTGGGACAAGAGCATCACTTGCTCCTGATAAACCGTAATACCATAGGTTTCCCTTAATAACTCTTCGCAATCATCCAAGTCGTATACAATTGGCTCATCCCCATGCTTTCGTTTTATGTAGGAAGGAATATAATCTAAGGGACCGGGTCGGTACAAGGCGTTCATGGCGATTAAATCGGCAAAAACCGTTGGTTTCAGTTCGCGCATGTACTTTTGCATCCCGAGAGATTCGTACTGAAATACCCCCACCGTTTCACCCCGTTGGAACAATTGATAGGTGGCTTCATCGTCGATGGGAAACTGATCCGGATCCAATTCAATGCCTCGGTTTTCTTTAATGATTCGGACTGCATCTTTGATAAGGGTGAGGGTTTTGAGTCCCAAGAAGTCCATTTTCAATAAACCGGCAGACTCAGCCACCGAGTTATCGAATTGGGTACAAACCATTTCCGAATCTTTTGCCGTCGCGACAGGCACGAAATTGGTAATGTCTTCGGGGGTAATGACAACGCCGCAAGCATGAATGCCGGTATTTCTAACCGAACCTTCAATGGCTTTTGCCTGTCGAAGAACGTCAGAAACGGGACCTTGACCTTGATAAATTTGTTTTAAATCCTTCGCGTTTTTAATAGCATCCGGATTGTTCTTCAATTTTTCTGCCAAGGCGACATCGTCCAAGTCAAATAACTTTTTCAAGGAAATATCGGGGACCATTTTTGCCAAACGGTCGGCATCGGGCAAGGGTAAATCCGAAACCCTTGACGTATCTCGAATGGCGGATTTTGCGGCCATCGTGCCATAGGTGATGATCTGAGCAACTTGGTTGGAGCCGTACTTATTGATGACGTAATCGATTACCTTTCCTCGTCCTTCGTCGTCAAAATCGATATCAATATCGGGCATGGATATCCGGTCAGGATTCAAGAAACGTTCAAAAAGCAGGTCGTACTTAATGGGGTCGATGTTGGTAATTCCGATACAATACGCTACGGCCGAGCCGGCCGCCGAACCCCTACCTGGACCGACCGAAACGCCCATTTTACGGGCGGCTTTGCAGAAGTCCTGCACAATTAAAAAATAACCCGGATAACCTGTATTTTCAATCGTTTTAAGTTCAAAATCCAATCGCTCCTGAAGGCTCGCTGAAATTTCGCCGTACCGTTTATGTGCACCTTCGTACGTTAGATGCCGCAGGTAAGCATTTTCACCGTTTTTGGTTCCATGAACCTCATCCTCGGGATCGACAAACTCCTCAGGAATGTCGAACCTCGGGAGCAAAACATTCCTCGATAGCGTATAGGGTTCGCACTTATCGATGATCTCAGCTATGCTTAGGACTGCCTCTGGTAAGTCCGCAAAAAGCCGTTTCATTTGATCCGGTGACTTGAAGTAAAATTCGTCGTTCTCAAATCCAAAACGAAATCCTCTTCCATGACCGATGGGCGTTGAAACCAATTCACCTTCTCTCACACACAACAAGACATCATGGGCCTTAGCATCCGTTTGATGGATGTAATAGGTATTATTCGTTGCTACCAAACGAACTTGGTGCTGTTGAGAAAACCTCAATAGCACTTCGTTGGCATGTTCCTGAGCCTCTAAACGGTGGCGGTTTATTTCCAGGTAAAAATCCTCACCAAATTGGGCCTTCCACCAAAGTAAAGCTTCCTCGGCCTTGGCTTCTCCAGCGTTTAAAATCAACGAATACATTTCCCCTTCCAGTCCACCTGATAGTACTATGATGTCCGACTTATAGCTTTGCAAAAGTTCTTTATCAATGCGCGGCACATAATAAAATCCCTCCGTGTACGCAAAGGAAGCCAATTTGATCAAATTTTGATACCCCTGCTTGTTTTTGGCCAGCAAAACCGTTTTATAACCGAGGTCTTTTTCCGTTTTATTTTTACGATCCCTGCACACGTTAAATTCGCAGCCAATAATGGGCACGATCGGTCTTTTGGTAAAGGGAAGTCCATTCTCTTCCGCTTCCATGCGCTGCTCTTCAAGGCTCCTGTTGTGCTCCGAAATCAATTTTTCAAATTGAAAAGCGGCCATCATGTTGCCGTTGTCCGTTAAAGCAAGGGCTGGTAAATCCAACTCAATGGCCTTTTGTACCAAAGATTTGATTTCCGCAGTGGATTGAAGCAGGGTGTACTGTGAATGAACATGAAGGTGCGTAAAAGGAGCATCTTCAAGAACCTCCGGAATTTCATCGCTCAGCGAAATGGTGGGTTGGTTTGATTTTTTAAGGGCTTTGCTTGCTGCCTTTAAATTCCTGTGCGCTATACCTAAAAGCTGGAATGGGTCCGGATTCTGTTGCCGAAAACGAGTAAAATAACCTGCATCGAAGCCCAAGGCTTCCTTGGAAAAATGTCCCAAACGCATCATTTCTAAAAAACAACGGGTGGTAGCTTCCACGTCGGCCGTGGCGTTATGAGCCTCCGTAAAACCTTCCGAAAACAAATGACCATATAACTCTGTCAAGGTTGGAAGTTTGAATTTTCCACCTTTACCTCCGCTAAGTTGCACCCGTTGTGCTGTATCTTCGGTACACGTATCTAATACCGGTTTGCTTTCCAACGGCGACTCCCATCCCAGCCTCACCAATTCACATCCCATCACGTTGAGGTCGAACTTGAGGTTGTGTCCCACCAAGAATTTCGCTTCTGTTACGTCCTCCAAAAATGCCTTAACCACCTCTTCTAGCGGTAGGCCCTCTTGCTCCGCCAAAGCAGTTGATATGCCATGAATGCGCTCTGAGTCATAAGGAATCGTAAATCCATTGGGTTGAATCAACGCGTCATTGCGGCGTATTAATTTACCTTCCTCGTCGTGCAGTTGCCAAGCTAATTGAATGACGCGAGGCCAGTTATCGGTATCCGTTATGGGTGCTTTAAAATTACGCGGCAAACCGGTGGTTTCCGTATCAAAAATCAAATACATAAATGGTGAGAATTGTGAAACTTAAAGGTAGCAACAATTTGCGCACAGATTACCGTTGTTGAAAACTAAAATCCTGCTATTCTAAATCGACTTCAATTTCCCAATTGGCTCGGACTTTAGGAACTTTAGTGTACCGACGCACGGGTTCGGCCGGTTCTTTCGTTGAGGGTCGGTAAGCATCCCAAAACCCATTTCCATTCAGATCATCAATGACCAACACTTGATATTCTCCGGGAGGTAAATTCCGGTAGACATCCTTTCTGAGGTTGGATTCTTTCAGGTAATAATGGGTTTGAATGACCTTTCCGTTTTTTTCCAAAATGACGCGCTGGCCGCTAAGCGCTGAAGGAAATTTAACCACCAAAACTCCCAATTCTTCTGGGCCGGCATACGAAAACTCTGCGGTCTGTTGCCCATTTATTTTACCCACTGTTGTTTGAACGGCACCCGGTCCGAAAACCGCTTTTAATTTTCCACGGGACCACGATCGGCTATAAAGTAATAATGCGTTGTTTTCAACCACCGTCGAATCAAGTACAACGATCGAAGAATCCTGCCTCAGCACCTTTATTTTCTCAACATCGACCGAGGCAGCAAGAAAACTGTTCCATAGAACGCGCACCGGGTTTCCAAAAGACAACGGCGAAACCTCCCCCATTAAGGCGCTGGCTAAATCCTTTTCGGTGTACAATAAATTCAAGGTATCAAATGGCGTACAAACCGCTAAAGGACCCGCTTCGGTTAACTCTATCGGTATCAAAACAGAATCTCGATCGATGCGTATGCTTCGCGGTTGAACACCGTTTAATCGGAGATCTTTCAAGTCTATTTCTTGAGGCAGATGCCCCAAAAGCAACCCAGGGGGCTTTACTTTAAATGCATAACTGCGCTCGATATCTCTTGGTACAGAGAGCAGAAAAGCCAACGAATCATTGCTTGGTATGCTTGGAAGGGGAAGTTGTTCTTGGGGCTCAAAGGGTTCTATCATCCCGTTCTTATTGATATCTAAAAAAGCTTTCAAAAAGAAAGAATCCCTTGGAAGAAAATCCAAAGAAGCCCACCCCTCTTGATTGCTTTTAGCAAGGTACCGCGCTTTTTTACTGGTATCCGTGGCAAAGAGTCCAACGGAAACTCCTTGCATGGATTTTTTGGTGTAGGCGTCCCCAACCCGGTAACGTTGCTGTAACGAGTCCAATAAGGGGCCTGTTGAGAAAGCTATTCGGTAAATTGAGTCATTTCCTTCCGCCACGTCCTTGATGCCTCCATCTATGCATAAACTATAGGTAGTATTGGATTTAAGGCTTCCTTTCAATGCAATCACGGCATCTTTTTTGGACAAGGAAACCGAAAGTTTCGCGTCCGAGGGTTCAAGCCGAAACGTTTCCGTGGGATTCACCAATTCAATGTACTCATCGAAAGTTAAAACAAGCTTTGTTGTATTAACCTGGGTTGCTGCGTGAGCAGGAGAACTTTTAATCAAAAGCGGCGCCTGTACATCCCTATCCCCACCGGTCAAGACGCCCACTGTCGCACAAGCCGAAAGCAGTGCGCTGAGGATTATGGGTAATATTGGCTTAAATGTGCGCATATTTTTTCCAGGTGCTCCTGGTCGATCTCGTCAAAGGTAGCGAATTCGTCGCTGTCAATGTCCAGCACCGCCACCACTTCTCCCAAAACCATCACCGGAACAACGATCTCGCTTTTAGACGCATCGCTGCAAGCAATGTGTCCGGGATACTCGTGAACGTTCTTTACCACTTGGGTATGAGCCCCTGCCCAAGCGGTGCCGCAAACCCCTCGACCTTTTGCAATTCTCGTACAAGCCAAGGGACCTTGAAACGGCCCTAGAACCAGAATGTCTCCTTGTACGCGGTAAAAACCCACCCAAAAAAAACCAAAGGTTTCTTTGAGGGCTGCTGCCAAATTCGCCATGTTAGCCACCAAGTCAACTTGAGGATCCAACAACGATGGAATCTGCTGCAATAAGGCCTCGTATTTTTCGTTTTTGGACCCAGAATGCACGAATAAACTCTCTGACATTCGGTAAATTTCCAATTTATTATCGTAATTCGCAATAAAATAAAATTCATGAGCCTAAGCCAACTTGAAAACATCCTTTTCTTAGACATTGAAACCGTACCTCAAACGTATTTCTTCGACGATTTAACGCCTGAAACTCGAACGCTTTTCGAAGCGAAAAACCGCATGAAAATCACCGAAGAAAAAACGGGCGCGCAAGTGTATCAAGACTTGGGGGGTATTCAATCCGAATTCGGTAAAATTGTTTGCATATCCGTAGGGATGGTAAAAAACAGCGTTACCGGGAGAACCATTCGCGTCAAATCCTTTGCCCACGATGACGAATTCACGCTATTGAATCAATTCAAAAAGTTATTGGACGACCATTACCGAAACGGGATTTTATGCGGACACAACGCCAAAGAATTTGACCTTCCCTACCTCTGCCGTCGCATGTTAATCCATGGCATTGCCTTGCCTCAAGCGTTGGACATTTCCGGGAAGAAACCTTGGGAAATCCGACACCTTGACACCATGGAATTATGGAAATTCGGCGACTATAAAGCCTTCACCAGTCTAGCTTTGCTCTGCCATGTTTTTGGCGTACCAACGCCCAAAGATGACATTACAGGTGCGGATGTAGCGCGTGTTTACTACGAAGACCGCGACCTCCCACGCATTGCCGTTTACTGCGAAAAAGACGTGGTTGCATTGATTCAAGTCTTTCTAAAAATGCACTTGGAACCCCTAGTGGAAGAAGGCAACATCACCTACGTTCCATTGTCGCTTAACAAACCCTAAACTGCGTTATTCCTCTTTGGATATAACCTGAACCTTGATGTCACATCGTATGATCAACTCGCTGTTGCTCGATAAGGAGGAAAGCCGTTGGGTTAAAACCTCGATTTCCTGAGTTAATTCACGAATGCGTTTATCCGAAAAATCATCTGCGGTTTGTTGTTTAATCAGAGTGCTAAGGCGCTTCTTTTGGTGAAAGGCTATTTTACTTGCAATGACGTCACGGATGACTTTCTCACCCTCCTCCGAGGAGAACGTTCCATTAATCAATGATACACTAAATTCACTCATGCGTTGGGGTATTAAGATGTCCGATGGTTAATAAGGAACACGTCACAGAGGCAATGGAGGCCAAGTCGGATATCCATCCATGGGCGTATAAAAACCCCACCAAGAGGAATCCCACAGAAGCCAAACTTCCGACAATCAACTTCATCCTTGCGCCCATTCGACCGTTAAGTCAATGTCCATGGTCTTTACTTCCGCCTCGTTCAAGCGATTCAGCGAGGTGCGTTGCTCGTTCAATGTTCGAATCCTTAATTCGCGTTGCTTGATGTCTTCCTCTTGTTCGGAGTGGGAAATTTTGGATTCAAGAAATTCAATTTTAGCAGCGATGAACTTATTCAACAGTGCTTTGGCCTCTTCCGTAGAAAAAGTGCCGTCAATCAGGTGTAACTTCATATTCATTAAAGATTATTGTCCTTGACCCAAGGAATAAGCAGGTGTCCCGTCAAAGGCGTATAAATTTTCCGTTTTAACCACATCGATGTGAAGCTCCTCAGCACGCATCAGCAACGATGCGATGCTTGCTTTGCTGATTTGTTGGTTCGTCGACTTGAAACGGCATCTCCAATGATCGGTGCAAAAGGTTTCCTTAAATCCTTCGGGCCATACCTTAATTCCTCGATTGGTGATCATGGTTAATTCCACACCATGATGGTTTAACTTGCTTACTTGGTCCGCTAAATCGTTGGGGTTTTCACCGGCCCAATGAACAAATAGGTCAACTCCTTCCAGGCTTTTAACTTTTGACGGTTTACGTTGGTATTTCGGCAAGTTCATTTGATACGAAGAATCGTACGAAACGGACTTTAAGGTATCGGGCACTTGCCCCAACCGAGCAACAACTGCTTCGGCGAACTCTTGGGTTCCGACTTGCTGCTTGCTCATGCCTTCTTTGAAAATATCGTAGGTATGGACACCATCCTCTAAGGTTTTAAGCCACGCATTTTGAATTTTCTCCGCAACTGCGGTTTGTCCAATATGAATTAACATTAAAATAGCACCTTGCAGTAAACCCGAAGGATTGGCAAGGTTCTGTCCAGCTCGACGCGGAGCGGAACCGTGAATCGCCTCGAACATGGCGCACTCTTCCCCGATGTTCGAAGAACCCGCCAATCCCACCGATCCCGTAATCTGGGCAGCAACATCGCTCAGAACATCTCCGTACAGGTTGGGCATCACAATCACGTCGAATGCTTCTGGAGTATCCGCCAACTTTGCCGCACCTATATCGATGATCCAATGTTCGTTTTCTATTTCAGGATAATCCAGCGCAATTTCGTCGAAAACTTTGTGAAACAAACCGTCGCTTTGTTTCATGATGTTGTCTTTGGTAAAACACGTTACCTTTTTGCGGTTTTGTTGCTTGGCGTACTCAAAAGCGTATCGAATGATTTTTTCACAACCCGGACGGCTGATCAATTTTAAACACTGAACTACCTCATCGGTTTGTTGATGTTCGATTCCCGCGTAAAGATCTTCTTCATTTTCCCGAACAATTACCACGTCCATAACGGGATGTTTCGTTTGCACGAAAGGATGTAAGCTTTTGCAAGGACGAATGTTGGCGTACAATCCCAGGAATTTCCGGGTAGTGACGTTTAAACTTTTGTAACCTCCGCCCTGTGGGGTAGTAATTGGAGCCTTTAAAAACACCTTGTTGCGACGTATAACATCCCAACTTTCCTTCGAAATACCGGCAGTATTTCCTGCAAGATATACTTTTTCACCCACTTCAATTTCGTCAATTTGAAGATCAGCTCCTGCAGCTTGCAAGATGTGCAATGTTGCGTCCATAATTTCGGGACCGATACCGTCTCCCTTGGCAATCGTAATTCTCATATTCCTTTTTTGGAGGCAAATATCGCGTGATATTTTTATATGTTTTTATTTATATATTTGATGTGAAATATAATTGTATGTTATGAATTACACCTTAAGCCAACTCCATGTTTTCATCAAAGTCGTTGAAAACCAAAGCGTAACCAAAGCGTCTGAGCAGCTTCACATGACCCAACCTGCTGTATCCATTCAATTGAAGAATTTTCAAGACCAATTCGATATTCCATTATTCGAAATTATTTCGAGAAGAATTCACATTACGGCATTCGGATATGAAATTGCAGCGTGCGCCAAGGAAATTATTTTCCAAGCGGATTTATTAAAACACAAGGCCCTCAAATACCGCGGAGAACTAACGGGAACCTTTCGGATTTCCGTTGTTTCAACCGGAAAATACGTGATTCCCTTTTTTCTTCAACCCTTCCTTTCACAGCATCCTGGAATTGATTTGCAAATGGATGTAACCAATAAAGAACTCGTGGTGGAAAGTTTAAACCGCAACGAGGTTGATTTTGCCTTGGTTTCCATTCTGCCCGATCGGTTATTGGTTGACTCCATACCGATCCTCGATAACTCCCTCTATCTTTTCAGCTCGCCTAAGGTCGATACACCGTCGAAAATGGACCCTAAGGATTTGGGCAATTATCCTTTAATCTTACGAGAAAAAGGTTCTGGAACACGGCAAAGTATGGAACGTTATTTAAAACAACATGGAATCACGGTACGTAGAAAGCTCGAATTAACCTCCAACGAAGCGGTGAAACAAGCGGTAAAGGCCGGTCTTGGCATGTCGATTATGCCATTGATCGGATTAAAACACGAACTGGAAGCAGGAGAGGTAATCCTCGTGCATATTGATGGATTGCCGGTTCGGACCCAATGGCAATTGATTTCTTTGAAAGGTAAACGTCATGGCCCTGTTGCCGAAGCATTCAAGAATTTTATCCATGAAAAAAAAGTTGAACTAGCCAAGCAATATTTTAATTGGCTTTATTAGATTCAGGATATACCATCACTCCCCCAACAGCTCCAGCATCATGACGGATTTCAAAGCGGCTGTCTCGGTACGCAACCTCGCTGCACCCAGGCTGAAAGCCGTGTAACCGTTTGACAATGCGGTCGCTATTTCCTCCTCGGTGAAATCACCTTCTGGCCCAATTAAGATGCGACGTTCAACGGATGCGTTGAATTCGAAACGTTTTTCTTGATCTAGGCAATGGGCCATCCACCCACCGGGAAAAGAACGAACAAATTCGGCCAAAGGAACGGGGGAATCCAGTCGAGGAAGGTAGGTTCTTTTGGATTGTTTCATTGCAGCAATGGCAATTTTCGTTAACCGTTCCAGGTTCACGGTGCTGCGTTCAGTGCGTTTGGTTTGCAGAAAGGAAAAATGGGTGCAGCCCAATTCCGTTGCTTTTTCCACCAACCACTCCATTCTGTCAATGTTCTTGGTGGGAGCCACGGCTAAATGGACAGTAACCGTCGGCGGATGAAAAATATAACGGGTAATTCGAAGGGAACATTTTTTAGGATTAGCCGTAAGGATTTCTCCGACATACCCCCCTCCTTTTCCGTCCAATAATTCAATGAAATCCCCCACTTCTTTGCGCAAGACCCTCACGCAATGTTTCGACTCTTCTTCGTTGAGCACAAATTCCTGGCATTCGGGATGTAAAAGCGGCGCGTAAAACATCAGAGGATTAATTGCATGACCAATTCCCTCATCAATTCACCGTTTGCTTGGGTGGCATTCCCGACACCTTTCGCTTTGAGGTCGTAAGCGTACAACAGTTCAATGTTCTCCGCTACTTTTTTGGGAGGGAATTCGGTGCGTGATTTTAACAACTCTCCCGCAACAAAAGGGTGAATCTTTAATACCGATGCCACGGATTCACGGGATTTATTCTCTAAGAAATGAATCCGCATGAGTTGTGAAAAAAACTTAAACAGAATGGCAATCACCGGTACCAATTCCCCTGCTTTTGGGTTGCCCTCAAAATATCGAACAATTTTTAGAGCCCTGGGTAAATCTTTTACCGAAATAGCATTGGTTAATTCAAAAACGTTGTACTCTTTCGAGATACCGATGTGTTTTTCCAACAAGCCCTCATCGATTTGATGTCCGCTTGGGAGTATGATGGACAACTTGTCCAACTCATTAACAATCCGCTGCAAATCGTTACCGATGGATTCAGCAAGAATATGAGGGACTTTTGAAGAATGGGTAAATCCTTTGGACTTAAGCAAGGTTGCTATCCAATCCGGGAGCTGATAATCTTTGATTTTCTCGGATTTGAAAACCACCCCATTTTGCTGCATGGCCTTGTAAAATTTGCTTCGGGCATCTACCGTTTTATATTTATGGGCTAGTACGAAAATGGTTTTCGGTGAAGGATTTGACGCGTAGGACTCCAATTGTTCAAGCCCTTTAAATTCTTGTGCTTCCTTTAAAATAACCACGCGCCAAGGGGCGATCATGGGAAACTGTTTCAGGGAACCGATTAATGGTAAGGGTTCGGTATCTCTACCGTAGAGCACTTCTTGATCAAAATCCCTTTCTCCCTCTCCGAGAACCTGCTCCTCGATTTCCTTCGTTATGCGGTCAATGAAATAAGGTTCCTCTCCATGCAAGAGATACAACGGAGCATATTCCTTGGCCAAGAGCTTTCTATGGAGGTCTTTAAATTCCATTATTGATGGCTTTCCCAGCGTTGAACAAGAGCAATCAAGGTTTTTAATGCGGCTTCCATGTCCTGAACCACCACATATTCACGGCGCGAATGAATCGCCATTTCCCCGGTAAAAATATTCGGACATGGCAATCCCATGAACGATAGTTTGGAACCGTCGGTGCCCCCACGAATGATATGTCGCACCGGTTCAATCCCAACAGATTCCATGGCATCCACGGCATAATCCGTTACAAACGGACAACTTTCGAGAATTTCTTTCATGTTGCGGTATTGTTCCGAACGCTCATACGTCATCGTTGCTCCGGGATAATTCTTTATAGTTTCGTTGGCGAGTGTTACCAATTGATGGGCATAATCGTCCAATTTAGCTGTTTGATGGTCCCGAAGGATGAACGAAACACTGGAAGATTCCAATCCGCCTGTAATGCTTGTAGGATGAACAAAACCTTGACGATCCTCGGTCGTTTCTGGCGACCAACCGGACACGTTGGTTTTAACCAAGAATTCTCCGGCAATTTTTGCAGCGTGTTGCATGATTCCTTTCGCATATCCAGGATGGGCGCTCAGGCCTTGAAAATGAAAGGTCATGGCATCCGCAGAGAACGTTTCGTCTTCGATATACCCCAATGGACCGCCGTCCAAGGTATACCCGTAATCTGCGGCCAGTTTCTCCATGTCCAAATGTTCTACCCCTCGCCCCACTTCTTCATCCGGGGTAAAGAGGATCCGTATTTTACCGTGAGGAACTTCGGGATGTGCCAATAAATAGGCCGCGAGCTCCATGATGATTGCAACTCCCGCTTTATCGTCGGCACCGAGCAAGGTCAAACCTGAGGCCGTAATGATATCTTGTCCTACTTTTCCGCGCAAATACGGCTCGTTCTCCAAGGTTAGGGTTTGGCTTGGATCATCGGGTAGAATAAGGTCTTGTCCGTTCCAAGCGCGGTGCAATAGAGGTTTAACCCCGTTTCCGCTGCAATCGGGCGCGGTATCCATGTGGGAACAAAAGCAAAGGGTCGGAATGCCTTCGTGCTTTGACGTTGCGGGAATGGTCGCAAAAACATACCCCCATTGATCCATTTCGACCTCCGCAGCCCCCAAAGCCTTGAGTTCTTGTTCCAAAATCCTGCCTAAATCTTTCTGCTTTTCAGAGGAAGGATAGGATGTGGAATTGGGATCGGCTTCGGTGTCGATGCGTGCATAGCGCATGAAGCGTTCCGCCAAGGCTTCTTTCATAATCGTTCGTTTCTGCGAATTTACGGTTTTACTCTTGGTTGATGTTCAAACGAATGAGCGATTGCAGGGCTATTTTTCCACAGTTTTTAGAAAATCTATGAATTTCTGAAAGGCTATCGCACGGTGCGACACCCTATTTTTCTCGTCTTTGGGCACCTCAGCGAAGGTAAGAGTCCAGCCATCAGGAACAAAAAGGGGGTCATAACCAAAGCCCATAGAACCTCGGGATTCACCGAGAATCGACCCATG
>JACCDP010187071.1_pt1 | contig 13745 bp, 11 predicted proteins | sample 7445841 | NCBI WGS metagenome assembly JACCDP01 (sample SAMN15323441, study PRJNA562643) | freshwater metagenome | isolation source: river surface water | place: USA:Blue River Watershed | collected 2017-08-17
CCTGCTAACTTCAAGTCGTATGACGAACTGAAGGCAAAGTTGAATGCAGTTCTTTCAGGTGGTGCTCGCGTAGCAACTGCTGAGAAGGTTAATCCGCTGGATGCAGAGGACGAACTATTCGTTGAAACCAAGATGATGTCGGCACCTGCTGCTCGTAAGACCGAGGATACTCCACCTTGGAATGATGACAGCGACGATGATACTATGAGTTATTTCTCAAGTCTCGCTGACGACTAAAAAAGAAAAGAGGGGATTTCGGTCCCCTCTTTTTTATGCCACTGCTCGTTTTTCTTGGAAGCGTAACCACGTTGGATCAATTGATCTAACATTTCCAACACCACCAGGAAACGTAATTTGTGGTTGTGCTTGACCACCACCACCTTGATTTATAACTGTCGGTGGAGGAACATTAATCTGCATTTTTTCTTTAGTCGCGGCAGTCCCCTGTTCGATTAAAGCGCCATCTATATTTTTACCAGTTTCTGCTTTATTGCTGGAGATTTTATCATATGCCGACCCAGCAAGCATACCTACTGGTCCTGCAGCAGCACCAATTAACATACCTTTATTCTTAGAGAAAAATCCTTCCTCTGATTTTTTTGCTACTGGTTCTGCTTTTCCCTGGACTGGTTTTTGAGTCCCAGTATATTCACCTTTAGCAATCTTATCTTCGGTACTATCAACCAATCCGAATGTTAGACCACTTAGAACATTTCTTCCAGCATTTTTAAATTTTTGCCCAGTTGTCGCGTTGGGATCAGCAGTAAAACCTTTATAACCATCATACAACGCCATACCTGCTGCGAGAGGTAATGCAAGTTTACCAGCAACTCTTCCAGCAAATCCCAATCCTTTTCCTAGGACTCCACCTGCTTTACCTAAAACACTACCTGCCTTTGATGCTAAACTCGTAGGACCACTTACAATCTTACCTGCTGCACCAGCAGCACCTGTTGCTCCTGCCAATCCAGCGCCTGTCGCGCCAGCAGCACCTGTTGCTCCTGCTGCCCCTGCTAATCCAGCACCTGCAGCTCCCGCTGCTCCTGTTGCTCCTGCTGCAGCAGTTCCGAATCCTAGAAGCGCACCAGCACCGCGCATTACAGCACTTCCGCCACGAAGAACAGCACTTCCTACAGTTCTTGCGCCACTTACTATTCCGCGACCAAGTCCTCTGACTCCTCGCCCAATAGACCTAGCAATCCTTGATAATCTTCCTCTTCTTCTGCCACCTGGAAGGTCTATATCGGGCATCATATCAAGCAAACCACCACCGCCACCACCAGCAGCAGCACCTGCTTGGTTTCCATTGTTGACCATAATCTCTGCGATCTTTTTAACTTCTTCCAGAAGTTTTTTCAGAGTATCTGAAGATTCGGTTGAATTTTCTTGAATGATGATATTAGATTCTGCGGTTTTTTGTAATGCTTCTATTTGCGCATCTTTAGATATCCCAGCAGCATCTTCTTGTTTTTCGCTATCCACTTTGGGCGATAGCGTTTTGTTAATTTCTTCGATGCTTACTGGTTTACCATCTTTCCTATATGAAATATCATTTTCTGATGCAGGAGCAATTCCTTGCTCCTCAAGTGTTTTCTTCTGTTGATCAGTTAAATCAGTTAGATTTTCAATTGGTTGAAACTTTTCTTTTTCAGGTTTCTTGTCCCTTTCCGACTTACCTTCCTTTAAAGTTTCTTGAATTACTTTCTTCAATACATCTGTTAAAGATTCAGTTTTAGTTTCTTCGGATGTTTGCTCTACGCGAGAAAGTTCTCTAGTTCTTTTTTCTTCGTCAGATCTAACTACTCTATCATAGAAAGTGCCTTCTTGATCGATGTCAGCCCCAAGTGCTATTCCGAATCCTCGCTTTATGTCTCTGCCGACATTGGATATAAATCCCTTGGCAAGTTTTCCTACTCCTGTAACACCCTTAGCAGGTTCTGCTTCAGTATTCATACCAAACTGCCTACCAAGGCGATTCATAAACGTATCTTTTTCGCCAGTCAGAGTTATTCCTTTTGCCTTGAATAACTCTTGCTTCGCCTGATCTTGCACACCTTGTCCAAGTTCTTGTAACTTTGGATTATTAGATTCAATCATTCTATTCGAGATGCCTACAATTTTACCGATCGCTTTCTCGAATTCTTTCATGTTTTTAGTTTGGAGTTTTGTAATCTCATCAACCATTTTTTTGATGAGTTCTTCTTGATCATCGTCCATTTCGTTGACGATCTCAAGTGCTGTGGATTCAAAATGTTTGACAAACGTGGAAATCATCGACTGAGTCGATGAGGGATTTGCCTCTGCCGTCGAACCTGGATTTACTGCAGCAGCAATCCTAGAAAGTTGACTTTCTTTGCCGATACCTTTAGTTTGCTGTTGCTGTTCCATTTATTCTTGGTTCTCTGCTTTCTTTTTGAGATGCACTATTAACATCCCTATGTAGACTTCCCTTTCCCACGGCATCATATTTTCTAATTCGGTTAAACTATATTTATGCTCATGCATCAAAATAAAATTAATCTTATAGAAATTCATCAAATTATCATGAGAAAGGGTTATCCGAAAAAATTTTCAACACCATCCACGACCACAGTGTTTTCTGTTTGACACTTAGAACACGTATACTCAATATTGTGAAAGATCTTTGGTGCGGTGACAAAGAATTCTACGATCTTTTCGAACTGCTCGGTTGTCAATCCTTCAACGAAATTTACGATTTCTTCAGTCGTCTGATCATTTACATCATGTATTTCATCTTGCGTGAAGACTTTATCAATACACGATACAACTAAGTCAAATATTGGCAGATTATCATCTATCAGAACTTCTGCTGTTGGATACTTCATGATAACACCAACGTCTGGAGTAATCATAATCTTATTTTTATGATCAGGAGATGTTTGTAATTCAATACTCTCTAGATCTAATACTGTTGGAGTCTTATGTCCGCACTCGCCGCAAATCAAATTAAACTCTGACTCTTTACCGATAGATTGTGAACGTAATTTAATAAAGATGTTTTGAATGTCAAAGAATGGAAGTTTTTCTGCTTCAATCTTTCCATCAGAACACGAAGTAATAACTTGTTGCATCGCTCGAATCATATCTGATCTTTGATTAGACTCTGCTGCTAAAATCAAAATTTTCTCTTCTTTCACTAAGAAGGGTCTCATTGATACCTTTTGTTTAGTTGAATATACTTCAACGTCAAATCTAGGTACTGATAGTATAGGTAATGTCATAATTTACTCCAAATAATTAAATGTCTTCAAATTCTGGAAGATCAGCATTAATATCATTGATTGTCTGATCTGCGTCTATATTATCATCGCCGACAAAGCGATCATTAGTGTAATCAGATTCAGATTCTGAATTTGATTCTCCGTTTTGCCCAATAGATATCCATTTCTTATATGCAAATGTTACTGGCATACGTAAAACTTCAGAATTAGAGGCGGATACGGAAATGGGTGCCATCGATCTAGGAAACGCATCTATGATTTCCCATTCGGCAATGACTTCGTCTTTTTGATTTAATGACACCAGATTGATGTTTGAATAATATTCATATGGATAACTAACATATCTGGAGACAGGATTTACGATAGATGTCATCCAATCTTGAAAAAATCTTTTTGCTACCCATGTGGTATCGACTAAAAATGTGAATGTTATTGAATCTCCTCCAAAATCGATCACATTTGCTCTTTGCTCGTTTAGGTTATTCAATCTTACTGGTCTTGTTCCAATAAGAATTCCTGGAAATAATCCATCCTCTACCATTAATGAGATTTCTTTTGTATCACCACCTACGCCAAGAACTCCTGGAGTCGGAAACCTTACTTCGAATCTGCTGGATCTTGCGAAATCCGTTTCCCTAACACGTGTGATGAAGTCGCTGATATTGTGACCTGCTAATGCCATTAGAACTTGCTCCTAGAATCTCTGAAAACTTGCTCCTTGGTGGCACCAACGAAACTCTCGATTGGTAGGAATATTGCTGCTTGCCAGTCTTCAGGATTGATCTTCATGAATTGTGAATTTACATGATTGGACAAATAATGTTTGATGCAAGTTTTTATCTCATTTGCATTTTTCAAATTGTTCAGTAGGTTATACGACAACCTCAGTTTGGTTGTCTCAGAATATGTTTTTGTTGTTTTATAATCTAGCAACTCACCAAGAACTTGTGCGCGAAGCATATACGGTAAGTAGTGAAGATTGATTCCATAGAAACCTCCCTGTGCTGGACCGAATGGTAACACCAGCGGGAATGTATCGTAGAACGGTAACTCGTCCTTCAACTTAGGATCGTAGAAATAGAGATACATCGAACCAATTTCTATATTGGTTTTTAATTCTCCAATATCTGATCTCATTACGCTACTCTGAGACAACCTCGCGCCAACGAGGTTTTTCACATTGTTCATATACCAATTCATGGACTTTTGTCCATCACCTGCTTTGGCGCGAAGTCGTTGAAACGGATTTGCCAATTATCTACCTTGTCCTCTGTATGCTTTATAGTTTGCACGTTTGCGCTTGTTCATTGTGGAAAACTTAATTGATGCAGGGTTATTACCAATTGTGGTCTTACCCTTTTTCTGACTCGTAAAGGAAACCTTTGCTCCTTTGTTCGAACCACCACCTGATTTTGCCTTTGCCATAGAAATTCTCCTTGTTATTTATTAGTGATTCCCAACTCTTTCTCGGTTAGGATAATGAATTTCCATCCTCTATCTTCACAAAATTCAGTAGCAAATTTCCACTTTGCTTGGTTTACACCCCATTGCATAACTTCTTGGAGAAACTTCTTTGTTTTCCTAGTAGGAATCTTTGGTTCTTGTGTAAACTTCTGCGGTTTCACCTCCACTAGATACTTCTTTACAACACCACTTTTTTCTTGAACCTTGATATAAAAATCCACGAAATATCTGTGCACTCGATTATCTAAAGGAGAGATATATGGGATCGGCAGTTCTTCTGAACCCCATTCCAATATATTTTCGTTATTATCGCACCACTTCATAAACTTTAATTCCCAACTGGAGCGATAAATAATATTGTTCGGATTACCAATGTATTTCTTGGGGTTCTGTATTTTATACAGACCTTTTAATGTTTCCTTCCCATAACTCATATAAATATTCCGAATTCTCTTTATTTAATAGGATATTTATTCGAAGATGGCAACCCAAGCACCAGCGCCGCCAACACAAACTCCAGCGCCAGGAACTACCGCACCTGCGGCTCCCGCGAAGGCACCTGAACCTAAAAAAGAAAGTAGATTTAGTAGAGGTGCAGCGCCTCTCAATTTCCTTGAAACACCATTAGATAAAGACGGACAGCGTCGTTATCCGATAAACGTTGGAGACACTGCAGAATTTCCACATTATGTTGTGTTCTATCCTCTTGTTCGCGAAGGAACAAAACGTGGTAAAGAACTGTTGGCATCTGGTGGTGGTCAAATTTTTGATCAGACAGACCAGAACAGAGTTGATCCAGAGAATGGTAAGGTGGCAACAGGAGCAGCAGGTGCACTAATTGGCGCAGGGTTGGGTGGTGCTGCTGGTATCGGCGCTGCGACTTCTCTTGGTGCGCGTCTAAGAGAAAACGGTGGTAATACAGTTAATCCTGACCCAAAGGTGACAGGTGGTCCAGTTTCGATTGGAACTAAACTTGCAGCAGGACTTCTCGGGGGAATTATGGGCGCAGGAGCAGGCGCTGCAGCAGGTGTCGCTGCTAGTGCACTCGCAGGGGAGCAACGTCTGGTAATTGGTAGTGACGAGATCGTCCTTTATATACCAGAAAAAATCTCAACAGGTTATAATGCAAACTATGAGACTGCAGACCTTGGTGCACTTATTGGCGGTCTTGCTTCGGGAAAGGCGTCCCTTGGTGGATTAATTTCGGAAGGATCGGAAACTGCTGATTATCTTGTAAGAAAGGCAGGTCGAATCGCAAACATTGCTGGATTTGATCAGTTTACTAATGTTCTTGAAGCAACTTCGAAAAGAGTTGAAAATCCATATAAAGAGCAGTTGTTTAGATCCATGGGTTTTAGAAAATTCTCATTCGACTATAGATTTGCACCATATAATGAGGCCGAAGCAGATGTTGTTTTCGGTAAAAACGGCATCCTTGAGTTGTTTACGACGCACATGCATCCAACTATGAGTCCTAATGGATTGTTCCAAACATATCCGTCAGAATTTATGATCATCTATTATCATAATGGTGCTGAGAATACATATGTCAGAAAAATATCAAACTGCGTACTGACAGATATGATTATAGATTATGGCGCAGAAGGATTTACCACCTTCTCTAATGGGTGCCCAACTGAAGCATTCGTCAGATTACAATTCTCTGAGTTGGAAACTCTGACGACAGAAAGAATCGATAAGGGATACTAATATGTTTTTTTCTATGTTCCCCCGATTGCTTGTTAATACAATTACGCCGAATACAGCAACAGTTGTAACTGACATATTTCGTAGAATCTCTCTGAATAGATTCAAGAGCAATATTGTTTTCTTACAGACAATTACTGTTCCGGATGGTTATACAATCGAACAAGTTTCTGATAAATATTATAACAGTCCAGAGTATCATTGGGTAATTATGACTATAAATGAAATTGTTGATATTCGCAAAGAATGGCCATTAAGTGGTTCGGATCTTCTAGCATATTCTAAAAAGAAATATGGTGAAACTGGAATCTACGAAACGCACCATTATAGAACAACAGATACTGATAAATTAATCGTTGATTATGATGCCGCTGATCTTTCTAATGGAGACATCGAAGAAGTGACTAATATACAGTACGAAGAAGAATTGAACGATTCTAAGCGCGAAATTAAGGTGTTAGATCCGAAATACTTAGCAGAGTTTGTATCTCTATACTCGAGTTTGATTAGTAGGTAATTATAATGGCAGAAAACAGAGTAGATCCAACGCAATCTACATCAACTCCAACAAAACCAATCAGCGATGCGCTGACAAAACCAGGAGATGTAATTATTGCATCCCTGGATTTAATTGTTGTATCTTCAGAACAACCTCTGGATTTAAAACCATTCATGATGGAAATAAATCTATACGAGGATATTTTCTCTCCCACCTTGCATGGTTCGGTTGTTATTCGCGATTCGCTTAATCTCATTGGAAGATTACCAATCATTGGCGATGAAATTCTCACTATGGATATTCAAACTCCATGGGCGGAACTTGGTGGTTATGCAAAAAGTAATCTTGGAACCTTCGATCCAATCAATAAGATTCAGAAGTCATTTTCAGTTTATGCAGTTAAGAATCGCAAATTAAACAACGACAGAGAGCAATATTACGAACTGCTGTTTTGTTCGCTCGAAGCATCATCGGATAATGTTACAAAAATATGTAAAAAATTTGAAGGTACTACTGACGAAATTGCTGCTCAAATTTTTACAGAAAATATGAAATCGCCGAGATTTTTTACTAATAAAGATTCGGCGATCGGAGTAGAGTCAGAATCCGACTCAACCGAAGAAAATAGTCAGACAAAAATGGAATTGTTCATTTCAGACACTCCACACGATACGCATATAACGTTTGTGCCGCCGATGTGGACACCAATCCAAACATTGAATTGGTTGGCAAAACGTTCAATTGGTCTAAAATATAAATCTCCAACGTTTATGTTCTATGAAACAACCAAGGGATTTTATTTTGCATCAATAGAAAGTCTTGTAAAAAATCAATTAGAAAATGGAGACATATATTCGGCATTCGTTTATAATACTAATTTGGATAACTTACAAACTGTTTCTTCGTTGACGAAGGGTTTCCAAACGATTGAAGCATTGGAATTTATTACTAATTTGGACGTCATCAAAAGTCAAGATTTGGGGCATTTCGCTAGTGTTGTGCATTCCTTTGATATGGTCAAAAAAGAATATACAGCGTATCATTATGATCATGGATTCAACTATAAAAAATACCACCACATGGAAGATGGAACATTAGATCCTTCCTCGGGAGCATATACATTCCCTGAGATTGATAACGATGATCCTACCAAAACCAACAAAAAATACAAAACGATTTTTCCGATTAATGTTATGCGTTCTGCTGATACTAAACCGTTTGTTTCTACTGTTAATCCTGGTGTGCTTGATTCAACAGAAGATTCTATTGATTTACGCCCGCAAGATTTTGTTTCACAGAGAAATAGTTCTTTGATGGACTTGTCTACACTGAGATTACAACTTACAGTTCCGGGAAGAACAGACGCTGAAGTTGGTAGAATGATTAAACTATTCTATCCATCCGTCGGGGAAAAAACTAATGAGGATTCTGAAGCATTGATATGGGATAAATTCATAACTGGAATTTATATGATAACTGCTATACATCACCAAATATCTCCATTGCGTCATACAATGTTCTTAGAGATTTCTAAAGATTCATATGCACAAGAAATATATGAAGTTGAGGAAGTTGGTGGTTCGGAAAATACTGGAACTCCAGCAACCGATCCTGCAGCACCAACATCAGATCCTGCTAACCCAGCAACGAATTCGACCAAACCTGTTGGTAAGGGATCGTTTATTGGTGATAGTATTGCACAAGGTCTAGGTTCTGTTGCCAAAGATGCATCAACTAATGCTACTGTTGGGTGGAACACTGATAAAATTAAACAAAATTATACTGCCAAGGGTGGTTCTGATTATACAGTTATTTCTATGGGATCCAACGATAAGGGATATCCAAACATCAAGACTGTTGAAAATGCAACTGCAGTAAGAGAATCTATTAAGGCGCAAACGAAGAAAGTTATTTGGATTCTTCCATATGATAGTACGATCGCGCAGAAGATTCAAGGTGTTGCGTCTAAATATGGTGATAAAACAATTAAACTATCAGAGTTTCCTTCTAATGATGGATTGCATCCAAAGAGTTACCAGAAGGTTCTTGAACGTGTTAATAGTGTGATAGGAAGTTAAAAAATGACAATGGACAATATTACATCCAATAATAATGCAAATTTTTATTGGTGGTTTGGAGTAGTTGAAGATCGCGACGATCCTCTACGATTGGGTAGATGTCGCGTAAGAATTATTGGGTATCATACAGAAGATAACGAAACACTTCCGACAGAAGATCTTCCATGGGCATTGCCTGTCATGCCAGCAAACTCGGCAGGAAGTTCTGGTGTTGGTTGGTCTCCAACAGGAGCAGTAGAAGGTTCTTGGGTTGTAGGTTTCTTTGCTGATGGTGAGGGCGGACAACATCCCATGTTTTTCGGTACTGTTGGGTCCATTCCAGGCGGTTTGGCATCTGCAGATTGTGCTCCTTCTGAGGGACCTGGTTCTTCTGGTGATAATGCTACCTCCAACGGTGATGATACTGGTGGCGATATCGGTGATGTGAAACAACCAAGTGGCGATGCAAAAGATCTGGAATCTTACTTGGAATCTTGGTTAGATATTAATGGAAAGAAAATAAATGGTTATACTCCACTCGCCAAAGCTATGATAATGGCACAATGCAATCATGAGTCAGGCGGATTCACGAAAATGTCTGAAGTCGGAAGTGACGAATATTTTATTTCTGGTATCAATCGTGGGAAAAAAATACATAGCGGTTATGATATTAACAGTCAATTTGCAGACGGCAGAAAAAGAGCAAGATTAAACGGTAATACGAAACCAGGAGATGGAAAGAAATATCGCGGAAGAGGGTTTTTAGGTCTTACATGGAAGAACAGTTATAGAAACTGTGGAGATTACATCAAGAAACCGTTGGAGCAAAATCCAGACTTAGCATCAACTAAAGAGGTTGCAGCAGAAATACTACTTTGGTACTTCAACAAAGAACGACCTAGAATTGGTAAAAATAATCTTTGGGGTGATATCGAGGCCGTAACTAGAGCAATTAATGGAGGAACTTTAGGTCTTCCCGATAGAAAAAAGAAATTTGCCTTCTATAGAAATAAGTATAAGGTATAACCAATGAAAAAATATGATCAATTTACCCCATATTTCACAACTGTTGATACTATCAACATGGGCGAAGAAGAAACTATCGGTTCTCTGTCGCGGGATGATGTAGTTACGCTTCTGAAACAAATTCAGAATGCAATGACGTTACAATATTATAATAAAGTTTATACATTTGGTCAAACTTCTCCTGGTCCTGGTTATAGTTTATTGGCATCAAAGGGCGGACAATTAACCAATGATGGTGATCAATGGAAATTCATGGTCGTTCATTCCGATGGTGAATACGGCGTATATAAACTTGGCGCAACACAATTAATTGATTCTGGTATTGTTGGTAAAGAACTTAATGACTGGATCAGTAATAATCTACCAAATATTCCTGTTCCCTCAAAGGGCAATGAAGAATATGAAAGTTGGTATGGTAATTTTGTAAAATATAACAGCGACGACCAAACCAGAATTTTAGAGGCACCAGTTTCTGCTAGAAACAATGTACTCTATTACATGTTGACACACATCATCAATGGACCGAATGATAAATTCAATGTTCCCGTCCATCCTTATTTGAAGGGTGAAACTATAGAATCTAGAGTGTTAGATCCAACAAATATGTATTATGGATTTATCACTCAACCATGGTTGCAAGATTATGCTGCATCGAATCTACTGAAATTTACCTATCAATTATTATTGACTTCGAGAGCGATAACTCCAGAAATTGATAAGAAAACTCTTTCTGGTGTTTTGGCGCTTTCTCTTTGTTTTAACATTGATGCTGCGCAAAACTATCTTCGCGGTGCAATTAAATCAGATGAGAATGGCGTTTCGGCCAAATATTGGTTCGACGTGGGTTTCAATGCAGTCGCACTTCCTGTCGAAAAGGTTGCAACACCTGGACCAACTCCTGGGACAACCAGCGTAGTTAAAGACGAAGAAGTTACTCCGCCTCCAGCAGAACAACCTGCTCCAGTAGCAGGAGAAACAACAGTTGAGACTGTAAAAAGTTCTACATCTCCAATTACTTCTAAAGAAGTTCCGCAAAAAATATCCAAGACAATTATTAATGGAACATTAACATATGAGTTGACTTCTGCTGGGACTATTTCAGCGAAAGTAGTAACAGGCATTAAGCAAAAAACTGCAGTTCCAAAAAATGAATCTATAACTAATCCATATTATTTCGTCCAAAAAGGCATTAAAATAACTGCTGAATATTTGACTGATGCGCATTCACTTAGAATTGTAGATCGTTTAGATGACAACAGAGATTTGTTTGTCGACTCTGATAAAGATGCATCAGCATTATTAACTCGAGCAGTAAATAAACTCGAACAATTGATGAAGACTGAACGAGATTCTTTACATGGTAGAGCTTCTTTTGGTACATGGTTGTTGGCGATGGAAGATGCACTTGCTTGGTTAAATCAAAAATATTCTTCTATTGCAAAATCATTGGTCGAACTTAAAACTGAAACTCAAAATTCATCAACTGATGATGCACAGAGCAATAAAACAATCGCATTTGATGACCCTGCAGACATCGAAACTCTGGTTAAACAACTTGATCTGAAAAAGGATGAGGCAGACAAGGCAGGATTTGAATTTATCTCACAAGCATGTGTATCTGCAAAAACTGAAATTCAAAATAATTTTACGACTGACACACAATCCATTAGTTCTGCAGTCTCTCAATCAACGCAAACTTCTGCGGATGGAACTTCAACAACATCAGTATCTACTGTTCAACCATCTGGTGCTGTCAAGACAGTAACTACAACAACCAACGCAGATGGAACTGTGACGCAACAGAAGACTGTTGAAAAGGTTGAGACTCCACTTAAAGAAAATGCGCCATCAACTTTAACTAATGGTATTGACCATCCTGCCCAAGCAGCAGATTCTATGAATACTGCAGTTAATGCACCACAGGCAGATACATTACCATCAAATGAAAATACAAATATTGCTAAGGAAGATGGTAAAGGATTTAAAGATCCGAATAAAAAATATCCGAAACCAGATTATGTGAATAAACCAGACACAAATACTCTGGCGCTTGGTGTTAATTCTCCTGGTATCAATCCAGATCCTAGAACTTCTGTTGGTGATAAATCTTCGCAATCTCTTGGTTCTTCTCCTGCTGCTAGAAATGCATCAAGAAAACGTGGCGTCAAAATGGCAGGTCGTTCTGGTGCAACTTGGGAACAACCAGCAACACCGTATGCAGCAAAATATCCATACAATAAAGTTTTTGCTGGTGAATCAGGGCATGCATTAGAGATTGATGATACTCCTGGATTTGAACGATTAAACCTTGCGCATAAATCTGGAACGTTTACAGAAACTGGACCAGATGGAACTCAAGTAAATAAAATTGTAGGTAATGGGTATTCCATCATTGAAAAAGATGGTTTCGTTTTAATTGAAGGTAATGCCAACGTTCACATTGCAGGGCAATGTAATGTGTTCATTATGAATGATACTGCACTAACTATGCACGGCAAAGTTAGTCTTGACATCCACAATGATGTTAATGTCAACATTGGTGGATCGCTTGGTCTGTCAGTGCAGGATGGTATCTACCTCAGAAACGAAGGCGATATTTCTATTAAAAATGAAGGTAAGGTTGATGCTGAAATAACTGGGGCAGTAACTACTAAGACTACAGGAAAGTATAATTTAACAACAGATGCTGGATTGAATCTAACATCCAAGGTTAATACGCACATCAAATCTGGTGGATCATTCTTCAATCATTCAACTGGTAACATGAATCTGTGCACTGATGCAGAAATTCTTGCTAAATCTACTGGCGATATTAACTTGAAAACTGCTGGGATGATCAATCAAGAATCAACTGGTAATGTTAATATTAAATCTGCTGGAACTATTAATGCAGAAAGCACAGGAAATATCAGTTTGAAGGCACCTCTTGTTGCATCTTCGCCGATTGATACTGCAACTCTCGATGTAACAACTGCAAATATTACCACATTAAATGCAGGAACTACTAATCTCAAGGGTACGCATAATAGTCCAGATGATACTACAGATATTAAGGGTAATACCACTGCTACTATCACAGTTCCTGCATCTGCAGGTTCTGCCGAAGATGCAGTCTGTGCGGTTTCTGCAAAACTACCAGTAACATATGAATTGGAACAACCAGTTTCTATGTCAGCGCCTGTGGCAATCGAAAGAACAAACGATTCAGTTAAGAATGGTTACGATGGTGAAAACGATAGTATGAATACTGATGGTGGAGAACCTGATTCAAATGGAATGGTTGACGGTCAAACATCTGGATCATCTAATGAGGACTGTGTAACCAATTCAGATCCATCTAATCCAGGAAGTCCTGGATCTGACGAGAATACTGCAGGTGGAACGGAATCGTATCCTCCAGTAGCAGGAAAGAGTTCTATTCCAACTAGAGATTGTAATACACTAAAGGGGACTAAACTTCCACCACTTCCAACGCAGGGGCAAAAATATGACGGCGAACTAAAAATCTCTCCAAGAATAACATTAGCAGCTCTCTGCAATGGTAGAGATGGATGCCCGAATGGATGGAGGGATCTCAAAGGTCACAAATCTCCAGGAAGTAAGCAAAATGAATATGAAATTTTAAATAATCTTCGTTGCCTTGCAGTCAATGTAATTGAACCGCTAATGGACAAGTTTGGTTCTGTATCATGGTCTTGTGGATTTAGAAAATACTATCCAAACGGAAAGAAAAATAAACTGGATCCTAAC
>JACCDP010861916.1_pt1 | contig 13741 bp, 17 predicted proteins | sample 7445841 | NCBI WGS metagenome assembly JACCDP01 (sample SAMN15323441, study PRJNA562643) | freshwater metagenome | isolation source: river surface water | place: USA:Blue River Watershed | collected 2017-08-17
GTCTTTCACCAAGAAGCTGGCGACAATCATGCGGGCACGATTGTGCATCCAGCCAGAGTGAACCAACTGCCTCATGGCTGCATCGACAATCGGATAGCCGGTTTTGCCCTGATACCAGGCTTCTAGCTTTGATTTATTTTCCCTGGGGTCGTCGTAGCGCATTTTCTCGTACTTGGGATCAAAGTAACCCTCGAGAGTGTGGGGGTTGTTGAACAGGACATCCGCATAGAACTCTCTCCAAGCCAATTCCTTGCGATAAACCTCTTCACCATCTCCATCGCCTAACTCGGCAAGCAGAGTCCTTGGATGAATTTCACCATGGGCTAGAGCGTGTGAAAGGTGTGAGGTTCCGGATAAGTCAGTTCTGTTTCTGTCCTCGTGATACTGGCTAAGTGCCCTGTCTCTAAATCTCTCCCAGGTTCTGAGGGCAAAGGCCTCCCCGGCCTTGACTGCGAATGGGGTTTTTCGGCTCTGTTGGGGAATTGACTCGGCACTGACTTTCTTCCAATTGATAGAAAAAACGTCAATGCTGAAAGGTTCTTTCCAGCCATGCTGGTACCAGCGCTTATAAAAAGGGGTGTAGACCTTCAGATAGGTTCCATCGTCTTTTTTGATAGTGCCTGGGTCGACCGCGTAGTAGCTGCCAACTAGCTCTAGCGGAACAGAAAGCTGGTGCAGCTTCTCTCCAACAGCGGCCTGCTCCAACATCCCGGAGGTGTCGAAGGATCTGGTTGCAACCACCCTGTCTATTTGGTGCTGCTTCACAAACTTGGCTATTTCTGGTGCAGGATTACCAGTTGAGATATTTAGTCCAGAAGGTAGTGATTGGTCGAGACTTCTTACCGACTCAATTATTGAAGCCTCTCTGAGAGGTGTGAGTGAAGTCAGTCCATCGGGAAAAACAAACAGAGGAAAAACCTCTTCCGATAAAGCGCAGCTGGAAAGAGCTTCGTTGTCTTGCAGCCTGCGGTCACGGCGAAACCAGAACAGCGTCCTCATTTCGAATTCCTGAGAGCAAGAAATTGGAAAGTTATCAGCGAGGAAAGCATCGCAGCGCCGAGCATGTGCAGGGCCACAAGGAAGGGGGGGACTCCGAGTCTTGCCTGCGCAATGCCGATTAGAGCCTGGGCGATTGTTGTCAGAAGCAAAATCGTTAGCGTACGACTGGCCAAGTTATTGATAACTGACTTCGAGCGTCTAACCTGCAAGAACCACTGCACGGAAACAAGTGCCAGCATCAGATAGCCGGGGTAGCTGTGGTAGTGCTGCCACAATTCTAGATCTAATCCATTTCGAGGTGTAAGGGCATCACCGGCGTGTGGTCCAGCCCCAGTGACCAAGACACCAATCACAATTGTCACTACCGACACAGCAATGACTGGAATGCGAAGCGCTCTGGCAACAGGACAGGTTTCTGATGCAGGCTTTGGTAGAGCGCGAAAGACGAGTACTGATGCAAGCGCAATCAAAACGCTTGAAATTAGGAAGTGAAGCCCGACAATCCAGGAATTCAATTGGGTCAGCACTGTGATTCCACCAACCACCGCCTGCAGAATGATGCCAAATCCCAACCCAAATGCGGGTATTGCAAGACCTTTAGTTTCATATTTCTTTGCCGCCATGACGAAAACTGCGGCCATTGCAAGCATTCCAATTGATGCAGTCGCGAGAATAGAAATTGAAAGTGCCTCTATCGCGATTGTGGCAAAAACCAATCCCACGATAAACAAAGCTACAAATGCAAAGAATGCGATTGTAATTCTCGCCAATTCACGTTTGCCCGGATGCGGACGAATAATCGTGATGAAAGTTAGCAGCGCAACTACTAGTAGGACGATTGTCAGCAGCCGATTACCGAACTCAATCAGCCCATGAATGCCCATCTCTGGGGTAGAAATCAAGGATTCATCGGTGCACTTGGGCCAAGTTGGGCAACCTAAACCCGAACCTGTGAGCCGAACTAGTCCACCCGTCACGACAATCAGGATCTGCGTTGCCAAGGAGAGCCAGACGTATAACCGAAGGCGTCGGCCACTAGTCAGCCGATCGAACAGCCTTTTTGCGGGTGCCTGTGTCAATGCCAAGTTAGGTAATCCTTACTAGTTTTCCTGAGGCTTTGGTTTTAGCCTTTTAGAGCTCCTTACAAGTCTCTCACGGGTTTTTCCGTGGAATACGCCCACCCCAGGTGGGTTGTAATCAGGGGAGCAGGAGGAAAAATGTCCGAAAAAATCATCGACAGACCGGAACTAGACGAGCTTGGAAACTATGAGTTTGGTTGGTCTGACAGCGATGCGGCCGGAGCTTCAGCTCGCAGGGGCATAAGCGAAGATGTAGTTCGTGACATCTCTAATCGCAAGAGTGAAGCCGAATGGATGCTCGAGCGAAGACTCAAGGGTTATGAGTTCTTCCTAAAGAAGCCAATGCCATCTTGGGGATCTGACCTTAGTGGCATTGATTTTGACAACATCAAGTATTTTGTGCGCTCAACAGAGCGTCAGGCTCAGAGCTGGGAAGACCTTCCTGAAGACATTCGAAAGACTTACGAAAGACTCGGCATCCCCGAGGCCGAGCGCCAAAGGCTGGTTGCAGGTGTCGCAGCCCAATACGAATCAGAAGTTGTCTATCACCAGATTCGAGAAGATCTTGAGGCCCAGGGTGTCATTTTCTTGGATACAGATACAGCTCTGAAAGAGCACCCTGAATTTTTCAAGGAGTACTTCGGAACCGTTATTCCTGCTGGAGATAACAAATTTGCTGCCCTAAACACTGCAGTTTGGTCAGGTGGTTCATTCGTCTATGTGCCAAAGGGTGTGCATGTTGAGATACCACTGCAGGCATATTTCAGAATTAATACAGAGAATATGGGTCAGTTCGAAAGGACCCTAATCATTGCCGATGAAGGTTCTTACGTTCACTACATCGAAGGCTGCACCGCTCCTATTTATAACTCAGATTCTCTTCACAGTGCAGTGGTCGAAATTATTGTCAAGAAGAATGCTCGCGTTAGATACACGACCATTCAAAACTGGTCGAACAATGTCTACAACCTTGTAACAAAGCGAGCGATTGCCCATGAGGGGGCAACCATGGAGTGGATTGATGGCAACATCGGCTCCAAGGTCACCATGAAGTATCCAAGCGTCATTCTCGCTGGTGAATATGCTCGTGGAGAGACGCTCTCGGTGGCTTTCGCGGGAGAGGGCCAGCACCAGGATGCTGGTGCCAAGATGATTCATCTTGCCCCCTACACCACAAGTTCGATTGTTTCTAAGTCAATTGCTCGCGGCGGAGGAAGAACCTCCTATCGAGGTGAGATCCGCGTAAACCCAGGAGCTCACCACTCAGCAAATACTGTCCGATGTGATGCACTTCTTGTAGATACCATTTCGCGCTCAGATACTTATCCTGCGAATGACATTCGTGAGGATGATGTGTCCATGGGCCACGAGGCAACCGTGTCTCAGATCAGCGCTGAGCAGCTTTTCTATCTGCAGTCTCGAGGAATTGCTGAAGATGAGGCTATGGCAATGATTGTTAGAGGCTTCATCGAACCAATCGCCAAGGAGCTACCGATGGAGTATGCCCTGGAGCTAAACAAATTGATTGAGATGCAGATGGAAGGAGCCGTCGGATAGTGGCTCAACACGGTGCAACTGCCCATTCCCACGGAGTGCCAATTCAGACAAGAAGCGAGCGGCCCAGGTCGACTTCTCCTGCGGATTTTGCAGAGGTAAGCAAACTTCAAGAAATCTGGAAATACGTTCCTCTGGATAAGCTGCGCGGACTAGATGCAGATGTAATGGGAGAGATTTCCGTCAGTGAGATCGAATTAGATTTGAACACGGGGATTAAGTCCGAGTGGATTGACTCGTCTGATGCGCGCGTAGGAACTGCTGGTCTTCCCGAAGATCGAGTTTCCGCAGCTGCTTGGACTAATGCGTCAAAGACTCTCTTTATCGAAGTGCCACAAGACCAAGAGTTCGAAACTCCAAATTTCATTAAGGTTTCACCGGTAAATGCTCAAGCTAAAGGTCTGCACATCGTTCTGAAACTAAAGCAGCATTCAAAGGCAACATTTATCATCGATCACCTTGGGGTCGGTGTGCTGGGGGAAAACGTCGAGATAATCGTTGAAGATGGAGCTGAGCTGAATCTCGTTTCGCTTCAGGAGTGGTCCCAGGGTTCCACTCATGTCTCTGCTCAGTTTGCCAAGCTTGGAAGAAGCGCCAAACTCAAGCATGTTGTGGTCAGTATGGGTGGAGATCTAGTCCGGATTGTCCCTTCTGTAAGTCTTAGCTCTCCCGGTGCTGAGGTAAACATGTTTGGTGTTTACCTTGCGGACACTGGAAACTACTTCGAACACAGGCCTTATGTTGACCACAGCGCAGAGAACTGCGTTTCCAATGTTGCATATAAGGGAGCTTTGCAAGGAGCAGGTGCCCACACTGTTTGGGTGGGCGATGTCTTGATTCGCGAAACGGCGGTGGGCACCGACACATACGAGCTGAACAGAAATCTACTTCTGGTCGATGGTGCACGAGCTGATTCGGTTCCGAACCTAGAAATCGAAACAGGAAAGATAGCCGGAGCCGGCCACGCAAGCGCATCCGGTCGCTTTGACGATCAGCAGCTTTTCTACCTCATGGCCCGTGGCATAGACGAGACCACTGCCAAGAAGCTCGTGGTGCGAGGTTTCTTGAGTGAGATCATCCAAAAGATTGAAATCGAGGATGTTGAACAAAGACTTATCGCCGTAATCGAAACCGAGTTAGAAAAGGCTGGAAGCTAATGGCCGTAAGAATTTGCGCCCTGGCAGATCTCAAACCAGGAAAGGCAATCCGAGTCAAGATTGGTGATCATGCACTTGCCATAATTCGCACACCAAATGGAGACGTAAAGGCTCTGGATGACAAGTGCTCACACGGCGAGATTTCCCTTTCGGAAGGCTTTGTTGACAACGAGACCATCGAATGCTGGGCCCACGGGGCGAAGTTTGACCTGAACAGTGGCAAACCACTGTCATTACCCGCTTATGAGCCCGTAAATACCTACGAGGTGCTCATTGATAACGACGAGATTTTTGTTGAATACGAAGGATAGGAAGCCATGTCAACTCTAGAAATCAAGAACCTGCACGTCTCAGTTATAACTGACCAGGGGAGCAAGGAGATTCTGCGAGGGATTGACCTAACCATCCGTTCCGGAGAGATTCACGCGATTATGGGTCCCAATGGTTCTGGCAAGTCAACGCTTGCCTACTCAATAGCCGGACACCCGAAGTACGAAGTGACCGAAGGTGAAATTCTGCTCGACGGTGAAAACGTACTAGAGATGAGCGTTGATGAAAGAGCCCGAGCGGGACTGTTTCTGGCAATGCAGTATCCAGTTGAAGTACCCGGTGTTTCCGTATCAAACTTTTTGAGAACCGCAAAAACAGCAATAAGCGGCGAAGCTCCCAAGCTGCGCGAATGGGTATCGGACCTAAAGCAAGCTATGGGCAACCTTCGCATGGACCCAGACTTCACTGAAAGGAATGTGAACGAGGGGTTCTCCGGTGGTGAGAAGAAGCGTCATGAAATTCTTCAGCTAGAGCTGCTAAAGCCAAAGATTGCCATTTTGGATGAGACGGATTCTGGACTCGATGTTGATGCTCTAAGGGTTGTGTCTGAGGGAGTAAATCGCGCTCACAAAACCAACAACCTTGGCGTACTTCTAATCACTCACTACACCCGCATTCTGAACTACATCAAGCCTGACTATGTGCACGTATTCGTTGCCGGCAAGCTTGCTGAGCAGGGCGGAGCGGAACTTGCAGAAAGGCTTGAGAACGAAGGTTACGATCGCTACCTGCAGGTCCAATCATGAATGCCAAAGAGTTAGCGCCTGAAAAGTATGACCAGGTTCTGGAGGCCATGAAGAACATCATCGACCCAGAAATCGGAGTGAACATTGTCGATCTAGGTCTTGTTTATGGCTTGCAGGAATCCGAGGATGGGGCACTGCTAATTAACATGACCCTTACCTCTGCGGGTTGTCCGCTTACGGATGTCATCGAGGAGCAGACTGCCGAGGCTCTGGATGGCGTGGTCGAAGCTTTTCGAATCAACTGGGTTTGGATGCCGCCGTGGGGTCCAGAAAAAATCACAGAAGATGGACGCGAAATGATGCGCGCCATCGGTTTTTCTATTTAGCGAATTAGTTTCCAGGCGATTGGCAGTAGAGCTGCAGCGGCCGCTGCCTTAACTGCATCACCGATTAGAAACGGAACCACTCCACCCAGCATTGCCTGCGTGAAGGAAAGGCCAAGACCTACCATCAGCCAACCTGCTCCAAAGGTGTAAATAATCAGGCTGCCTAGAGCGAAAACAATGCCAACACTTAGGGGAGTTTTTGCCATTCCGCGAGTAGCCAGATATCCAACGACAGCTCCGGCGACTACGAAACCAACTAGGTATCCGGCAGTTGGCATCACTGCGCCGAGAGCCTTGGCGCCGGCAAATACTGGAAGCCCCGCAGCACCCATAGCGATATAGAGACCCATCGAACTGATTGCTCTTAGCGGACCCATAGCGGCTGCGATAAGCAGGACGGCCAATGTCTGAAGGGTCATTGGTACTGGATACATCGGGATTTGTATCTGGGCGAACAGAGCAGTGATCAGTGCACCGCTGAGGACTAGCACCACATCGCTAGAAAGGCGTCTGGGTAGTACTCGGTCGATCAGTGTGACTTGCATAACGCTCATGTCAGTGCCTCTCTCTTTGGCAGAAGTTTACTGGTTTGCGTCTTCGAATTCAGCATCCCTGTCGGCCTGCTTGATTCTCCGCTGCTTCTTGGGAACAAGTCCCTGCGCTTCGGCCAGAAGTCTTCGGTCATTGCGATAGGCCCAAAAGAATGCAATGAAGGCCATGATGCCAAAGAGCACCCACTGAATTGCATATGACAGATGGTTACCTTCATTCAACGAGGGCTTAGGCATGGGCATAGGAGCTGCTGCGTAGTTAGGAGTTTCGCTGACTAGTCTTCCGTAGAAATCAGTGATCACCTCGGCATTTGTATCTAGTCTCGCAGCCGCCTCTTGCAAATCAATCGATGCGAGAGTTTCAGCTTGATCGCGGCCAAGACTTTGTTCGCCTGCCCTTACTCGAACGACAAGCTCATGGGAGGCTGGACTAGGCAGGGGATTTGATTCAGGTTTTGTCAGCTCTGATGAGGCGATAAGCCAGCCTCGTTCAATAAATAGTATTCGTCCGTCTGTCAGCATCAGCGGGACCAACTGCAGAAAACCCGCCTGACCTGAGAGTGGTCGATTGCGAACCAGCAGGTAGTCATCTGGGAGATAGGTTCCTTGGACTTCAACCGGTAGCCACTCCTGAGGTGATCGGCCATTGACGATAGAGAAATTTAGTTCTTCAATCGCAATCGGCGCTCTGTCGTAATTTGCAATCACCTGATTGATAAGTTCGACCCTCTCCTCGCGACGAGTGAATTGCCACCAGCTGAGAAGGGAGGTTGCGATAGAAAACAGCACGACAAGGGCCAACCACGGGGCCCAACGTCTAATCGTGCTTATGCTCAAGAGTTTTGGTTCCTAAAAAGAAATTTCTTGCCTCAAGATAGTCAATCAGATACCGGGTGTGCTCATCGCACCCGGCCCAGGTCTTGACTCGATCAGGGGAGTGAACCTTTGGATTACGCCACTCAATCAGCGACTTTGCTTCAGCCTGACAGCCTGCTCTAGAGCACTTAGCTCTCATCGATTTTCATATCCGATGCCTTAATGGTCACTTTTGGAGCCAGGCGATCACTCTGCTTGCTGCTTTTTCCTCCCTGTGCGTTTGCTAGAACCACCGCGAAGTAGGGCAAGAAAATGGCTAGGGCGAAGAAAACCCACATCAGGATTCCGGTCGAGATGACACCAAGAATTATGCAGAGCGTGCGGATACTCATGGCGATGGTGTAGCGAATCATCCGCTGTTTCCGCTCTTGTTCGGGCGATAAATCCAGCGAAGTGACGCTTTGTCGCTTGGCCAACTGAGCTCCCTGCTTGCTCGTCTATAGACTTTGCTAACGATAACGCGATGCGGGCAAGGCTATTCCCTAAAAAAGGAGAAAGATTGAGCTCCAGAACAGCACTGGTAACCGGTGGTAATCGGGGGATTGGTTACGCCATTGCAGAAGAGCTTGTAGCCGCCGGTCACAAAGTAGCCGTCACGGCTCGCTCAGGAACTGGACCAAAGGGTTCTCTAACCCTCGCCTCCGATGTGACCGATGGCGACAGCCTTGATCGAGCAATTGCTGAAGCCGAAGAAAAGCTGGGGCCTATTGAGATTCTGGTGGCGAACGCCGGAATTACCCGGGACACTCTGCTGCTTCGCATGAGCGATCAGGACTTTGAAGAAGTTATCAATACCAACCTCTCGGGTGTGTTCAGGGTTATAAAGCGAGTGACAAAGTCAATGCTGAAGGCAAAGTTTGGAAGAATCATCATGATTGGATCGGTGGTTGGTCTATACGGAAGCGCTGGACAGGTTAATTACTCCGCAAGTAAGAGCGCGCTGGTTGGTATTGCCAGGAGCATTTCGCGAGAGCTGGGCGGCAAGAACATTACCGCCAATGTTGTAGCGCCAGGTTTTATAAATACGGATATGACAGCTTCACTTCCAGATGATGTGGCTGAGCGGTATAAAACGCAAATTCCTGCTGGAAGGTTCGCTGAACCGCAAGAGGTTGCCAAAGTAGTTAGATGGTTAGCATCCGATGATTCGTCATATATAACAGGCGCAGTAATACCGGTTGATGGCGGACTGGGAATGGGTCATTAGTCTTGCTACAAAAGTTGGAAAGGTAAGAAATTGGGAATTCTCGAGGGAAAAAAGATTCTGGTTACCGGTGTTCTCACGGAAGCCTCAATTGCCTTCTCCGCTGCCCGGCTGGCACAGGAGCAGGGTGCCGAAGTTCTTCTTAGCTCATTCGGAAGAATGCTACCGATCACCCAGAAGATTTCGCAGCGACTACCGAAAACTGCAGAGGTAATTGAATTGGATGCAGCAAGCGATGAAGACCTCGCTGCGCTCGCTGGACGAGTGAAAGAAACCATCGGATCTCTTGACGGAATTGTTCACGCGATTGCCTTTGCTCCGCAGACAGCCCTGGGTGGAAATTTCCTAGAGACTGAGTGGTCTGATGTCGCAACGGCCGTCCAGGTTTCTGCCTATTCGCTGAAGTCAATAACTATGTCCGCACACTCGGTACTCAACAACCCCAGCTCAGTGGTCGGACTAACTTTCGATGCTTCTGTCTCCTGGCCGGTTTATGACTGGATGGGTGTTGCCAAGGCCGCTTTCGAGTCGACGTCCAGATATCTTGCACGTTACCTTGGCAAAGATGGAATTCGTGTGAACTTGGTTTCGGCGGGACCCCTTAGGACCACAGCAGCCAAGGGAATACCTGGATTTGCAACCATGGAAGAACTGTGGACCGATCGAGCACCGCTTGGCTGGGACCTCAGCAACACAGAGCCCGCGGCAAAAGCGCTGGTTGCTCTTCTTAGCGATTGGTTCCCAGCAACCTCAGGTGAGATCATCCACGTTGACGGAGGACTGCACTCGACAGGTGCCTAGGGCAAAAGTCCAATCAATTGCCGTAAATCTCTGATCTCAATACTCACATCTGCCACTTCGCGCAGTTTTGGTTTTGCGCAAAAAGCTATACCTAATCCGGCAGCTTGAATCATGTCGATGTCATTCGCACCATCACCAACGGCGATGGTTAAGTGACTTTCTAGAGCCAGGTCACTGCTGAGTTTGCGAAGAAAATCAGCCTTAGCCACTCGATCGACAATTGATCCCAAAACTTTCCCGGTTAGCTTGCCATCTTGGACCTCTAAGGTATTTGCGAAAACATAGTCCAAATTGAGCTTTGTTTGTAGCGGTTGAAGCAGCTGAGTGAAGCCGCCGGAGACTGCCGCTGCAACTCCTGATCTTTCCTGAATGGCAGCAATTAGCTCTGCCGCACCGGCTGTGGGTCTTAGCCTCTGAGAGGTTTCATCCAGAACGGACTGGGGCAAACCCTTGAGAGTGGCAACTCTTTCGGTAAGCGAGGATGCGAAGTCGATTTCACCTCGCATTGCCCGATCCGTTATCTGGCTAACGAGGTCTTTTGTTCCGGCGCGTTCAGCCAGCAGATCAATTGCCTCATCCTCGATCAGGGTTGAGTCAACGTCGAAGACAACCAGAAACCGAGCCACTAGTTCTTCCTGAGCATTTTGGACAGGCAGCATTCAGAAGGAGCGAATTGCGGCCTTGAGGTCATAGGCAAATGTTAGTTCTTTGCCCCATTACTCGCACGCCTTGGGGGAGCATGTGCCCTGGGAAGATAAGCTAAAAAGCGATGTCGAGCGTAATCAATCTTGAGAATGTATCCATAAGGCGATCAGGTCGCGACATCCTCAGTTCTGTGACATTCAAAATTGAATCAAACGAACGCTGGGTGATTATTGGCCCCAATGGAGCAGGAAAAACCACTCTGCTTAGGGTCTGCGCTGCACAGATTCAACCCTCGGAGGGCCAGGCAACAGTCCTTGGCCAAAAAATTGGTGCGGTAAATGTGTTTGAGCTCAGGACACGTATTGGATTTGCATCTTCAGCCATGGCCTACCAAATACCAAATAGTGAAAAGGTCCTCGACGCAGTCATGACTGCCAGTTATGGAATTGTCGGGCGCTGGAACGAAGACTACGAGGCGCTAGATGAAAAAAGAGCTCGCAGGGTGATGGCAGAATGGGCCCTAGCCGGTTATGAGGATCGCCCCTTCGGAACTCTTAGTGATGGCGAGCGCAAGCGAGTTCAGATAGCCAGAGCAGTAATGACGGATCCTGAATTACTGCTGCTAGACGAACCTGTGGCATCCTTGGATCCGGGTGCGAGAGAACAAACGATCAAGCTCCTCGCAGGATATGCCGCATCGCCCATGGCTCCTGCAATGGCGATGGTGACTCATCACCTTGAAGAAATTCCAACCGGTTTCACCCACGCTCTGATTCTGCAAGACGGCAAGGTTCTGGCCAGGGGAGAGCTATCCTCAACTCTCACCTCAGGAGCAATTTCTGAGGCATTCCGCTACCCGCTGCGGGTAGAGATGGAAGCTGGCCGCTACCGAGTCCTAGGCGCCTAGCCAGAGGCTCGAATACCTGCTAATCTTGAGCGTTCTATAAACCCCCAAGAAGGAAAAATGAAGGCTGACATTCATCCTGCCTATGGCCCAGTAGTCTTTCGTGACCTTGCTTCAGGCTTTGCCTTTCTAACCCGTTCAACTATCACCACTGACAAAACCGTTCAGTGGGAGGACGGAAACAGCTACCCGGTTTACGATGTGGAAATTAGCTCAGCTAGCCACCCGTTCTACACAGGTAAGCAGAGAATTCTGGACTCAGCTGGAAGAGTCGAGCGCTTCAACGAGCGTTACAAGAACTTCAGCTAGCCCTTATCGGCCATCCGATTTCCGCCCGGTTTACCGGGCGGTTTTCTTTTGCTAGCCAGTCGTGAAAAGACTTAGTCCACTTCTCAGACCACTGAACCTGCAGAAGGTGCAGATCATCAATTGCAACATCCAGCTTGGGGTATTTTGCAGCCTGAGCTTGCGCAAGACGTCCTGCCGCTACCGCATCTGCAGTTGAGTTATGGGCATCCTGCAGCTCGACACCATAAAGGGAGCAAAGAATAGACAGATTGCGTTTGCCCGAACCAAACCTCAATTCACGATCAATCACCAGTGGATCAATCACTGGCTTTGGAGAAAGTGGAGCTAGGTCGTACCGCACGGCCTCTTCCTGCAAGATGGTGAAGTCATAGGGAGCGTTAAACGCAACTAGCGGCATCTCGAGATTGAGCTCTTTCAATCGAGAGGTTATTTCGGTAACAGCAGCATCAGCTGCCATTCCATCGGCAACGGCTTTTTCGGTAGTGATGCCGTGAACACTGGTAGCAACTTCAGGTATAGCAATCCCTGGGTTTACCAGCCACTCCATCTGCTCGGTCACCTCGCCATTGGCGTCTAGAACCGCAACACAAGCGGTGACAATCCTTGCTGTTGCTAGATCTAGTCCTGTGGTTTCGAGGTCAAACACTGCCAAGCGCTTTGCCCAAGTTGGCAGATTCTGAAATTCAAGATCAAGCAATGTTTCTCCTTGGTGAAACGATAGTGGTCGCCGCCGACAACCTAGACTGGGTCCGTGCAGGTGTTGAAAACTTCGCCAGAGAGACTGTTTCGATTAGCTCAGATGCGAATTGAAAGAGCCGATGTTGGCAGTACCGCTACCTGGACTATTGGTGATGGTGGACCAAGGGTTCTGCTCATTCATGGATTCAGAGGCGATCACCACGGCCTACTCGGAATTGCTGGTGCAATGCCGGAGGTGCGATTTGTTATTCCTGATCTGCCTGGTTTTGGAAAGACTCCTGCACTCACATCAGCCAGCAACCTTGATGCCTACGGCCAGTGGCTGGTGCAGTTTTCTCATCAGGCGGGTCAGTTCGATGCCGTGTTGGCTCACAGCTTCGGCACATTGGTCTTAGCCAATGCACTCAGCAATCAAATGCATGCAAAAAAAGTCTTGCTGCAAAATCCAATTACTTCAAACCCCAGAAAGGGTCTAATTGCCAAGGCTGCTGACCTCTACTACGAGCTCGGTTCTGATCCGAAATCAAATCTTCTGCGCTCCCAATTGGTCGTAAGGGGAATGTCGATTGCTCTTTCAACCACTATCAGGCCAGGGCTGAGAAGGTTTATTCACCAGCAACACGCCAACTACTTTTCGACTTTTGACAATAACCAGGCTCTTTACCAGGCCTATCAGGCAGCTTCCAGCTCCAATGTGTTGGATTATGTGGCAGGGCTTCCTAAAGCACTGAGAATCGTTGCAGGGGAGAGAGACATCGTGGCGCCACTTAGCGGGCAGAAAAAACTTGCCGAACTTACATCCGCTCCACTTCGTGTAATCCCAAAGACAGGACACCTCACACACTACGAGACACCTGCCGAGGTTGCCGAAGAACTAGCTCATCTTCTGGAGAGCTAGTGCAAGGTCTTTGGTTTGATGGTCGTTACATTGACCCCGTTCATCCCGATGGAATTTCTCGATTTTCTCTTGGACTTATTGAAGCGACCCTGAAGTTAACTGAATTGACTGTGATGGTTTGCAGTGAGGAGCAAAAAAAGCAACTACCTAATCATCCAAACCTTCGGATTTATCAGACAAATCCTGTCTCCTCACCGGCAGAAGTTTTGCAGGGACTGAGGCTAAACAAGGAAGATGTGAAGGTTTTATTTTCTCCGATGCAAACGACCTCGGGCCTTGGGAGAAAGTTCAAACTTGTCTATACACTTCACGATCTGATCTACTACCGCCACAGAATCCCGCCAGCGGAATTCAACCCCTTTATTCGACTAGTTTGGTTTATCTATCACCTCAGCTACTGGCCCCAGCGCAGAATTCTAAATCTTGCCGATGCTGTAGCCACTGTCTCCGAGACCACTAAAGAGCAAATGGAACAGGCGCGACTGACAAAGCGGCCGATTTATGTGATTCACAATGCCGCGGAAAATCCTGAGCGCGTAGAGAAGGAACCCAGACACGAAAGTCGCGACCTGGTGTACATGGGAAGCTTCATCGGATATAAAAACGTCGAAACCCTCATACGAGGTATGCAACACATCCCGGATCACACTCTTGTCTTACTCA